>Ga0334898_1004250_pt1 | contig 10821 bp, 7 predicted proteins | sample GraSluR3_MG_10_FD_207228 | JGI IMG/M metagenome (GOLD analysis project Ga0334898, IMG submission 207228) | Sludge microbial communities from methane-producing bioreactor in Wageningen University, Netherlands - Granular Sludge_3_08-R3 | ecosystem: Engineered > Bioreactor > Anaerobic > Unclassified... | reverse complement strand
TGGTGAAGTTGTTGGATTTTTGGGAGCAACTGGTTCTGGAAAATCAACACTGGTTAATCTCATACCTCGTTTTTATGATGTTAAAAGTGGTAAAATAACTATTGGTGGGGTAGATATCCGTGAAATACCCTTAAAAACCCTACATCAAATGGTGGGTGTTTGTTTACAGGAAAGCTACCTATTCTCAGGCACTATCCAAGATAATCTGGTTATGGGTGCGCAGGATACTAGTTATGATACTATGGTGCAAGTTGCTCAGGCTGCAGATGCCCATGAATTTGTAAGTGTTATCCCTGAAAAATATGAGGGCCATGTAGCCCGTAAAGGAGCTGATTTTTCAGGAGGGCAGCGTCAAAGGTTGTCCATAGCCCGGACACTCATGTTAAAACCGAAAATTCTGATTTTAGATGACAGTACCAGTGCCTGTGATGTGGCTACCGAGGCCCGAATTCAAGATGCAGTACGTGATTTAATGAAGGATGTTACTCAGTTAATAGTGGCTCAGCGTATAAGTTCAGTAATCACCGCTGATAAAATAGTATTGATGGAAAAAGGGGAAATAATAGATATAGGGACTCATGAAGACTTACTGGAATCTAGCAAGCTTTATCAGGAGATATATGTTTCTCAGCTTGGCGGTGAAGTTCCAGAATATGAGGTGGTAGAATGAGCACCAATGGGGATGATACCAATGATATGGTTAATCATGATAAAGAGAATCACTCCAGAGGCCGCCTGTCTACTTTGAGAAGACTTTTAGGTTACCTCACTCGATATAAACTTCGTTTCACATTAATAGTTCTGACCATGTTCGGCTATTCTTTGATGCTGACTATCATCCCAGCTTTCTTAGGGGAAGCCACCAATATTATTACCAAGGGCCCCGGGCCATTAAGTCCATTGCAAAACACCATCTACATGTTAATCATTGCCATAATCTTTTTATGGGTTTTTGGATACACTTCTCAAAGATTATTGGCTGATATAGCACAAAAAGCTCTTTATAACCTAAGAACAGAACTTTTCAGTCAAATACAAAAATTTTCCCTTAGCTTTTTTGATCAACGACCCATAGGCCAGTTAATGAGCAGGGTAACTAATGATCTAGATGTGGTAGACCAGTTCTTCAGTGTGGGGGTGATGCAATTAATTCAATCTATCTTCACCGTGGTTCTGGCCACTATTATCATGTTATACTTAAATGTGGGTCTTACTATTCTAACTTATCTCACTATCCTGGGGATGATGGCCCTTTCAGGAATTCTTTCCAGAATATCCGGGCCTGCCTTTGAGCATTTGCAGGAGCAAATGGCTGAACTCAATGGATTTGCTGAAGAACATATTTCCGGCCAGAAAACAGTGATTGCCTATCGTCAACAGGAATCAACAGCATCCCTATTTGACAAACTCAGTCAAAAAGTCAATTTAACCGGTCAGAAAGCACAATTTGCTGCTCTGGTTAATCAGCCAGCTGCACTGGTTTTTGCGAATCTACAGATAATTGTACTTCTATTGGTGGGAGGATACTTGATAATTGAAGGCCAGGTAGTTCTAGGAGAGTTAATAGCATTTATAGGATTTGCTTCAGAGTTATCTGCTCCTCTAACTCAGATATTCTCCACCTATTCTCAGATCATCTCAGCAACAGTGGGTGCAAACCGGGTATTCCAGATAATGGATGGAAAACCAGAAATAGTTGACAGGGAAGCTGCTCCTCCCATGCCCATAATAGAAGGTGAAGTTGACTTTTTAAATGTTGATTTTAGTTATGTGCCTGGCCGTAAGATACTTAAAAACAACACATTCAGTGCCCAGCCTGGAGAGACCATTGGCCTTTGTGGACCCACTGGTGCAGGTAAAAGTACTATTATCAACATTCTAACCCGCTACTATGACTTGGATTCTGGAGAAATTAGAGTAGATGAAGAGCGAATCGATGAAATTCAACAGGACACTCTCAGGATCCAGATAGCACAGGTACTCCAGGAACCATTCCTTTTCTCGGACACTATCATGAACAACCTCAGATATGCCCGGGAAGGAGCCAGTGATGAAGACTGTATTCGGGCTGCAAAACAGGCTAATGCCCATAACTTTATAATAATGCAACCTCAGGGCTATGATACTATATTACAGGACGGAGGGGCAGATTTAAGTCAGGGGCAGCGGCAGATGTTGACCATTGCCCGGGCCATGGTAGCTGAACCCCGCATGCTAATCTTAGATGAGGCTACAAGTAATGTGGATACCAGAACTGAGAAACTTATTCAGGAAGGTCTTCTGAAACTACAGGAAGGTAAAACATCCTTCATTATTGCCCATAGGCTTTCAACCATACAAGATGCCGACCAGATCCTGGTAATTGATAAAGGGGAAATAATAGAAAGAGGTAGTCATGAAGAATTAATGAAGATGAATGGATTCTATCATGAACTATTTATGAGTCAGTTCAGAGGTAAAATAAGTGAGGGGAATGTTTAGTAGATAAATAATTCAGTAAATAAATAAATTTTCAGCTTTTATAGCTAATCCATTCTTTTTTTTTTGACTAATTCCTTTTTTTATTTGGAAATTCAATGATAAAAGCTTATAATCTAAGCATAAACAAATTTACCATGATTTTCCAGAATTTCCCCTTCATCCATGACTTTTTGACCACGAACCAGAGTCATAGTAGGCATCCCCTTAACCTTAAATCCTTCAAAAGGAGAATATTTAGCTTTAGAATGGAAATTAGCTGAATCAATCACACCATCCTTCTCCAGGTCCACCACCACCAGATCAGCATCCATACCTTCTAATATGAAACCCTTGTGCGGGATATGGAACATTTTTGCAGGATTTTCGCACAACAACCTTTTTATATCTTTAAGCTTTAGTTTTCCCTGATTGACATGGGTTAAAAGTAGGGGGAGGATGGTTTCCAGTCCGGGGACACCAGGCGGGGCATCCCAAACACTTTTCTTCTTCTCCTCAAGGGTGTGGGGGGCATGATCTGTTCCTATAATATCAATTTCAGGCAGATACTTGAGTCCTAGTTGATTTTCTTTATCACGCAGAGGAGGATTAGTTTTAGCCATATTCCCGAATCGATTGAGGTAACTGGAATCCAGGAAGAGGTGGTGTGGGGTTATTTCTGAAGTAACTGGGCAACCTCTGGCCTGTGCATTATTAATGAGTTGGAGTGATTTTTGAGTGCTCACATGACAGAAATGTACCTTCTGATTATATTTCCAGGCTAAAGAAATGGCTGCTTCAACGGCCTTGATTTCAGCTTGAGGAGGGCGTGCCTGGGCATATAATTCAGGATCATTTCCTTCTTTTTTCATAATTCGAGTGCACTGTTGAACCAATTGACTATCTTCAGCATGCAGGGATATAACGTGATCAGCAGCAACCCCCTTTATCTTGTCGAAAGCTTTCAGTAAAAAGTCACCATCCACCAGATCCATAAAGATTTTGAAGGATGCTGGCTTTAATTCGGCAAGTTCTTTAATATGTGACAGATCAGAAACTCCAGCATGTATTCCAAAGTCAACCAAACTCTTCTTTTGACCGATCTTCAGTTTTTCTCTAAAAGCTGGTGGTGTGTTAGTGGGAGGTAGAGTATTAGGCATATCCAGTACAGTGGTAAAACCCCCTGCAGCGGCAGCAGCACTCCCAGTATGGAAATCTTCCTTGAAGGTAAGTCCCGGATCCCTGAAATGAACATGAACATCAATCAAACCTGGAAGAACAATTTGTCCATTTAAATCAATGGTTTCATCTGCATGGGCGGGTAATTTTTTAATGGAAACTATTTTCCCACCTTTAATTCCCAAACAAACTTCTTCAGCATTGCTATCCAGTTTACAGTTAACAAGACACAAATCTAACATGTTACACCCAAATTAGAATAACTAATCTTATTTATTATATTTAAGTTACATTTTAACTTTTTATCCTTTTTTATCCTTTTTTTAATCTTCTTTTAATCTTCTTTTAATTATATGTATTGTTATTAGCGAATTTCTATAAAACATGATCTGTATAAAAAGATCTGTAAAAATAATCATATAACTGTAATGATGATATAATAAATAAAAACAGGAAACTGTTTACATAATCAATTGCAGGAACACCATGTCTACTACCATGTCTACTGAAGAATTTGTGAAAGCAATCATTGCCCGGGATAAAAAAACATTTCTGGAAGATTTGGGGGTGAGAACTCCCTTCAAAGACCCTGATTCAGAAGTTAATATAATTGCAGACTTCACAGAATACAACCCCCTTCATAAAGGCCACTTACATTGTCTTTTAGAAGCTAAAAATAGAGTTCCAAACGGATTGTTTGTGGCAGTGGTTCCCGGACCATTTGAACGTAGTGGCAGGGGAATTCCATACATCATGACCCGTCAGGCCCGTGCAAAGGCAGCTATAGCTGTGGGTGCAGATGTGGTGGTGGAAGGACCACCCATGGGAATTATGGGATCTGGACAGTACTCTCTATGTCTGGCACGCATGTTCCAGGCCCTGGATGCGGATTATATTCCTCGAGGATACAAACCCCATCCTGAATTTCAAGTTCTACTGGATAAAATAGGTAATGGGGTGGGTATAGCTCCTAAACCCTATCGTATGGTGGATATGGGAACTGGCGAGGTTCTTTTAAAGGGAAAACTTCATGAGGACAACTATGTTATAGTATCCCTCTCCAAGTCTTTAACCAAAATTAACTTCAATTTCCAGGATAAATTCATCTTCATACCCCGTCTGGAAGGTGTTAGTGGAACTAAAATCAGGGAAGCTATTGTTACAGGAGTTTTAGAATCTGCAGAAGACATGTTGCCTCCAGAAACTATTGAATTATTAAAAAGGGAGATTGATAATGGGCGAGCACCACTACACCATGTTCGAGATGTGGAAGGGATTATCTACACAGCTAATAATGCATCAGTGCCTGATCTTAAATCTTTCAGTATCATGGATGAACGCACCATAGAAAATTTGATCCAGAAAAGGCCCTTTAAAAGTATAACAGAAATTGAGGGATGTATTGCCAGAGGATTCAGCAGGCACCATCGTCAAAGGGTTTTATCATCATTAGAAGTAAGGGTTGATAGGGATGATCTTACCAGATACATTGATAATTACCCTTCAACCATACGCATATTAAACTATAAAAATAAAGAAGTGCTAAGAGAATTTAAAAAGAGAATAGTACATAGGAGGCAAGAGATATGCCAGTGAAGAATGGAGATTTTATAAAGCTTGAATACACCGGAAAGATTATAGAAACCGGTGATATCTTTGACACAACTGATGAAGAAATAGCAGAGGAAAAAGGAATACACTCAGATAAGAAAACTTACGGACCCATCTCTATAATTGTAGGTGGAGGCCATGTACTCAAAGGCATGGAAACTGCACTGGAAGGCATGGAAAAAGGTGACGAAAAAACCATAGAATTACCTCCTGAAGAAGCATTCGGTGAACGTGACCCCAATTTAATCCAACTGGTGCCCATGTCTGAATTCAAAAAACAGGGCATAAAACCACAGGTAGGTATGGCTATAACCTCAGAAGGAAACACGGGTATCATCCGCAGTGTCAGTGGAGGCCGAGTCCGACTGGACTTCAACCACGAACTTGCCGGTAAAAATCTGGAATACCAAGTTAAAGTGGATGAAATCATTGAAGATGACACAGAAAAAATCAAAAGCCTGATTGACCTGCATTATCCTAACCCTAACCTGGATGCTGGAAAACACGAAATAGAAATTGAAGATGATAAAGTAGTTATTACCATGGATGAAATGGCCAAATTCGACCAACGCCCTTACATGGACGTGACCATGGCCCGCTTCCGCATAGCCCGAGACATCCAGGAAAACATGGACGTTACTACAGTAGAATTCGTGGACTCCTTCACCAAAAAAGAAGAAGTAGAAGAATCTGCTGAAGAAATCTCTGCAGAGGAAGTTTCCACGGAAGAAGTTCCAGAGAAACTACCAGAAGAAGAAAACAAAGAAGAATAAATTTAATTTTCTTCTTTTTTACTATTTTTTAAAATCATTAAATCATTCTTAAATCACCATAATAAATATTGAATTAATTAATAACTTCCTCAAATCATTTTTTTAAATTAACAACTTTTTTCATCAGTAGAATAAATAATGATTTTAGACTACTTTTTTAAAGTTAAAGCAGTACTTAAGGCCAGGTTAGAACATGGGGTGCACGAACACTGCTCACTCTTTCCCGCACCATACTTGGCCAATTGGCTTTATCAAAACCTTTCTGGGCCAGGAAACCAAATAGCCATCGAGTTATTCCAACACCTGTACAACCAGTCCATAGGGTATGATTATGGGTTTCTTTAATGGAAAAACCTTCAGTGAAATGAGTACCATGCACGTTAGCGGAAACTGCAGCCACACCTTTATCAGCACCAGGTACAACCAGTCTCATTTCATATTTAGGAATATCTGGGAATTCTATGCCTCGTTCTTCCACTTTACGGCCTTCCAGGTAGAATGGATCATCACCTATTTCCGTGTACCACTCCAGTTCCATGGTATTGGCCAGCCCCTGAGATATATCTACAGTAGAATCACGAATCTTCTCCACCTGTTCTGGCATTCCCAGCCAGACCAGTTCAATCCTCTGAAACTCATGCACCCGATCTAATCCTTTGGCCCCACCAGCTTCCCAACGATAAGTCCAACCACTCTTATCAAAAAGTTTTATAGGCAAATCTTTCTCATCCAGAACTTCATGACTGAAAAACTCATAGAAAGGCTCGCACTGAGCCGGTGCTAGAACATAGGAAGGATCCTTCAAACCATCTTTCAAACGATCTATCGGCACCTCTTTTTTTATCAAAAGCTCATTTTTGAACTTTTCAAACGCTTCAGGGTCACGACGTGGGGCACTGCAATAATACATTCCCTCTGGAAGGCCTTCCAGGTAACGCATCTTATTCATCACAGGTAGGGGTATGAGCTTGGGCCACATACATTCATAGAAATCCAGTTTTTCCACAAGAATCTCCAGAAATATATCTTCTATGGCACGTTGCAAGGCAATGAATTGGGGTCCATAAAACCACTGACCCTTACCAGGGAATTTTTTCACCCAACCCTGTCGTGCAGCCTCTTCAGTAGGATCTCCTTCAAAAAAGAAGGGAACTTTAGGGCTGCGACTAATGATAGTTCCCGGTTCAATTTTGGTAACCTTACGGGTTAAAATATCACCAGCATCCCTAACTGATTCTTCTGTAGAAACCATTCTTTCAGTTTCACCCAACACATGTTTAACCACCCGATCCACCACATGCTTGCGAAGATCTCCTTCCTGTAATTTTTGAAATTTGATGAACACTTTCCCATCCAGGAATACTGCATCCTCCACATAAGGCATCTGAGCAACATCAACCATCTCTGGAGAGGGGATCTCAATCTGATAATCTTTAACACTCATTTTACGAATACCAATATGGTATTTGGGCCCTAAAATCTGGGTGAGTGGTTTTTTAGTCCGAAGAAGTGCATCATGAGCTCTCCCTCTTCTACCGGAGACTATTTTAAGCTGAAGACTGTTACCTGAAAGCTTCCACTCCACTACATGGGAAGCATCATCCTTCTGACCCTGAGCTATTCCCTTAAGAAACAGTTCCTGATTTGCTTCTTCAATAAAATTTGCAATATCATCTAAAGCTTCATCAGCCTCTCTACTGAATAAAACTTCTCCTTCTAATGTGAATTTCATTTTTTTTAAACATCCTTCTATAAATGGAATTTGAATATTTTCTAAAACTTCACAGCTTTTCTAAACTTCACAGTCATCAGAGTTCTAATACTTTTTCAACTAACATCTCTGAAAATATAAGATCATCAACAGTGGATAAAATGGTTTTAAGTGATTCTCCTTCTAGTTTACAAATAAGGGAATCATGATCCTGGTATGATTCTAAGAAACCAAGATTATCAGGGTGCAATGATTTGAAAGCAACCCTAGCCTGGGTTTCATCATAATAATGAAAGTTGATGATAGCTTTAATCTTCATTCTGTAACCTACCTACAATTTCAAGTTAAATTATTTCATAAATTAAGAAACATTCTCTTTTAAAATAATATTTCCTGCAATTTTTTCAATGGACTGCAGGGCAACTGAATCAGGGTAATCAGTCAGTGGAAGGCCCTCCATATCTGCTCTGACAACCAGATCATCCCTAGAGATGCTGCCTAAAACCTCAACTCCCATTTCTCCCAACTTTTCCTGGACAAATTTTTCTTCTGTCTTGCTGGAAACCTTGTTAATTACCGCTACCACATTCCGGATACCTATATCTGTAGCTAACTTCCTAATACGACTGGCAGTCTCCAAAGATTTAAGTCCAGGTTCGACTACAATAATCATAACATCAACTGCTTCTGCTGTGCGCCTTCCCAAATGTTCTATGCCAGCTTCCATGTCTAAAATAACTATTTCATCTTTTTTAATGATAAGATTCCGTAAAATAGCTTTTAACATAACAGAGGCAGGACACACACATCCTTCACCACCCTTGTCAACTGTGCCCATCACCAGGATCTTAAGGTTACCCTCTGCATCATAGTCAGTTGAAAGAGAATCTGGAAGGTCAGATATAGTGGGATTAATCTTGAAAACCTCTCCAAACGATGATCCTGGTTCTGCACCAGTTCTCTCTTTGATCAGGTCTTTCATCTTAGATATGGGGCTTATTGGTTTATGTATACCGAGACTTCCTGCCAGATTCATATCTGGATCTGCGTCAATGGCATATACCTTATATTTTTGGGATAAAATAACGGCCAAAGTACCAGCTAAGGTGGTTTTACCCACTCCGCCCTTTCCAGTTACTGCAATCTTCATGACTCTCACCCATCTTATTTTCAAAAGGGAAATACAATGTTACAAATACTTAAAAAACTATTTCTCATTAAAAAACTATTTCCAAAAAATATCTGTGAGAATAACTATGTCAAAATAATATTAATAAATTCATTGGAATTTCAATGAAAAGACACCAATTTTTAAGTAACTCAAGAAAATAAAAAAAGAAAAAAGGGGAAGTTTTTATTTTAAAAGGGCAACGTTGCGTATCTATTATAGATAGTCGCTGTTGCAGTATTCCAACTGTTAATAACGCCGAACGTATTACGTGAACTACTAGCATCCGCTGAATACCATTGTCCGTTGACATAAACTTCTGCCCAGACATGACCATACCAACTGCCACTTGAGAAGTTACAGTAACCATGTACATATCGTGCAGGGATAGAAGCCGCTCTTAACAGAGCTATCAACAGGTGACTGGTGTCTACACAGTTCCCTGAACCAGCACTTAACGTTCCAACTGCTCCATATTTGGTGTTGTAATAGAAGGAGTAACCAATGTTATCCCTCACCCAGTTGAATATAGCAACAGCTTTCTCGTAAGCCGTACTAGCACTGGAAGTGATACTATTAGCCAGAGCTATTATTTGTGAGTTGTCAGATTGGCAATTAGTAGTAGCCACCATGTACTTACTATACTCTGCTGGTATACCATAGATAACCGTTACCCACGGTTGTAAACTGATGGAACTTGGAAGTGCTCCGTTGGTGTTATACTGGTCCAGTACTCGACTGAACAGATAAATCTGTGTATGGTAACTGAGATCTCCGAGACTCACAACACCATAACTTGGAGTCTCCTTATTTTCTGCCATGTATTGTGCTATTCTACTGGCGAAGTCAAGATATTCAGCTAAACTCAGATTCCCACTGCTCATGTTTTCGTAACTTGAAGAAGACACATTATAATTATCCAAGGATATTGGATCGTCATTGTTACTTTTAATTTGTACTGTGGCAACTGTAGCCAAATATAAGAACTGAGCTATGTTGATTCGCACTCCAGCTACATTCGCTGTCGTAGGCAGTTCGCTGTAAAGTTCCACATTGTTTTTAACCCCAGTTGCTGTATCTGCAATGTCATCTATAGAGAAACTGACATTAATCCCTGTGGTTGGAATGTTACTGGTTGACCAAGTTTTAACAACTATATTGGAAGGTAACACCTTGTTTGTTTTGTAATAATCAAGTATTCGACTGAACAAATAGATTTGAGACTTATAACCTATTTTTCCAATACTTGACAAACCATAAGTAGGTGCCACTTGGTTGTTGCTGATAAACTCAGAAATTCGACTAGCTAAATCCACATAATCAGCCGAAAATAACAATTCAGTGTCCAATTCTTCAATGCTGCTGGTAGGTAGTGTGTAGCTTTCAGTGGTTACAGTGGTGGTGGTTGATTTCCCGTTATTGAGTGCTACGGTTGCTTGTGTGGCCAGATATAGGAATTGTGCCATGTTTATACTGGTAGTTCCTATAGTGATGGTAGTGGGCAGTGTCTTGTTGGTTTCAATGTAATTTTTAACTGTTTGCGCGGCAGTAAGAACTTCAGCAATGGTAAACGACATTGGTTCCGTTATAGGTATGTTACTAGTACTCCACGATTTAAGGGTTATACTGCTTGGTAGTTGTCCGTTGTTTTTGTAGCTGCTTAGTACACGGCTGTAGAGATAGATTTGTGATTGGTAACTGATTTGTCCTAGGCCGATTAGTCCGTAGGGTGGTGCTTGGTAGTTTTCTGCCATGTATTGTGCTATTCTGTTGGCAAAGTCCACATAGTTGCTGGTAGTTAATGTTCCAGTTTTCAGGCTTTCACTGCTACTAGATGGTAGCTGGTAGTTGCTGCTCACAGTTACAGTGGTGGTGGTTGGATTTCCTTTGTTAAGGTCGTTTGTTGCTGCTGCTGCCAGGAA
>Ga0334898_1004246_pt1 | contig 10827 bp, 12 predicted proteins | sample GraSluR3_MG_10_FD_207228 | JGI IMG/M metagenome (GOLD analysis project Ga0334898, IMG submission 207228) | Sludge microbial communities from methane-producing bioreactor in Wageningen University, Netherlands - Granular Sludge_3_08-R3 | ecosystem: Engineered > Bioreactor > Anaerobic >... | reverse complement strand
TATCTCCAGGTAAGAAGAGGTCAGCATCCTTCTGAGTTTCCAGAATACCAAAAAGCTCTGCAGCTCCACCATAGCGAATATCAATGGTGACACCAGGATTTTCATCTTCAAAATTTTCTTTTAACTCATTCATAGCTTTCATTGTTCCAGCACCAGCCAGGATGGTAATAGTTTTATTTCCTGACGCACTAGAATCACCAGCTAACATTCCACTTGCATATAAACCTGCAATGATTATTAGTATGGCAGCTATGGCTATAATTGCGATGTTTTTTGATTCCATTAAAAATACCTCCATATACTAAAGAGTCTTAGATTGATAATCACAGACCTCATAACCAAATTGTCGACATGCATATATAAAGATATCACTATGAAATATCTTATTTTTTTCCCATTATATTGGGTAAAATATTATAAAAATCACTTAAAATAAATATTATCGAGGTAAAAATATGTCAGTTCAAAGATATTTCACCAGAAATAGGGGAGCATCTGTTACCAATGTGCAGTGATGGGAATTTCACCGCAGCAACAATTCACATCCTATCATATAAGATTAACTCTCAAAAAAAGGAAGCATCATATTTTGGTGGTTATTTATTTGAACAACCTTTACAGATACTTGTTCCATCCTTGCTTACGAAAGACTCACCACAAACGGCACATAAACGAACATCTTTTTTGGCTTTAACTGGGACAGGAACTTCCACAAATTCCCAAGTATAAACATCATCACCAGCTTTTAAAAGTTCTGAAATAGCTTCTTCATGGGGCACTTTCTTCTCGTTCATATACCATGCATGGAATACAGGGTATTTGGCTGTTTTTTCTGGGTCTAAGAATATTCGAACACCCTTCACATGTTCTTCACCAGGTTCAGCTGCTTTGTTTACTGTTATGGCCATTTTATCATAATCCAAGATTTTAAGCCCCTTGTTTCCAATGGTAGATCCACATAGGATCTGGAAAGGATCAGGCAGGCAGTTGAGGGTTTCGCACGTCACAAAAACTCTTTCCCCATCTCTTATGTCCAACAATTCCTTAGCTATTTTGAGCATCTGCAATCCTATAAAGGCCCCTGTACTGAGATAACCATGGAAAGGGACTAGTTTTTCTATCTGGGATAACATTTCTGGGTCATCTATTTTAGCAATTATTTCATCCATTTACAACACCTTCAATATAAGAATAATAAATTTTCTTTCTATTTTTTGAATACTATCAGATAATGGGATTTAGTTCCATCTTCCAATTCTTCGCCTATTTCAGTGTCCAGTTGAACCATTGTTAAGCCATGTTTAAGGAACATTTCTTCAATTTCTTGGGGACTTCTTTTGAATTTTACTGGGGGGCCATATCCAGTATCCATTTTTTTATAATCCATAACTGCTATTTTACCACCGGGTTTAATTATCCTTTTAAGTTCGCCAATTGCTTCATCATTTCTTTTGGTGGCCACAAAATGATGGAAAACATTGATTAAGAGGCAAATATCCACAGTGTCATCATCCAGATCTATGTTCTGGGTTATATCTGCATGAATAGGTATTACATTGGATATTCCTTCATCTTCCAAATCTTTTATAAGATCATCAATAGAGGGCTGGTATGCATCCACGGCATATATGGTTGCTTCATCATCCATCATTTCATAGGCAATCATTGTGGCATGACCATCACCACAACCGGCATCCATGAATACTTCATCTCCTTTCAGATTGAGTCTAGAAATCACATCTCTAGCATCTATAAAAGATTCACTAGTTCTTCCCTTGATACGGTGACCATTAGAGGGGTGTAATCCTGTATCATTTGACATTTTTCTTATCTCCAATTTATTATTAAATAAATAATTTCCATCTATTATAAAAAATCTATTAATCAAAATATATTATCGTTGCAGACATATACTGGTTATCCAAATCGTTTTTTTTAGAGTTATAAGACACAATCATGCTTTTTTAAATAAAACCCACAATCCAGAATCATCATCAATTAAGGTATAACCACGGATTCCTGCTTCAATAATTTTCATTTCAAGTTTATCAACTTGAATTTTAGGAGGGCTTTTATTAAATCTATCATCACTTTTTAAGTGATTTTTAACTTTTTTTCTCACTGCAGCGCTTCCAAAGCCTCCGCCGATATATCCAGCACCATTTGGCTTTAAAACCCGATATATTTCCTTAAAGGCTGTGGGCAAGTCTTTCCAGAAAAACATTGATCCTCTGCTGAATATGAGATCAGCAAATTCAGTTGGAAATGGCATCTGATTAACATTGCCCCTAATTGGTGTTATTCGCGTTTCAAGATGTTCTTTTTCAATTGATATTTTGGCGATATTTAACATTTCTGTGGATATATCCATTGCATATATGTGAAGTTGGGTTATTCTGGCCAGGGAAATGGAAAGGGATGCTGGACCTGAACCCACATCAATGGCAGTTCCCTGAGTTTTGTTGAATTTACGAGTGATCTGACTGGCTATCAGGGGATAGATAGGTGCGTGAGTCCCATCTATAATCATGGAATCAATGTTTTGGGGATCATTTAACATTCTGCAACCTTCAAAAAATTATAGAATTTGTGACTATCCTTCCAGGACTCTAAATCCTATTTCGCCCTTACAAACTCGGGTATTGATCATACCACCACTCTGACTTATCTTCCGGAGAATGGCTTTAGGATCCAATAATTCAACTCCGGCCAACATGTCTGCACCATAATCGAAAAGTACTTCACTCATGGTGGTACTGGGCCCCATAATGATAGTGTATGCATCTTCCTGTTTGGCTAAGTTCAGATAACGCTCTAATCCTTTATTTATAAGGGTGGAACCGGTTATGACAATTATATCGCTATCTGGAAAGACGTATTCTGCTGCTGCATCAGTGATAATTCCTTCCTTGGGATTTGTAAGTGTGGGGTCTGATTCTAAAACCCAGAATTCTTTGGCAACAGCTCTTATTTCATCAATTTTAGGAAATTTTCCCACCATGACCACTTTCTTGCCCTGACTTTCTTCAATGATCAAATCCTGAGCATTAACATCCTTTTTCCCACGGGGCTTCATCATAGAGTTAAGGGCAGCCACACCAATACTTGCTTCAACCAGATTCCAGGATTTAACGTATTCTGCTAGTTCCATGGTGGTTTTGTTGGTTAATTCTCCCATATCCTCGGTATAATTACCGTGAGCCACGGGGATTCCATAAGTCTTGGAAACTCCACCATATTTACCAAGAACGCCAGTCCAGGATACTCCAACCCTTAGATCTTCCACGGGGGACTCATTTTCGCTTGCAGCTTCCAATAATTCACTAATTAGTTTCATTTACTCACACAGTTTATTCCACATGCAATTATTTTAATTTTATTTACTCACTGATATTTTCTGGTAGTAGGAGCCTTCTGCACATGCTTTACACAATGTTCGCCCATCTACTATGACTTCCCGCCGGTCCAGCACTCGGTCACCGCACTCTTCACAGTATGCTCGGAATTTAGGGAACCCTGGAATATCATGTTCACCTATATCCACTTCAACTTCCTCAATTAAAATGAGTTCTTCCTCAGGAACATTGATGAGTTTTTCAACCATTTGGTTCATATCTGGTCTTTCTACATCAGATTTTTGGTCTGATTGGGGTGGTTGCGGATTCTCCACGGCAGAAACACGAACAGCCTTTCCATTTGACAGATCCAAAAATGTTGCTGCAAATTTACCATAATCCTTGAATTTAAGGGTTCTATGGCCCATGGTAATCCCAGTTACTGCCTGCACAGCATCAGCCATGCAGCGATCTATTTCTACATACACTACCAGGTCTCGATTTCTATCATCAGGATTCATTCCCAATTCTCTTAAGCCTGCCAGGGCAATTCGGGTACCCATAACTATACCAGCACACACATCACCATGAAATTCTCTTCCTTTATTCAAATAGGGGTTTATATCATCCATAATTTACCTCCGCGTTCAAGCAATGATCTAATAAACTGATAATTAATAACTCAAAAACTGATCAACCAAGGGGAATGCAAATTTTTCGGCCCCCCTCAAGGTCCATAATCTTAACTTTAATATTGTAGGCTTTTTCCAGATTTTCTTTGGTAATAACCTCTTCTGGTGTCCCATAATCAATAAGTTTGCAGTCTTTCATAATAGCCACCTTATCTGCGGATATAAATGCATGATCAGGGAAATGAGAGGACATTATCACTGTAAAACCACCTTCAGCCATTTTGTAAATGATATTAAGGGTTCGCATTTGATTCCCAAAATCCAGGTGAGAGGTGGGTTCATCTAAAAGCAAAACATCAGGTTTTTGGGTTAAAACACGTGCAAAAAATACAAGTTGTTTTTCCCCTCCACTTAATTCGGTGTAGGGTTTATTTGCCATATGGGCAATATTAAGCTTTTTTAGGGCTTTCTGGGCAATTTTGTAATCCTTTTCTGAAGGTGAAGATAAAGATGTTAGATGGGGGGCTCTACCCATTAAAACCACATCCAAAACCGTAAACGGGAAGACAGGGCTATGGCCTTGAGGTATGTAACCAATTTGGCGTGAGAGATCTTTCCTGTTAAAAGAGCATATATCCTTACCTTTTAAAAAAATATCTCCACTATTTAATTTTAAAATACGATTTAAACATTTAATAAGTGTTGTTTTCCCGGTACCGTTTGGTCCAAGAACACACAAAACCTCTCCTTTTTTAATAGAAAAATTGATGTTTTCAAAAATGTTTCCACTACCATTATAGGCAAAACTAGCATCAACTACTTCTACATGACTTTTCATGACCAGCCCTCGTTTCCTTTTCTAAGAAGATATAAAAAAAATGGCGCTCCTATTATTGCAGTTAATATTCCCAGGGGAATTTCTATTTGAGTCAGATTACGAGCCACATCATCTACTAAAAGAAGGAAAAATCCTCCGGTACATATGGTGGCTGGTAAAAGTTTTTTATAATCAGGTCCAACTAACATCCGGGTCACATGAGGAATAACCAGGCCAACCCAACCTATAATGCCACTGATACTCACTGCTGCTGCGGTTAAAAGCGTGCAACAAATAATTATAACTACCCTGAGTCTTGAAATATCGATGCCCAGTGATTGAGCTTCTTCATCTCCCATGGAAAGGATGTTGATTCTCCAACGGATTAGTAAAAGTACTGAAAACCCAATAATCATGGGGATTAAAACAATATAAACGTCATCTAGTGAAGTATTGGAAAGACTGCCCATTAACCAGTATACAATGGCTGGTAATTTATCGTAAGGGTCAGCTAAATACTTGGTTATAGATATAAAAGCTGAAAATAAGGCAGCTATTGCTATTCCGCAAAGAACCATTACCAGGGTTTTAGATCCTCTGAAACTGCTGCCAATGGTGTAAGTAAGGGTCACCGCAATAAGGCCGAAACAAAATGCTGATAATTGAACCATAAAAGGACTGCCAGATAAAAGAAGAGCCAAAGCAGCACCAAAACCAGCACCGGAGGTTACTCCTAATATATCTGGGGAAACTAGGGGGTTCTGGAATATTCCTTGGAAAGAAGCTCCTGATATAGAGAGTGCAGAACCCACCACAAGAGCGGCAATAATGCGGGGTAATCTTATCTCCCAAACAATAGAATAAACTGCTGGTGAAGCAGTTTTAACGGGTAAAATCTTTGATAATAGTGCAATAATTACTTCGGGTGGTGATAGGGGATAACGCCCGATCAAAAAAGAAATAAAAAATAAGAAAATCGGCAACACCACTAGAACTGTAGAAAGCGGAATATTTTGCCAGATTTTCTTGTCTAAGGACATTTTTTCATCACCTTGTCCATTAACTACTTTGAGGATTTAACAAACTGTCCAACTGTTCATCAGTTAACTGGTAGTGGTAGAATTCTGAGTAGAACTCCTTAGTCAGACTTTCCATGTCTAGATCTTGGAATTTATCCGGATATAATGTTTTAGCCATCCACACGGCACCCAGAATTGTGTTTGCACTTGGGGGCTGATCTATCCAGTTAAAAGGATCCTGTGGAACTAAATAAACCTTTTTTTCCTTGACTGCCTTAACATTTTGCCATTTAGAGTCATTATTTATATTTTTATAGGCCTGAGGATTAGAAGCAATTATTATATCCGGATTCCAATCAATAACTTGCTCCATGGAAACATCAAAGTATTTAGAAGGGTGTTGAAGTGGAATTTCAGCTGCGTTTTTTCCACCACATATATCAATTATCTGAGTGTTTAAAGATCCAGAAGGTGCAGTTTGCAGTCCTTCACTCCCTGAAGCATAATAAACTTTCTTCTTTTGTTTTTCAGGGATTTTCGATGTTGTGCTGTTAACTTTGGTGAAGACTTTGTCGTAGAATGCCACCAATTTGTCTGCTTTTTCTTCAGCATCCAAAAATTTCCCCATGAAACGTATAGATTGGGGTAATTGGGTTACATTAGTGTCGCCCACGACGCCAACCACAGGTATTTCCCCGAATTTGGTCTGTCTTTCTTTGATAGTTCTGTTGGCACCACCCTGTACATTCCAACCTTCGAAGATAGCATCGGGGTTTTTTGAAATCCATGTTTCATAGTTGCCCTGTTGTGTACCAATCCAACCCCCTATCACTGGTAGTTTTTTATATTTTTCTTGCATTAACTGACCATTTACATTCTTATTCCACCCTCCCAGTTTATCTGGGGCTATCATGTATATTATCAAAGTGTTAGGTGGTGTAGTTGCCATAACTTTGTTTATTTGGTTAGGAACGTTTACTTTCCTATTTAACATGTCTGTTATTTGCTTTGCATCGCCTGTATTTGGCGTATAGTATGTTACATAGGTGCCTAGAACGCCAATAACTGTAATAAATAGGGTTATGGCGATTATGGTCTTGTTTTTATTTTCCATTATATCCCTTCGATCTTGTGAAAATATTAATTATTTTTCTAATATTTTGAAGACTAGTTCGCCTGCGCACATTTTAGTATTGATCATACCGCCACTATGGCTAATTTTTTTAACCAAGTCACTCGGACGAATTATTTTAACTCCAGCCAGCATATCAACACCATAGTCAAATAAAACCTCGCTCATAGTAGTGCTGGGTCCTATAACCATTGTATATGCATCAATTTTCCTGCAAAGTTCTAAAATGTGTTCCATTGATTTATTTATTAGGGTAGATCCAGTAACAATCACCACATCACTTTTGGGAATGGTGTATTCTATTGCTGCTTCGTTTATTATTCCTGCTTTAGGGTTTACAAGTGCAGGGTTAGATTCGATAATCCACAGTTTTTTGGCTATAGATCCAAGATATGGCCTGTGAAAGTTTCCGATACAAGTCACTTTTTTGTCCTTAGAAACATCTGGAATTATGTCCCATACATTACCGTCTTTTCCCTTCACTTCAAACATTGAATTTAGGGCAGCAACACCAATGCTAGCTTCTACAAGGTTCCAAGAACGAGCATATTCAGCCAATTCTAAAGTGTCCTTTTCATCAAGTTTTCCCATATCTCGGGTGTAATTCCCATGGGCAACTGGAGTTCCATAAGTTTTACAGACACCCCCGTACTGTCCAACAACCCCAGTCCAGGAAACTCCCACCCTAACGTCAACAGCAGGGGAATTATTATCTTCAGCTGCAGATAAAAGTTCATTCAAGAGCTTCATTTCAATCATCCTCAACTTTGTAATAAGCTTCTCCAGCACAAGCCTGACAAAACGTTTTTCCATTACTTATAATTTCTCTATGATCTATGATTCGTTCAGAACATTTTGAACAAGTAGTTATATTTGAAGGTGGTCCCGGAGAGTCAGTTTCAGATAATATAAGTTTTACTTTTTGTAATTTGAATAATTCTTCATCAGGAGATTCTGAAACCCTTTTTAATAAAGAATTCATTTCAATTTCATCTAGATTCTCTGGTGGCATTGCTATGGCAGAAATCCTTACCGCCTTATTGTTTGTGATGTCCAAAAAAGTGGCACCAAGTTTTCCATAATCTACGGGTTTTAAGGTTCTGTGTCCAAGTGAACATCCAGTAACTGATTGTATGGCATCAGAAATGCACCGATCAACTTCTACAAATACGATTAAATCTTTGTTCTTTTTTGAAACATTCATATCGAGATATTCCATCCCCAAAACCGCTATCCTAACTCCTATAATGATTCCTGGACATATTTCACCATGGAATTCTTTGGCTTTACCAATAAGAATGTCTAAATCTGTTTTTTTCATTTAATTATCTCCATTTATTTCTTTTTGATTGTTTTAGCAACTTTATCTGCTCCTATAATTTTTTAAAAAATAAAATAATGGTAGAATACTCTAAAAAGCATTTCTACCAATTTTCCCAACCAGATTTTTTTTCTAGGGATTAGGATTTAACAAATTGTTCACCTGATCGTCGGTTAACTGGTAGTGGTAGAATTCTGAGTAGAACTCCTTAGTCAGACTGTTCATGTCCAGATCCTGGAATTTATCCGGATATAATGTCTTAGCAGTCCATGGTATTCCCAGGATTATGTTAACACCTGGGGGTCTGTCAAACCAGTTTAAAGGATCCTGAGGTATCAGAAATACCTGTTTTTCTTTAACAGCCTTAACATTCTGCCATTTACTGTCTTTGTAGACTTTTTTGTAAAAAGCAGGGTCACCCACCAGAATAACATCTGGATTCCATTGTAAGACCTGTTCCATGGAAACATCGGACATGCCCATTCCCTTTTTAATGGGAACGTCAGCAATGTTTTTACCTCCAGCCAGTTCAATTAGTTGAGAATGTTGTGAACCACTGGGATCGGTTTGTAATCCTTCAGGGCCCTCTGCATAATAGACTTTCTTCTTTTCATCCTCGGGAATTTTGGATGCTGTGCTGTTCACTTTGCTGTAAACCTTATTATAGAATGAAATTAGCTTATCAGCCCTATCTTCAGCTCCTAAAACCTGTCCCATGAACTTAATTGGCTTAGTAAACTTGGTAACATTAGAAACTTCCAGAACTGCCACAACGGGTATGGCGCCAAATTTCTCCTGCCGTTTGTTCACTGTATCGCTAGCATTTGTCAGAGGGCTGGAACCTTCCATAATAATATCTGGATTAATGGAAATGAAAGTTTCATAATTCCCCGTCTGTTTCCCAAACCAACCACCCACTTCTGTAAGGTTTTTGTATTTAGGGTCCATATATTGGCCAGTGGGCTTGAAATTCCATCCAGCTAACTTTTCTGGGGCCAGCATATAAATCAGATTCGTTGTAGGGGGAGAAGTAGCTACTACAGTGTTTATCTGCGCAGGTACAGTGACATTTCTCCCAACCATATCGGTTATCTGCTTTGTATCGCCAGTACTTGATGCATAATATGTTACATAGGTGCCTAGAATGCCAACAACTGCAATAAATAGGATTGTGGCGATTATTATCTTGTTTTTATTCTCCATTTTATCACATCGATTTTTTTAGAATTGTTAAATTATTTTTTCCACCAGATCAAAACCCAGTCAGCTTTTCCTTTGGTGAAAGATATGCTTCCATCAGGAGTTTTGATCATCTTTTTTTCTAAATATTCTCTTAAAATAGACTCATCATCCTTATTCAAGTCTCCAATTCTCCATCTGAGCCTTTCCAGGGCTTCTTCAATATTTGAATAATAATTTCGAGTGTTGCATTCTAACATCTCAACATTAGCATAGATGCCCATTTGATGGAGCATATTATAAACGTAGATATAGTCTGGATGTTGATGTGACTCTTTACCCAGGATTTCAGCTATTTCTTTTTCAAATTTACGATTATCAACACCCCAAAGGGTGATATAAACATTTTTCTGCGCTATTTCGTTAATTTTTTCAAGTTCTTTCTGGATGTTGGAAACACCATTAAGGGAGCGTGAAGCCACCACCACATCGTGTTTTCCTATATCTGAAGCGTTTAAATCTTCTAATCGTTGATTAATAGTGTTTATATTTTTAAGATTCGACTCTTCGGCCTTTTTAGCTAAAATTTCCAGCATTTTCCCAGATATATCCATTGCTGTTACTTTATTTGTCTTTTTGGCCAATGGGATGGTGATAGCACCATTACCGCATCCGATATCTAAAATGCTATCACTCGGTTCTGTCTCTATTTTGCTCAGTATCTTTTTCGGATAATCATCTTTTTCCATCCATTTATTGAATTTAGGTGCTATATTGTCCCAAGTAGATGACGTGTTTTTTTTAGGAAGTTTTTTTAAGGATTTATTCCATAAAGAATTCCAATCTATTTTTCTAGGATTGTATACATTCTTTGAGTTTTTTATTGTTTCACCTCCTTTTTTGACTTACATTTAATGAAATCGACATGGATTTATAAACATATCGATTGATGTCGAATATTAGTATGGCATTTAAATCAATGACATTATAACATCACAAAAAAATATGGAATATAGTTTTAAGAATCATTAGTAACTAATTTACCTATATGTTCCTTCCAGGACTTTGAAAGGACATTTTCTAGGTTCATCTTATCTCTTTTAATGGTTATGCAACTTTGTGGGCAGACATTACTGCAGGCACCGCAGAGTATACAGAACTTCTCTTCTATGGATGATTTATTGTCCATCAGACTCACAGCGTTACAGGGACAGACGTCCATACAGGCATGGCATGACTCACCCTTACATTCGGTTGTGTCCATAATGACTTCGCCTTCGAATGGTTTGATGACTTTAGCTGCATCAACTGGACAGATTTCCTGGCACCAGCCACAGTTCACACATTTTTCTTCCTGAAGAATAGATCTACCTTTGACTTTAGCATCTTCAG
>Ga0334898_1004244_pt1 | contig 10830 bp, 13 predicted proteins | sample GraSluR3_MG_10_FD_207228 | JGI IMG/M metagenome (GOLD analysis project Ga0334898, IMG submission 207228) | Sludge microbial communities from methane-producing bioreactor in Wageningen University, Netherlands - Granular Sludge_3_08-R3 | ecosystem: Engineered > Bioreactor > Anaerobic >... | reverse complement strand
AATTCAGAAGAACCGTGAACGAGATAAAGGTATTGAGCCGTCCCAAGGAGGATGCGCTGGAGAATATGAACCGGCGTATCAACAGCGAAGACCTTGACCTGGTGGTTACGGCAATAGCCATCCAGTCACAGGTGGGCGGAAACCTGGCGGAGGTGCTGGAAAATATCGTGGAAACGGTCAGGGACAGGATTGCAATCAAGGGAGAGATTAAGGCAATTACCGCCCAGGGCAGGATATCCGGAATAATAGTCGCATCCATCCCGTTATTTGTGGGAACAATGATTCTGTTCATAGACCCCGGGTACATGAAACCCCTTGTCACCGAACCCTTGGGATGGATGATTATTGGGTTTTCAGTGTTTTCGGAGCTTTTGGGCTTTATGTTCATGAAGAAGATTATAGATATAGATATTTAGATCTGGGGGTATTGGCATGATGACCTATCTTACGGCGCTTATTGCGGTGACACTGTTTTTTATATTCTATTCGGTCCTGCTGGCAGTAGGCAGGAACCGTGAACGCTCGGCAAAAAGGATAGCAAAATACATTAAAAAAAGACAAGAGACCGCCCTTGACATGGAGCTAAACCGGTCGCTGTCCGACAGGGTTTTTATGCCCTTTTACAGGAGACTGTCCAACAGCGTTTCCAGGATGGTGCCCCGGAACCGGCTGGAGACCCTTGACGCCAAGCTGTTTCACAGCGGGCTCAAGATGCGGCCCCAGGAGTTTCTGACTCTGCAGTTTATCTGCATGGCGGTTTTACCGGTGTTAATTGCCTTCGCCCTTTACCGGTCCGGCAAGGACGCAGTTGAAATCACCGCCCTTTTTTTGCTGTTCGCAGCGGTGGGCTACCTGCTGCCCAAGTACTATCTTATCTCCAAAATAAACAAAAGAAAAAACCAGATGCGCCGCGAGCTTCCCGGGATGATTGATTTGCTTACCGTCAGTATGGAAGCGGGCCTCAGCTTTGATATGGCGCTGACCAAAATAGTGGCAAAGTCCAGCGGGCTGCTTACCGAACAGCTGGAGCTTGCCATGAACAGAATAAAACGGGGCATCCCCAGGAGCCAGGCGCTTAGAGAAATGGCACAAAAGGCGGACGTGGAAGAGCTGGCAAATTTTATACTGGCGGTGCTGCAGGCTGAAAAGCTGGGCATAAGCATGAGCAATATACTGAAGGTGCAGGCCGCCCAGATGCGCGAGCGAAAAAAGCAGTGGGCCAAGGAAAAGGGAGGAAAGGCTGCGGTAAAGATTATAATACCGCTGGTGATATTCATACTCCCGGTACTGTTTGCGGTGCTGCTGGGACCCCTTATTTTGAGCGCAAGGGAATACTTTTAGTCAAGGGTGCATAGGAGGTAAAAGTATGCTGGTCAACAGGGATACCGGAGAAGTAATAGCAAACAGCGTGTTTGTAGCCAAAACGTTCTGGTCGAGATTTAAGGGCCTGCAGTTTACGAAAACAATACCGCCGGATTTTGCATATATTATAGTAGGTTGCGGCAGCATACACACCTGCTTCATGCGCTTTGAACTGGACGCCGTTTTTGTGGACCGGAACTGGACTGTTCTAAAGGTCTATAGCGGCTTAAAACCCTTCAGGGTAACCGGCCCGGTAAAGGACGCCCGGGCGGTAATTGAACTGAAACACCGCAACTTATGCATTAAGCCGGGTCATGTACTGGAGCTGATCGGGTAGGCGCGTTTTGTTCACCGCATCGCTGACGGTCGGGACTACCGGCCCGGCACCAGGTCGGGACTGCAGTGCCGCGTCTATTGCGGTGCCGTAGCCTATGCTTTTAGAAGGGGGAATGGTTGCCTCACCGATCAGTCTTGCCGGATATATCATTTATGTATCCACGTTTGCTGCTTCTTTCGCTTATGTTTTCTTTATCCAATATATCGACAATTCCTTCCCTTTTGATACGCACCCGGTCCAGGATAGACCCGAGGTTGTACGAATCGTTGTTTTCTATCGCTCTTTTTATTTCCGCAAGGCTGTGTTCAAAATCCTCAATCCGCTTTATTATGTTCTCACTGTTTTCAAGCAGCAGCTCTGTCCAGAGTCGTGAATTTATCCTGGCTACCCGGGTTGCGTCCATGAAGCTTCCGGCCGACGAAACGAATACATCCCGCCGGTCAGAGCAGCCTATAAGGGCGGCGGCTACAACATGCGGCAGCTGGCTTGTAAGGGCAATCATTTCATCGTGCCTGGCCGGGCTTACCCTGATTATGTTTTTGACACCCAATGCAAAAACCAGCCTTTCCACCGCCTGTATGTTTTCTTCGCTGTTACGCTCAGTGGGGGTTATTATATAGCTTGCACCGTCAAAGGCCGACCCCGACGAAAGCCCAAATCCCTTGTATTCACGCCCCGCCAGCGGGTGCCCCGCTATGAAATCCAAATCCCGCCGCAGAACTGAGTTTATCCTCTTTACCGGTTTTACCTTTATTCCTGCCGTGTCGGTGATAACCGCCCCCGGTTTAAAGTGTTCCATGTTTTCTTCAATAAAATCCGCCGTCCGGGTGGGATATATGCACATTATCACCAGGTCGGATCCTTTAAGCGGTTCCTCCGGCTTTATGTACCCTTCGTCTATTATTTTTTTGTCCAGGGCGGTATTAATTATGTCCTGGTCCACCTCAACCGCCCGCAAGCTTTTTGGATTCAGTTTTTTAAGGGCTCTGGCAAAGGAACCGCCTATAAGCCCCAGTCCCACTATGGTAATATTTAAATCCTGTATATTCAAGTTGGTCACTCCCCCGCTTGGTTTATTCATTTACAACCCGGCTCATTTTTCTCAAGGTTTTCATCAATGCTTCGAACCGCTCCGGTTTTATCGACTGCTGCCCGTCACACTTTGCATCCTCCGGGTCGTTGTGGACTTCTCTTCTTCGGCTATATTTTGGTTCAAACGATAATCATTTCCTTCACGCTCCCCTTTTTTTATTTTGAATGCGGTATGCCCCGACCTTAAAGCTGATCAGTTTAGGGACATTTTGCATATATAAAAAGAGAACCCATCCAATGAGTCCTCTAATCTTTCGTATCTATCCCTATAAAAGTATAGTATGTCTATACCTTTATCCGCACCGTGGTGCTTTTCTTGTCCCAGCCTCATTAGAAAAGGTTTTTCATAAATGTACCTCCGGCACTAACCTTCGGTTATGTATTGCAAGTGATTATATCAGTATAAATATTGCATGTCAATGAATTTTTATTTGAATTTGGTGCGGGAGAAGGGACTTGAACCCCCACGGTAATTACCACTAGATCCTAAGTCTAGCGCGTCTGCCAATTCCGCCACTCCCGCATATCCAGCTGTTTTGGTCACGAAAGATATAATAACATATAGTTTTTGCTTTTTCAATAGCAAATTATACAAAGACAGCAGGCCGGTAATGTATCGGCCTGCCGTCTTTTTTGCTGCAAAACTTACCATTTTGATTCATAATCCGGTCTGTAGCCAGGCACTCATGCATTATGCCTGCTGATTTTGTAAAGGCCTATCGTGACAATGGGCAGGGTGTAAAACAGGAAAAAGCCCCATGTGATTGTCCCGTAGCCCTTCGCAATAAGGCCCACCAGCCCGAACTGCGCAATGATAACACCCATTATAAGAAGCCCCAGTGTGGTTCCCAGGTTTACCGACTTTGGCAGCACTTTGCCCCTTTCCTTATACACCGATTCAATTCGTCCGACAACGGCGTTTATGAACCCTGCCCCGGTTTCAATCAGCGTACCGAACAGCGTTATCTGGAATATCATCAGCAGCGCCTTTGAACCTATCTGGGTCAGCACAAAATTTGTGGGAACCGTTGCGGCTGTGACCTCCGGGTAGTGTGAAATAAGGCCTAGCAGCAGCAGTACCGCGGGAGCTATTGTAATAACCGCGGCCATTATACCGGATATTACCGATTCCTTCCTGCTTTCAAGGGTGGTCAGGCTGAACAGAAGCGCCGGCACGCAGCCCAGGTTGTACCATGCATACTTGAACCCGTTTAGTGCAAAACCGCTCTTTATCTCCCCGGCGGCCAGGTTGGCCGATATTACACCGCCAAACCTGGTAAACAGAACTATCAGGAACAATGCGTAAACCCCGTAAAGCACAAACGACCAGTAGGACAAAAACTTGGCTATTGCCCTGGAGCCGTTGAACACCAGCAGCCCCACGCCTATCAACAGGCCCACGACACCGAAATAGAAATGGATTCCGAATATTTCGTTAAGTATGCTGCCGGCAGCAGCTGCTATAACCCCAAGGACTATTGCCATCAGAATCAGGTAGCAGATTTCAAACAATATCCAACCCCTGCCCAGCAGTTTCCGGAACAGGGTCCGGTAGTCAAACACCTTGAAAACCCTGGCGAATTCGAAGGTTGCGGCGCACACTGCCGCCCATACAGCCATGGACACCACTGTTCCCAGCAGCCCGCCCAGGGGCCCGTAGTTCAGAAAAAATTCCACAAGCTCACGGCCGGTGCCGTATCCGCCGGCAATTACAACCGACTGCAGTATTATCCCCGGTAAAAAGTATTTTCTGAACACATTGGACTGAATCAAATTCATTTATATTCACTCCCTATCAATATAATAACCGGTCGTACCCAACGACTGGCTTTTACAGCTTTATTACCACCCCTTCGCTATACCCAGCACTTCATCGGGAATATCCCCCGAAAGATAATCCTGAATGGATTCATCAATTATATCAATGGCCCTGTCCATATCATCCCTTGTTATCACAAGGGGCGGCTGAACCCGCAGTACATTGTTGGCAAAAAAGGTTAATATAACCCCCTTCTCCCAGCACCTGTAACAGATCTTTGCGGCCGCCACCCTGTCCCTTTCCTTTGTATCCCTGTCCTTAACCAGGTCTATGCCAACGGATAAGCCTAGACCCCTCACGTCGCCAATTAGCGGGTACTTTTCCATCATCCGTGTGAAGCGTTCTCTTACGTAATCCCCCAGTTCACCGGAATGTCCGGCCAGGTTTTCGTCCCTTATGATCTCTATGGTGGCGATGGCCGCTGCACAGGAAACGGGGTTTCCGGCTGTGGTAAACACGTGGGCCGGGGCTTCCCAGGACTGCATTATCTCTTCCCTTGCCACAATGGCGCTAAGGGGCATGCCGGATGCAATTGCTTTACCCAGCAGAACGGCATCCGGCTGGATACCGAAATGCTCTATGCCAAACCATTTCCCGGTCCTGCCAAACCCCTGCTGCACCTCTTCGCTGACAAACAGTATCCCGTTGGCCTTGCAAATCTCATACAGCCTTTTCATGTAGCGCTGCGGCGGCACCACCAGTCCCGCATCACCGGCGATGGGCTCCATTATCACCGCCGCAACCTCTTCCGCCGGCATATAGTATTTAAGCGCGATCTCAAACTGTTTCAAGCACTCAAGCCGGCAGCTGCCTTTGCGCTGACCGAACGCACACCTGTAGCAGTCGGGATAGGGTATGTGATGAATACCCGGCAGCAGCGGACCTATTTTTTTCCTCATGTTCAGGCTTAACGCCGACAGCGATATGGCCCCGTAGGTTGATCCGTGGTATGACTGTATGAACGAGATTATCTTGCTTCTGCCGGTATAACACCTTGCCAGCTTGATCATGCCGTCGTTGGCATCCGAGCCGGACAGGCCGAAGGCCACTCTTTTTTTGAAATCCCCGGGGATTATTTCTGTCAGCATTTTTGCCAGCTTTACAAGAGGCTCATGATAGGTATAGACCGGTGTGTAATGTATGAAGCTTTTTAACTGTTCCTCTACCGCCTTTACCACCCTGGGGTGACAGTGGCCGGTATTAAGCGCACCGGCACTGGATAGGAGGTCGATAAACCGGTTGCCGTCAATATCCTCCACCGCTGCGCCGTACGCCCTCTTTATAACCAGCGGGAAATAGGGCATCCTGGACGAAGGCGACATCACCATGTCATCCTCCCTGATAACTGCCATGCATTTTTCACAGTTCATAGTAAAACCTCCCTGAATTAAGGGCTAGATGTCGGCAGGATAAGGTGTTATAGGACATAGTCTTATTTAATTTATACTTATGCATGTTTTGGATTATTCTTAATCTTTTAGGCCGCAGAAAAAAAGCTGCGGAGACTGCATCCGGATATGCATGCAGGAATACCGCATAAAAAAGCAGAATATATACTTAAATTGAATGCAAATAATTAAGGGGTGGTATTTTTGAAACAGCCGGCAAGCATTTTCAATGATGTAATCGGCCCGGTTATGATAGGCCCGTCCAGTTCGCACACTGCGGCATCGGTACGGATCGGCAGGCTGGTAAGGCAGATGACCGGCGGGAACCCGCGGAAGGTAACCTTCGAATTTGCCGCCGGGCAGTCGCTGGCCGATACTTTTCGCAGCCAGGGAACGGATTTTGGCCTTGCCGGCGGCCTTCTGGATTACGACACCGACGACCCGCGCATAGTAAATGCGCTGGCTGCAGCGGAAAAAGCCGGTATTGATATAGAGTTTCGTATAAGTGAATATAAAGCGGATCATCCCAATATCTACAGGGTTACAGCGGTTGACGCCTCAAACCGTCAAATAAAGGCGGAGCTTATCTCCCGCGGCGGCGGCATGATAAAGCTAAGGCGGATTCAGGGCATCCCGGTTTCAATAGACGGCGGTTTCTGTGAAACGGTGCTGCTTTTAGGCAGCTGCAGTCCGGATGCTGCCTCCGCATGCCGCGATTACATAGACGCCCGTAGCGGCTGCCATGATGCGCCGCTTGTTGGTCATAACGATGCTTTAGAATACCTCGTTGACTATCGGGGCCAGGATGTCATGCCTTCCGGCCTCCTTGGCGATGTCAAAAATAATTTCCCCGTCCGGGATGTAATAGTCCTTACACCGGTGCTGCCTGTCAGGTCCAAAATGAAATATGCCGGCCTTTTCAATACCGCCCGGGAAATACTGGCCATCGCAAAAGAAGAAAAGCTGTCGCTGGCGGATATTGCAGCCCGCTACGAATCCAGGCGAAGCGGCCTGAGCGGGGTGGCGGTTCTGGACAAAATGGCCGGAATAGTGAACATTCTCAAGAAAACCATCAGGGATTCCGCTGCCGAAGAAAGGGAATATCCCGGCCGGATACTTGGACGGCAGGCGCACATGCTTTCGGTACCCGCCATGACAGGCGGCAGTGTACTGCACCAGGTAGTAAGGCATATCACCCTCATGATGGAAGCCAAAAGCTCAATGAAAACAATCGTTGCCGCTCCCACCGCCGGCTCCTGCGGCGCGGTACCGGGCACGCTGATAGGCACCGCAGCGGCGCTTGATTTGCCCAGCAGTAAAATCACTGAAGCAATGCTGGCGGCGGGTATGGTCGGCGTACTGATTGCCGAGCACAGCACCTTTTCGGGAGAAGTGGGCGGATGCCAGGCGGAGTGCGGCTCCGCATCCGGCATGGCGGCGGCGGGTGTAGTACAGCTTCTGGGCGGCACTGCCGAGCAGGCGCTGGATGCAGCTTCCATGGCGCTGCAAAACGTTTTCGGCTTAACCTGCGACCCGGTGGCGGGCCGGGTGGAAGTGCCCTGCCTCGGAAAAAATATAATGGCCGGCAGCAACGCTTTGGCGATGGCGGAACTGGCACTGGCAGGGTTCGACAAGGTAATCCCGCTGGATGAAACAATCGACGCCATGTACAAGGTGGGCCTTATGCTGCCCTCCGAGCTGCGCTGCACCGGCAGGGGCGGCCTGTCGATTACCCCTGCCGCGCAGAGGATACAGCAAAGGCTGGCGAAACTGTTAGCTATTATACTGCCACCAACCTGAAAACTAATACGCACAAAGCTCCGGCTTCCAAATCTCTTTGCGGCTGTCTTGCTGCAGTTTGGGAAATGCATAAACAGCCATTAACATCTTTTGGTCTCACGAAATATTATAAACTAAACCAAAAAAAATAATAAAGGAGGATAATTAACCATGTACTCTTACGAGGCGCAACCGGACTATGAATACGATTACAGACGTCATGTGCACAGGTACAGCAACCAGACAAGTGTAGACGTCAGACACAAACACTGCATGGAAAATGTAACCGGACCCGATGTTCGGATTGGAAATTCACATATACACTTTTTATGCGGCAATACTTCAGTCGACAGGGAGCACCACCATCTGTACACCGATTATACCGGCCCGGCCATACATTCCAGGAACAACTCCCATGTCCATGAATACAAAGGTTATGTAGCCCATGCAGGTGATCCGCTGCATGTTCATAAATATTATGACAAGACAGGCCCCGCCATTTACGACCAGTATTATTAGGCAGGAGTACCAGAGCCCGGCAGTCCGTCTTGGAATAGGCCGGGTTTTTTGCTGCAGCTTTTTGTTGATATTATTTTCAAATGCAACATATTGTGATATTATCATTCTAAGCTAGTAATATCTGTAAATCTGGCGTTACACTGCAGACCTTTCCCGGGAAAGAAATTAAGAAGGTGGAAAAATACATAGCGTAGGGGGTATTAGCGGTGATTTATTGTGCTATTATTGGAGATATCGTACAATCACGAAAAATTCAAGACAGGCAAGTAATACAATGTCAATTTATTGATACTATTAACAGAGTAAATAGAGATTACAATAACTTCATCGCTTCTAATTTTACAATAACATTAGGAGATGAATTTGAAGGGCTCTTGTTTAGCCCTTCAAAAAGTTATGAAATTATAGAAACAGTAAAAAAGCAAATGGCTCCGGCCCAGTTGGTATTTGGAGTCGGGATCGGTACTATTAGCACCCGGTTTCTTAAAAAAACTTCTTTAGGTTCAGACGGACCGGTATTCCATTATGCCAGGGAAATGGTTAATAGGGCGAAAAAGAAAAAGCCTTCTATATGCTATTATTCAAATTCTCCGGAAGATGAGCTAATCAACTCATTAATATATTTTATTGAATCTTGCACCCGTAAGCAGACGAAAAGGCAGGAACAAATAATAGATCTATACGAAGCCGGATATTCTCAAAATGATATAGGAAATTTAGTTAAAATCAAGCAGCCGAGTGTATCAGAACATATCAACAACGGGTTTTATTACGAAATTAAAGCTGCTAAAATGAGTATTTTGAAATTCCTTGAAGATAAATATAAGAAATAGAGGTCTTAAGTTATACAACCTATATGTATGGATATAGGGTTCACAACCTATATGTATGGATATAGGGTTCACAACCTATATGTATGGATATAGGGTTCACAACCTATATATGGACATGGAGTCTATATCTGTGGAGACAGCATAAGCTGATGATCCGGGCCTGTAAGGGGGGGTAATTTTTTGTATTTAAATCATTTATTTGTGCTTATTCTGTTAGCTCATGCCCTCGCAGATTTCTGTCTTCAGAATGACAGTGCAGTAGGGTTAAAGAAAAACAGCATAACTATACAAATAAAACATGCCATAATACTTTTTTGTGTTAGCTTACTTTTACTAATTCCTTTTATTAGTATGAAAATAATGATATTAGTGCTTCTCCTATCTTTATCCCATTTCGTAATTGACTTCGCAAAGATGCAGTTGGATCCTGATAACACCTCTTTGGAACTGTTTATAACAGACCAAATACTGCACGTATTTGTAATTATCGCTCTAACCCCATTATTAAATTCAATAAACTTAAATTCATATATTATTAGCGTATGGGCCTGGATTGTAAACCACTATTCATTTCTTAAGCATATAAGCTCTATCGATCTTATCAGCTATATAGTACTATTGATTTGTTATCTGTTTACAATTAACGGCGGAGCAATAATAGTAAGACTGTTTCTTAATAAATATAACAGTTTAAAGAATGAACCTGAAGAAACAAATGTAAACGTAGGAGAATTCATTGGCAAGTTGGAAAGAATAATTATATTGACTCTTGTGATTAATGGTTACTACAGCGCTATTGGATACGTAATTGCTGCAAAATCTATTGCCAGATATAAAAAGCTCGGGGATGATAAACAATTCGGAGAATACTATCTGGTTGGTACCCTTTTAAGTGTATTAATCGCTTTAATGTTTGGGCTGATTTATAACTGCATTTCCAAATACATATAGGCAAAAACTGCAAAAATAAGCAATTTGATGCTTAATGCTATACAAATACAGCCATACCCTGCGACCAACTGATAAAGCCAAGAACAAAACGGACAGGACCATAGATGTAATTGAAGACGCAATGGCTTAATATATGACAGGGAATACACCCAACGAACACTGGAGATAGCAAAGGGACAATAGTTATAATAGATATATAAACATCTTTGTGGAGGAGGATTTGTACATGGATAAGTTCCAAAAAATCAGGAGGATTTATCCGGCCCTGAAAGCTGGAAACTGGATGACAGGATTCTGTACAAAAACAGGATTCGCGCGCACGTTTCATCTGCCAACTCCATGAGGATAGGAGTTCACTTTTACAATAGCCGAGAGGATATTGACAGGTTATTCGAATTTTTTAAACAAATTATTTCCACATACACACCGAACTGATTGCGATGTCCGCAAAACCAGATAAAAGCAAGAGAAACCAACCAATTCAAAAAACAAACAAAGCTGCCGGATGGCAGCCTTGATTATTTTGGTGCGCCCTGAGGGATTCGAACCCCCGACCAACTGATTCGAAGTCAGCGACTCTATCCAGCTGAGCTAAGGGCGCATATTTTATGTGCCACTGCACTGGCGCATATTTCTGCCCTTACCGGGCGGGCAGAATAACAATGGTGACCCATCCGCGACTCGAACGCGGGACACCCTGATTAAAAGTCAGGTGCTCTGCCAACTGAGCTAATGGGTCACAAAATGGCT
>Ga0334898_1004241_pt1 | contig 10839 bp, 5 predicted proteins | sample GraSluR3_MG_10_FD_207228 | JGI IMG/M metagenome (GOLD analysis project Ga0334898, IMG submission 207228) | Sludge microbial communities from methane-producing bioreactor in Wageningen University, Netherlands - Granular Sludge_3_08-R3 | ecosystem: Engineered > Bioreactor > Anaerobic > Unclassified... | reverse complement strand
GGTTCAATTTCAATGGGAACAATCTCTACAACTTCGAGACCAAAGCCTTCCAATCCAACACGTTTTACGGGGTTGTTGGTAAGCAACCTCATTTTTGTAATTCCCAGGTTCCTTAGTATTTGGGCGCCTACGCCATAATCACGTTCATCGGCTTTAAATCCCAAATGCAGGTTGGCTTCAATGGTATCCAATCCCTGATCCTGCAGTTTATACGCGGCAATTTTATTAACTAATCCAATTCCCCGTCCTTCCTGCATCATATAAACCACCACTCCTTTACCTGCCTTTTCAATCAACTCCATCGACCGGTGCAACTGGTCGCCACATTCACAGCGCATCGATCCGAAAACATCGCCGGTCATACACGATGAATGCACCCGCACCAACACCGGTTCGTTCACTTCCCATTTTCCCTTAATCAGGGCAACGTGTTCAGCGCCGTTCGATTTTTGCCTGAAAGGGATGATTTTAAACTTGCCAAACTGGGTTGGAAGATTTACCTCTTCTCCCCTTTCAATTAAACTTTCGCTTTGGAAAAGAAAGGAAATTAAATCTTTGATGGTAACAATTTTAAGGTCAAACTTTTCAGCCAGTTTTACCAACTGAGGCAATCTGGCCATTGTTCCGTCGTCATTCATTATTTCCACCAACACACCCGACGGATACAAACCTGCCAAACGCGCCAAATCCACAGCAGCTTCGGTGTGTCCGCTCCGGCGAAGCACTCCTCTTTCTTTGGCAATTAAAGGAAAAATATGCCCGGGACGCGCCAGATTTTCGGGTTTGGTTTTTTCATCCACCAGCATTTTTATGGTAGTTGCCCTGTCGTTGGCCGATATTCCAGTAGTAACGTCGCGGTGAATTCCGTCAACAGATACTGTAAACTGTGTTTCATGAAAAGAGGTATTCTGGCCAACCATCAAATCCAGGTTCAGTTCCTCGCAGCGTTTTTCGGTTAAAGCCACACAAATCAGCCCTCTGCCGTGAATGGTCATAAAATTGATGATTTCAGGCGTAATAAGTTCCGAGGCAACAATAAAATCACCTTCATTTTCGCGGTCTTCGTCATCAACTACAATAACCAGTTCTCCCGGTTTTATTGCGGTTATTGCTTCCGGTATGGTGTTCAGCTTAATATCTGTCATTTTACTCACTGCTTTTTAATCAGCTGCAAAAATAGAACAAAATATCGACAATAAAATTGATTCTTTCCCATGCCGGATGTTTGTTTCACGAACTTTAGAATTTCTTTAAACTAACCGGCTAAATTGCCGGCTAACGCAATCAAACGGCCCGTTTCGATTTTTCCCAGCTTGCCGGCTGCTTCCCTCTGAAATACCGGTAAATCCCACGGATTGCGGCATAATTGATAGCTACAAAATAGTAAGGAATAAACAGCAGTTTAAACCGCAATTGCTTGTTTTCGAAGTGCCAGCCAACCAGCGCCAAAATATAGCACAAAACCTGAATAAGGAAAAAAAGCAAATAAAAATCACTATTCAACTCCAGGCCGCTTTGGATAAGAATGGCGCCGTTAACAAAAAAAAGCGCAAAAAGAGAAACCGGCGCCAGCGTCCACCGGAGGACTTTATGCGAAAAATACTGCCAGCTTAACACGCCAAAACGAAATGGATTGAGAAGGCTTTTCAGTCGGAACAGCGTTTGCACACCACCTGCGGCAATCCTTATTTTTCGTTTCAGCTCTTCTTTTACATTTAGAGAAGCTGTTTCTTCAGCAAAGGCATTGGGAGTGTAGGCAATTTTGTACCCTTTTTGGGCGATACGCAGCGAGATGATAAAATCGTCGAGAATGGTATCGGTTTCAACCGCTTCAAAAAGTTCGGCCCGAATGGCAAAAAGCTCCCCCACAGCTCCAACGGCCGAGTTGAGTTCCGCATCCATTTTTTTCACCCACGATTCAAACTTCCAGTAAAATCCCTCGCCTGCGGCAGCTGCTGCGTCCGACTCCTTCTCAACTATTCGTTTTTCGCCGGCAACGCAACCGGTTTCCGGATTGGCGAAGCAGGCAACAATTTCACGAATGGCACCTCTGTTTAACCGGGTGTTGGTGTCGGAAAAAATAACGATCGGTGCTTTCACAAACTGCATTCCCCTGTTCATTGCATGCATCTTCCCACGCCGGGCAGGTTGATGGTGAACCTCCAGGTTTTCAAACTCCCGAAGTAAATCGGGGGTGCCGTCGTCCGAACCGTCGGTAATCCATACAAAATGCATTTTTTCTTTGGGATAATCGAGTTGAAATGAATTTTCAACTTTTTGCCGTAAAAAATCTTTTTCGTTATAGGCTGTTACAAAAAGACAAACCTCGGGTTCATAGTCCGGCAATTCATTTTTTTTTCCTGAAAAAAACTGTCTTTTCAGAAACGTAAACACGTATAAAACAATCGGATACCCCACATACGTATAAACCAAAATAAAAAAGAAAATCCAGAAAAGAAGCTTCAAAATCATTCGATATGCTGTTTATAAAAATCGGTGAGTGCACCGGCAAGGGCTAAGTTATCAAATTTTTCCTGGATATATTCTATGGCATTGCGACTTATGTTCTGAAACAGTTCATAGTCGGTAATCAAACGTTCCACATCGGCAACAAATTCTTTTTCGTTGTCGGCAATCAAAATATTTTTACCCGACTGGGTTGAAATTCCTTCGGTACCGATGGGCGTGGAAACAATCGGTTTTCCGAGCGCCATACCTTCGATAATTTTAATGCGCATTCCGCTGCCGGAAAACAAGGGAACTACCATAATCGACTTTGAATTCATAAACTGGTAAGCATCTTCCACTTCCCCCATAAATTCGATGTTTGGAGCGTTAAAACGACGGATGAGCCAATCGGGAGCTTTTCTTCCGGCAACGTAAAATTTCAAATCCGGAAACTTTTCGCGAATTTTAGGCCAGCACTTTTCAATGAACCAAATCAAACCTTCCTGATTGGGTGCCCATTCCAGCGAGCCAATGTGAAAAAGCGAAGGATGTTTCAGGTTTTTGGAATGAGGAATTAAAACCGTGGTTTCAATTCCGGTGGGTGAAACGTGCGACGGGCGTTTATTTCCCATTTTATCGAGTAGAATACCATCGCGCTCGGTAATGGGAACCAGCAAATCGTAACTGTTAATAAAACTTTTTTCGAAAGCTTTAATCCTTTTTGCCAGAATTTTCAGGTAGAATTTTTTGACTCCCGAAGAGAGTGCAGCGGTACGTTCCCAAATTTCATGCTCAATATTGTGGGCCCGGTAAACGATTTTTGCATCGGAATATTTTCGGATTAACGGAATATAAGGGCAAACATAAAGGCCTTCAAGCTGAATAATATCGAACTGCTTTTCCTTTAACAACTGTTTTAGTTGTTTTTCAAATGGTTTCGAAATAAAACGAACAGCATTATAGGGTTTTCCGGAAAACAACAAATTAAGGGTCGCTTCACCCGGTGAAATCCGGGCAGGCACATCAACGAGTCTGAATTCCGCCCAGTCTTTTACCGATTCTGGAATTTCCGAAATATCGGTATGGTGCTTAATTGTATTCATTGCCAGCACGGTTACATCATGGCCAAGCAGGGCAAAACCGCGGGTAAGGTTCATACAGGCAATTGCACCACCGTCGTTGGCCGGATAAGGCACTTTGTTTGTTATCTGCAGTAGCTTCATTTCCGTTTTTTCAGTTTATTGCTCAACTTTCCCAATCCGAGTTTTCCGAAAAGTTTACTATAGGTTTCGGCACTCATTAATGCTGCATCGGTTGCAGCTTTGTAGGATAACCAGATTCCCACCGGTAAAAATATAAACGTTGAAAACCACATTCCGGCAAACATATCCCAAATGTCTTCTCGAGCCGATTTTTCGCCGGTCATGGATACAATGTAATAGGCAATAAACAAAAGGATTGACACAACAACCGGCATTCCCAAACCACCTTTTCTGATAATTGCCCCTAAAGGTGCGCCAATAAAAAAGAAAATCAGTACGGCCAGCGAAAGGGTATATTTTCTGTGCCGCTCCATGGTATATTTGTTCAAATTTTTCTTTCGGTTATACAATTCGTCATCGTACATGTTCAAAGTTTGTACGTTGTTTCGTGCTTCGGCAAGTGCCGACTGAACAATTTCTGCCTTTATCCATTTGTCTTGCCGGTCGAAATATTCGTCGAAATAAAAAAGAGAATCGGGTTGAATATTCACTGTTCTTTTTAGGGAATCGTTGCGTGCTGTTATGTTGTGAATTTTTTGGCTAACCGGCGAGTTTAATCTGACCTGAAGCATAAAATTACGAAGTCTGCCATAATAATCGGTACCCAAAGAATCTTCCATAAACCGAAGCTGCTCAATATTCAGCATCCGGTAAGTATTTCTGAAAATGTTTTCATCGCGCCGGTTAAATTCAAAACCACGAACTTTTACCCTGATTATTTGCTCTTCAAAATTATCACGTCTGAATGGATAAGTTTCCTGTCCCCGCCGTTGTTGCTGACCGGCATCCTCAGAGTAATTCACCCCGTTGTAGAGGTTAAGCACCATAAATTTTTTGTCTTCTGTAATGCGCAAAAATCCGGAATCGGCAACAGTTACACTTTCATTAGTACGGTTGCGGGTGTGGTCGTAAATTAACAAATCGTAAAGTACGTTGGTTTTTTTGTTTTTACTCCCCACACGAATACTGTATCCATCAATTTCGTTGGTAAAAACACCTTCCTGCAACACCAGCTCCGGACGTTGTTGTTTTACACTCCACAAAAGTGTTGTAAACCTCAAATTGGTATTGGGCAGAACATAATTTGCGAAATAAAAGGCGGTTGTAGTTACAATTACTGCAATAAACAAAAGCGGTTTCATAATGCGGTACAGCGAGATGCCCGAAGACTTCATGGCAACCAACTCATAATTTTCGCCAAACGAACCGAAGGTCATAATTGAAGCCAGCAGCATGGCAAGTGGAAACGCGTAAGGCAAAAGACCAAAAGATGCATAAAATAACATCTCGCCCAAAACCTTAATATCGAGGCCTTTCCCCACCAAGTCGTCCACATATTTCCACAGAAATTGCATCAACAACACAAATACCACAATAAAAAAGGTCATAAAAAACGGACCTAAAAATGATTTTATAATGTACCAGTGCAACTTCTTCATCAAAAGTTCTCAATTATTTGAAACTGATGCAAAACTAAGTTATTTTAGGATTCAGAATGCAAAATAAAAGTTAAGAAGTCTCAAAGTGATTTCAATTTTTTGTTTTGCAACGAATAGGCAAACCAGATTTTATAGGAACAAATTCAGGAGCCGAGAATATGTTTTAAATCTGCAATTTGTGTATTCCAGAGTTCCCGGGTTTCTTCAACTTCATCTTCTTCTGAACAATCAACGACAATCAGGGCAACATCACCGGTAAGTTCATCTTGCGAAATTTTAAATTCAAAATACTTTTCTTCATCGTCGATCCAGGCGAACCTTACCAAACGGTTCTCTTTCCGCAGGGTCATTTCAGCAGTTTGTTCCGAACCTCCCCAAATAAATGTATAACGTTTACCCTGCACCCGTACATCGTCGGCAAACCATTCGGCCAATCCCGATGCCGAACTCAGCCGGTTATATAAAACCTTTGGAGAGCAATTAATTACATATTCAAGCTGGACTTTTATCATTTTAGTTTTCTTAGTTTTGCGGCAATATAGTTATTCTGTTTTTAAGAAACAACACAATTATAAAAGGCGATTTGACTTTACCGCAAAATTTTTTGAAATAATCATGCCGGAAAGAAATAAATACTATATTTGCACCTCGAAAATTTTAAGGGAAATGGCGAGGTAGCTCATCCCGATAATTATCGGGAGGTTAGAGCGTCCCGATGCACATCGGGAAGGTCGGCAGCGAAAGACTTTTTTGAAGTTCTGAAAAAATAATGGCGAGGTAGCTCAGCTGGTTAGAGCGCATGATTCATAATCATGAGGTCGGCGGTTCAAGCCCGCCTCTCGCTACTAAAAACGAGGAGGTTACAAAGACAAGATTTGTAGCCTCTTTTTATTTGCACACAATTTGCACACAAAATAATCGATATTGGTGATTATGCTCTTGGTGCATAACTAAAATTTTATTCCAATTCCACGAAATATTGAATACCATCACTTCCAGTAGTGTTATAGAGCTTCATATTTTCATCGTATTCAATCATATCATAATCTCCATAATTGTAGTCAGCATCATTTTTGTCATATCTCCAGCCATGAGAAATTCCCCCATCCGGTTGAATTGTTAGCACATGAGATTCACTTTCAATAACTAATTGGCGATAATGGGATAACCGGTTTGAAACATTTAATATTAAGCTTTCCTGATCTACAAGCTCCATATCTATAATTGCATTTCTTACAAACGTGTTTCTATCTCCGTTCGCGTTCCAGTTATCCCAAACTTTCAAACAAGTTCTATTTTCTTCCTTGACCGACAGTAGATTCAACTGAAGTGATTCTATTTCCAATTCTAGTTTCTCCGAAAGAGTTTGAATAAACTGTAAGGTTAACATCGCACTAAATTTTGAAACAATATATCGATCAGAATATGCAATTGAAACCACCTTCCCACTAAAAGAGCTTTCTATTTTACTCCACAAATTTGAATTTTTTGTTTTCAATGATTCAACAAAAACATTTGCCAGACCATTGGACGTAGTCTTCTTCTGGGTGATATAAAATTTGTCAAGATTTGAATTCGTTTCCAATTGGGGAGTATAGGGTTGAAACTCATAGTTGATTTCACGATCATCTGTATATACCAGCTCATTTTTTCCCCAAGATTCATTAAATTGATTATTCGGAAGCTGCGAGTAGAAATTTTGATAAATGTTTGTATCCTGAGACTGCATTCTAATCGTAGCCAATGGGAACAGTTCATTCTCTTTTGGCAATTCCATTATATAAACATTAGCCCAGCTTTCCAATCCCTTCACGATGGAAAAGTTGACCAGATCATTTTTTGGAGTACCGAGAATCACAAAATTGACAGTTTTATGCAACACAAACTTAAATTCTTTGGCTTTGTCAATTAAACCCCAGTTAGTATCATTCCATGATGATGAATCATTATCAATAAAAACAGTAATTTCTTCTGAACTGCTTCTATCGATCCATCTTTGGAGCTCAACACCTATTTCTTTTGTAACTTGTTTGGTATCGGGAGAAATATTTTGTATTTCTTCCGGCACTACAACACGTGTATCAAACTCAAGGTTAAGCCAGTCCAATGCTTTGATTCTATCCAATTCATCTAAATACCATTGTGAAGAACGATTTATCAAACACTTTGTACATGCTTTCAAACAATCACATTGTGCGAGTCTGGTTCTTGCTCTCTGAAGTATGTCTTCAATATAATAATTGAATTGATTTGAATAACCCGCACCACCTTTTGCTGTATCGTAAATATAAGCCGTATAATACCGTTGGTATTTCTTAATTCCAAATGAAATTTCCGATTCATTTATTCCTAAACTTTGTGCAAGAGCTTGAGAAAGAATAACACCTAAGCTCCTCACGGTTTCCTTATCATCTATATAACCATTTTCATCATGAAATCTCAATTCAACAAAATCAGTTTGAAGTCTGCCATTTAATAAATTATTTCTTCTTATCCCGAAAACATTATCATCGCTTCCGGTACAAAATTCAGTATGATTATTATCCTTTCCACCTCGTAGTCGCTTATGAGCAAGAAGTTTCCCGTCTCCCGGACGAGCTATATCTGTCTCCTTCTCAGCTCTACCACAATGAATACACACAGCGTAACCAAATCCATTCCCATTATTGTAATACATGATTTCGGAGTCTGACAGACTGCTTCGTGATTCAATTTTGAAGACACCTGAATCTTCTCCCCAATCCGAAACATTAATCAACTCTGTTTCTACAATGGAAAGTTGATCATTATCAATTACCCTTGACGGTTCCTTTCGAATATCTACGCTAAATCCAGCAGGTTCAATTGCTTCAGTATATCTACCACCGTTCCCATGAACTGAGCGAAATGGAGCACCGCAATGACAATTATTATGATCAAACATAGAAAGTGAAGTGTGACCATTGGTACACTTTTGAACTCTTAACATGTTCTGCTCATTCCATATTGATTTTAATTGAATACCTTCTGAAGTATAGCAATATTGATTCAAAACGATTTGACGACCGGGTGCGTATTCCGCTAAAGCACGTGCTAAATGAAATGAAGGATTTTCAGATACAACCGAAAAACTGCTGTTATCTTCCTGAGTTACTTCTCCTTGATGTCTCCTTTGTAAATCTAAACGTTTTTGGATAGTATCAATGTTTGTTATGTCGAACTCGACAACACCGGTTGGCATATTGGCATTGGGTAAAAATAACTTTTCAGCAAGATATCCTAATAATGGTTTACCAGTTAAACTCCCTCGTTTAAAATTCAATGATTTTATTGCCGGTGAGTTCTCTCCAAAACCATTGTCTTGTAGATCTATAATACTTTGATTAATTTCATTCAACTGATCCAAATAGATTCGGTTGACATTTCGAATTCCAGACAAGCAATTGGAAATTAGTACCGCATTTTCTCTTGAATTAAGCACCGTTCCTCGCTTTAATTTATTAATACCATTTAACAAATTGTCCGGTAGATCATGATATAGACCTATTAAATAATCATCTAACTGACTGTACATTGTTCCTGCGATATAATCTTCAACTACTTCTGTTGAACTACCAAAAAAAGTATCGACTTTCCCCGTTATTGAAAGACCTCGCTGATTATCGATTTGCGTGGTAACAAACTTTGAAAAAAGATACGAGTTGATGTGACGTTGAACAATGTTCGGACTTTCAAAGCGAACTTTTGGCAATTGAATTTCATTAACCATAGGCCACAAAGGATTTTCCATAACATTTCTACCAATGGGATTAGGACTACAAAATGTTAGTGCTAATGACTTCGTTTCATTCCTACGTCCAGCACGTCCTGCACGTTGTAAATAATTAGCCGGACTTGGTGGAACATTATTCATAACCACTTCAGAGATACCGCCAATATCGACACCCATTTCCATTGTGGTTGAACAGGATAGAATATTTAATTCTCCTTTCTCAAATCTTTCTTCAATTTTTTCCAAATTCCTACTGTCTTGCTGTGCAGAATGTTCTGCTGCCAAGTATATCGGTGGTTTCAAATACATCCGTTCATGTAGATTGGACCATAATCCTAGTTCTTTTATTTGATTGAAATTCTGATTTATCCAATCTAAAATGATTGAATCATTGACTTTCTGTTTATTCCCCAAATTATCCGTGTGATTTGCAAACGGAAAACACGGATAGTTGATTAAAGATTCTTGAGACACAAGAAATCTTTGAAATGTATCTTCTGATAAACTTCCAGTAACTCTTGGACTAATACCCATAAAAGTAACATCCAATGGCACATTTGTAACCGGACATAACCAAGCTCGTTTAAGAACCTCAAATGCCATAGAATTTTCCAACCTTACAGCATATGCTCCGTAATCATTACGTCTCAATATACCTGCTTTTATAAGGTCTCTCCATGCTTGTTGTAATAAATCATTAATGGTATCAATCTCAACATTGCCAAGATCTTCGGGACTTTTCCAGTTGGCAGCACGACATATTAAAAGAACCATCCTATTGAAGTGACCTCGATTATCAAAACTTGGCCATCGAAAATATTTCCTTCTTGCATCAGGAATTTCAAAATCAGATGGATAAATACTTTTCCTGTAAAAGTAGGATGACGTTCTAAACTTGAAAATGTCATCAGGGATGTCAACGAATAAATTGTCTCTTAAATAATAATCGATGCATATTTTCAAAAAATCTCTCCAATGTTCGACAGTTAACGTTGGATTTAGTGCTAAGAATTCAGGGGGTGCATCACATGAAGATAAAGCAGGATAAACACATCTGACAAATCCCAAATTTTCTGGAGAATTTGCAGATTTTGGGCGTCTTGAAAACTGATCCATCAACAACCATTGTAAATAATCTTTGTGTCTTTCGGTTATTAGCTCTGTGTTTGCTTGTTTGACAGGTTCGATATTTAGTATTGCTTTGCCAAGAGAGATTAAATCTCTTGTAATCTGCGTGTCATCAATAAAACCATCGTATAGGTCATTCCATTTTATTGGATGAACAGGAAGATTATTGGGATCGTTTGGAGCATTCTCCCGGTTTTCTAAATCCTGTATTTGTTGTCTGAATAGATTTGGAGAGGTTCTATATACCTGTAATTGTGCTTTCTCGTCTTCTGACAACGGCAAAATATTTTCCGTTCTTTTTGAGCTCAGATGATGCAAAATTCGACTCTGAATCCAAATCCTTTCAATATCAATATTTTGTGCTAGTGCACTTTTAGCAGTTCCTTGTCTGCTATCAGTAAATGCAATATATTTTCTTCCTTCCCAAATCAAATTAGGACTATTTGAAACAGGTGGTGCCTGTTCCAGTAATGTTGAAGATAAAATTCGATTGAAGAACCCTGAACTATAACGCAAATGGCTGAAGAATTTGCTATCCGCTTTACAACAGGGACAAACAGGATTGGAAGGGATGTAACCTAAATGTCCATGAATATCACCTTCATTTATTCTAAAGACATTTTCTTCGTCCCTTTCAATTCCCATCGAGGCTGTATCATTCGGATGTAGACGATTGGTGCTTTTAGCAAAAACGACTTTAGCCTGAATTATTCATAAAAAAGGGGAGTTTGTTACCTAAAAATAGCTGAATTATCAGTATTTTCAGGGTGTACAAAAACAAACATCCCGTAGCAATGTTAGAAAAAAAATT
>Ga0334898_1004240_pt1 | contig 10840 bp, 8 predicted proteins | sample GraSluR3_MG_10_FD_207228 | JGI IMG/M metagenome (GOLD analysis project Ga0334898, IMG submission 207228) | Sludge microbial communities from methane-producing bioreactor in Wageningen University, Netherlands - Granular Sludge_3_08-R3 | ecosystem: Engineered > Bioreactor > Anaerobic > Unclassified... | reverse complement strand
ACTTAACATAAATAACCCGTTTTAATCATCATGAAAACTAAACAGCTTATCGAATGTGTTCCAAATTTTAGTGAGGGGCGCGACCTAAACATTATTAAGCAAATTACCAACGAGATAGAATCCGTTGAGGGGGTTCGTCTAATTGATGTGGACCCAGGAGCCGCCACCAACCGTACCGTGGTTACCATGGTGGGTACACCCGATGAGGTATGCGAGGCAGCCTTTAGGGCTGTAAAAAAAGCCGCCGAGCTTATCGACATGAGCAAGCACAAGGGGGCTCACCCACGCTTTGGCGCAACCGATGTATGCCCGCTGGTGCCCGTTTCCAACATCACCATGGACGAAACCGTTGAGTACGCCCATAAGCTGGCCAAGCGCATTGGCGAGGAGCTGGGCATAGGAGTATTTTGTTACGAGTTTGCTGCCCGCGAGGAGAAGCGCCGTAACCTGGCCAGCTGCAGGGCAGGGGAGTACGAGGCCTTACCCAAAAGGCTACAGGATCCTGAGTGGAAACCCGATTTTGGCCCTGCCGAGTTCAACCCCAAAAGCGGTGTTACCGCTGTAGGTGCTCGTAATTTTTTGGTGGCCTACAATATCAACCTTAACACTACCTCTACCCGCAGGGCAAATGCCGTTGCATTTGATATCCGCGAGAAGGGACGCCCGCAGCGGGTAGGTAACCCAATCACCGGCAAAAAAGCGCTCGACGAGCAGGGCAACGAGATTTGGATACCCGGAGCGCTAAAGGCCTGCAAGGCTATTGGCTGGTTTATCGATGAGTATGGCATTGCCCAAATCTCCATTAACCTTACCGATATATCCATTACCCCAATGCACATTGCCTTTGAGGAGGCCAGCAGAAAGGCGCAGGAGCGTGGCCTTAGGGTAACCGGTTCGGAGCTGGTAGGTGTTGTACCGCTTAAAGCTATGCTCGATGCAGGCAAATACTTCCTCCACAAGCAGAACCGCTCAACCGGTATTTCCGATGCGGAGATAATTAAGATTGCTGTAAAATCGATGGGCCTAGATGAGCTGTACCCATTCGATCCCAAGAAGAAAATTATTGAGTATATCCTCGAGGATGATACCCAGAAGAAGCTGGTTGATATGACCGTAAAGGGATTTACCGAGGAAACTGCCTCCGAGTCGGCTGCCCCTGGAGGCGGATCCGTTTCGGCAGCCATGGGCGCTATGGGCGTTGCGCTGGGTACCATGGTGGCCAACCTATCGGCCCATAAGGCCGGTTGGGACGACCGCTGGGAGGAGTTCTCGCAGTGGGCCGACAAGGGCAAGGAGTACATGGATCAGCTTGTAAAGCTGGTTGACGAGGACACCAACGCCTTTAATAAGATAATGGATGCCTTTGGCCTGCCCAAGGCGACTGATGCCGAAAAAGCTGCCCGCAAGCAGGCCATACAGGCGGCTACCCTTTATGCCATTGAGATACCTTATAAGGTAATGGAAATATCGTACCAATCGATGGAGGTGATGAAGGCCATGGCCGAGATAGGCAATCCTAATTCTGTATCCGACGCTGGAGTAGGTGCGCTGGCAGCCCGTTCGGCTGTGATGGGGGCATTCCTTAATGTAAAAATTAATGCCGAGGGTTTAGATGATAAAGAAAAAGTTAAAGAGTTTCTAGCCAAAGGCGAACAGATGGTAAAGCATGCGCAGGATATGGAGAACACCATCCTTGAAATTGTTAATAAAAAAATAGCCAAAGCATAATTTTCTTTTTTTTGTTTTCTAAAAGTCAAGTGCTAAGTATTGTAGGGTATTTATAAATTTTGAAAATTTAACAATACAGTGTTAAAACGTTTGCAGCTGTTAAAAGAATTTCGCTCAAAATGTTTGAATTATTAAATAATTGTAATATTTTAGCCGTGTTAAAAATTATTAGCTCTATTTGTAAACCTAAATTTTGTTCTATGAAAAGACTATGTGTATTCCTTGTAGCTGTTGTGTTTGTGGGGATAAATCTCCTACAAGCGCAAACAGTGCAAATTACCGGTACCGTAACAAGTGCCGAGGATGGGATGCCCGTTCCCGGAGCATCCGTGTTTGTAAAGGGAACATCTATTGGAGTAGCCTCCGATATGGATGGTAAGTACGACATTACTGTTCCCACATCAGCTACAACCCTTGTGTTTAGCTTCATTGGTATGCAGACACAAGAAGTTGTAATTGGTGGAAGAACAGTTATTGATGTTGTTCTTAGTTCCGATGCTACGCAATTGGAAGAGGTAATTGTAGTTGCCTATGGTACTGTTAAGCGCGAAGGTAGAACTGGTTCTATCTCGACTGTTAACAATGAGGCCATTGCCGAGCTACCTGCTTCTTCTGTAGATAAGATGCTTACAGGTAAAATGGCCGGTGTGCAGATCACTGCAGCCTCTGGTCAGCCAGGTGCCGATTCTCAAATCCGTATCCGTGGTACATCTTCTATTAATGCTGGTAGCGAGCCTCTATGGGTTGTTGACGGTATCCCTGTTATGCGCGGTGACCAGTCGTACTTCACCAACACTGGTAACGCACTTGCATCGCTTAACCCCAACGACATTGAGTCGATCACCGTACTTAAGGATGCTGCTGCAGCTTCTGTTTACGGTTCGCGCGCTGCAAACGGGGTTATCCTTGTAACTACCAAAAGTGGTAGCACTGGTAAAGCCAAATTTAATGCACGTACTAAGTTTGGTGTTTCTCAACTAGCTAATGATAACGATTTTGGTATCATGAGCGGTGAGCAACTACTAGGTTTCCAAAGAGATGCTATCGTTAACGCAGGCAGAAACCCCGACGATCCTCTTGGTGCATACTACCGCCCAATGTCACTTCTTGCTCTTGACCAAACCAACTGGATGGATCACTTCACCCGCTTAGGACAAATGTCTGAGTACGAGATTAACGCCGCTGGTGGTACCGATAGAAGTAAGTTCTACACCTCTTTGGCTTATCACAAGAACGAAGGTGTTTTCTATGGTGTTGATTTCAGTAAATTCACTGCCCGTGTAAATGCCGACTACAAGCTTACCGATAAGTTAGAGGTTGGTACTCGTATGAACATTGGTTATACCGAGTCCAATGACGTAGCGATGCAGGCTCTTTACTACGTTAACCCTGCATTTGCTGGTATGACTATTCTTCCTTGGACTCGTGCTTACAACGATGATGGAACGCATAACATTCAAATCCCTGAGAACTCAAACACAAACCCAAGGTTTGCAGCTGAGTACGACGATCAGTTTGAAAAGCAGTATCGCTTCCAGGGTACTTACTTCCTATCATGGAAACCTATTGATGGCCTTGAGATTAAGAGTAACAACTCTGCCGAAGGAACATTTGGTGAAGGCCGTAGGTACTGGGCTCCCGATTATGGCGGAACCACTGGTACTCTACAAACATCAAACCTTAGGTATATGCAGCTAACCACATCCAATACTGCTACCTACAGCAAGATTTTTGATGAAGTACACTCGGTAAGGTTACTTGCTGGACAGGAAGCAATGAGCAGAAAATACAATTCATACTACATCTATTCTCCTGAAGTTGATGTGCTGATTCCCTACCCAAATACTGCTCCTGCCGATAAGGATTATGGAAGCTACAGCTACAATGCCCGTACGCTTATGTCGTTCTTTGGTATTTTAGATTATAACTACAATACCAAGTACTACTTACAAGCCTCAATGCGTTACGATGGTAGCTCATTGTTTGGATCGGCTAACCAGTGGGGTCTGTTCTGGTCGGTTGGTGGATCATGGAACATCCACAACGAGGACTTCATGCAGGATGTTACCTTTATGAACCTTCTTAAGCTACGTGCCAGCTACGGTATAAATGGTAACGATAACATTAATGCTTACCAAGCCTATGGTGTTTACACTTCGGTTGCATACAACGGTGTTGTGGGTATGCGGCCTAGCACTCCATCAAACGAGAACCTATCATGGGAAAAGAACTCTACCTATAACATAGGTCTCGACTTAGGTTTCTTCGATGGTAAGCTCAATGCAAGTATCGATGTATATAACCGAAAAACCGAAGATATGCTTTTAAGCAAGCAGGTACCTCAAACCTCTGGTTTCTCATCTAACTTTATGAACATTGGTTCGCTTCTTAACCAAGGTGTCGAGTTCCAAGTTGATGGTGAGATTATTAGAACTAACGACCTTGTTTGGACCGCTGGTTTTAATATTGCCTATAACCGCACTGAGCTACTAGATCTTGGTGATACCGATGAGATGACTCATGTACTTCCTAATGGTAATACAGAACCAAGACTTAAGCACACTGTAGGTAAAAGTATGTATACCTTCTACCTAAAGGATTACTACGGGGTTAACCCATCAACTGGTCAGGCTCTCTGGAGAACTGAGGATGGTAACCTAACTAGCGACTACAACAAGGGTGCTTGGATTTATGCAGGTAGCCCAGAGCCTAAGTTCGTTGGCGGTTTCAATACGGCAGTAAGTTGGAAAGGTTTTAACCTTAGTGCTTTCCTCGAGTTTAAGCAGGGTAACGAAGTGCTAATTGTTGAGAACCGTTATATCCAGGCCGATGGTAACCAAATGTCGATGAACCAAACCACTGCTGCGCTTAACTACTGGAAACAGCCCGGTGACACTGGAGTTAATCCTAAGCCTATCGCAGGACAATCAAGCAACTCATACGCTTTTGCCAGCACTCGTTGGTTAGAGGATGGTAGCTATGCTCGTATCAAGGATATCACCCTATCGTACACCTTGCCACAGAACATTACCAACCAAATGAAGTTGGGTGGACTTAAAGTTTTTGTTAGCGCAACTAACGCATTCACTTTCCATGATGTGAACTTCTGGGATCCTGAGCGTGGTGTTACAGGTATGGGAGCTGGTATATACCCTATGACTAAGTCATTCATTGGTGGTATCGAACTGTCATTTTAACGCTTAAAAACATTACAGTTATGAAAAAAATATTTGCAATACTAACACTTGTCCTAACCATAGGGTTTGCTGGGTGCGAGGACTTCCTGGTGGAGGAGCCCCTGCTGACACAAAGTAGCGAACTTACAATGTCTACCTATGGAGGCCTAAATAATGCCATTGCTGGAGCCTACGCTCCTCTAGTTTCTTCAACTTGGTATGGCTCTTTCTTTGTGCTTGATGCCGAAATGCGCTCAGGTAATGCCATTATTCCTACCAACAGCGATTTCACTTCGGGTCGTATGATGGTTCCTCATGATCTATCGTACAACCAAACTTCAACCTCTGGGCTTTGGGGATTTGCATACTATACCATCTCTATGGTTAACAATGTAATTGATAACCTCGAAGGTAAGGATGTTGGCGGTGTAACTCAGCAGGACTTGAATAATTTGAAAGCAGAAGCTTTGTTCATTAGGGCTCTTTCTCATTTCGATGTATTGCGTTTATACGCTTTACCCTATTCAAAGAACCCCAATGGCCTTGGTGTTCCAATAATTCTTTACACCGACAAAACGGCTACAGAGAAACCCGCTAGAAATACAGTTGCTGAGGTTTTTGAGCAAATCATTGAGGACCTTCTAGAAGCCGAGAGAATTATTGACCCAAAATACGTGCGCGGTGGTGTTGCTGACGCTAAAGCTGTGGCTACCCTTCCTGCAATTCAGGCTTTGCTTAGCCGTGTATACCTTTACAGCCAGAATTGGCAAGCTGCTGCCGACTATGCAACTAAGGTAATCAACAACACTAAGTTTAACCTTTGGGATGCTGATGAGTATGTTGCCGAATCAACTTGGGGTGCTCAAGTTGCCGCATCCAATGGCGAGGTTATTTTTGAGGTTTATGGTAAACAAGCTAACTATTACGATGCATGGTGGGAAGGCCCATCGCACATGACTAACCCAAAAGGTTACGCCGACTGTGCTGCTCATCCCGATCTTGTTAGCCTTTACGAACCCGATGATGTAAGGGGTAAACTATTTAGAACCGACGAAGAGGAAGTTTCCGGCTCCATGTGGACAACCAAGTACATTGGTAAGGGCGATGGCGATGCGGTTAGCACTCCCGATGCCAACAACGTAATTGTTCTTCGCCTTTCCGAGATGTACCTTAACAGAGCTGAGGCCCTTATTAATGGTGCAACCGTTGCGGGTGCAACAGCTCTTGGTGACCTAAATAAGATCAGAGAAAATCGTGGTGCCCCTGCTTTGGCCTCTGCCGGACCGGATGTTGTTTTTGCCGAAAGACGCAAGGAGTTGGCTTTTGAAGGCCACCTTTGGTTCGACTATGCTCGTACAAACCGCGCAATGACTCGCACAAAGAGTGACGGAACTGTGGTAAGTCTTGCTTCAGACGACGGTAGGTGGGCGCTTCCAATTCCTAAGCGCGAGCATGACGTTAACGAAAACCTAATACCAAACGAAGGTTATTAATTAATAAAGAGATTAAGCTATGAGAAAGATATTAAGTATATTTTCAATATCGCTTCTGGTTTTCTTCACCGCGTGTGATCTGAATACTGCACCAGAATTCGATGATAACGATGCGTTTGTAGCTTTCGATAACGCTGCAATGTCCATCGAAGAGAAAGGCGGAGTTATTAAGGTTCCTGTTACTTTAGCTTCTATAAAAGGAATTTCTGCTGCTGTTGATTTTGAAATTATAGATGGTACAGCTAAGCTAGGTGAGAATTATAACCTTGTTAACGAAACTACTACACTAACTTTTGATGCTCAAAACCGTACACAGTACATTGAGGTAAGTATTATTAATATCCCCGGTGTTTTTACTGGCGATCTCAGGTTTTCAATTAAGCTTAGCGAGGATGGAACGGTTAAACCAAGTGTTGAAAATACTTGTGTAATTACCATTCAAGATTTAGACCACCCCTTGTCAGCTTTCTTTGGAGAGTGGACTGCAACTGCAAATTCACACTACTTTGGAGATGTTGAATGGGACGTAACCCTAGCAAAGGATGAGGATGATATTTCTGTGCTTTGGGTAACCGATATTATCTATGGCTTCCCAAAATATGGGTTCTCATACCCGAGTTATGATACCAGATTCTATGGCATAGTTAGTGAAGATGGTTCTGAGCTTAGCTTCAACATTGGCCAAACCTGTGCATACAAATACCAGGGAGTGCATGAGATTTTCCTATATGGACTTACAGGTGATGCGAAGGTTATAAAAGAGGGTAAAATTGTTGCTAAGGTGTCTGAGGATGGTAAAACCATTACCTTCGAGGAGCTTGGTATTTATGTAGATGATGCAACTGGTTATTGGGATGGACTTTACCCAACAATTACATGGACAAAGAAATAGGATGTTTCTATAACCAAACCATTTCTTTGTTTTCAGAATTATAATTAAACAAACAAAACATTATGAAAATAAATAGATTAAGAACATTCGTTGTGGGCTTGGCTATTGCAGCCGTGGCATTCACCCAGTACGGATGTGAGCAGGAGTGGCAAAAAAAGCACGACCCTGCAGTGCTTAAGGCACCAGCTACTGTTCAGCTAGCAGTATCTGATATCGAGGACTCAACCGCAGTGGTTTCTTACACCCAGTCTGTGCTTGGTCAGCTTTACGTTGTGCTTGTACCTGGTGACGACGAGGTAGCTGCCCCAGCACAAAACGCCATGCTACGCCTAACCGTTGCCAGTGCCGTGTACACCAAGCAGATATTTATTAACGAGGATGCCGATAAAACCGGCAGCCTAACCATTGGCGGGCTAAACCAGAATACCAGCTACAAGGTGTTTGCATTGCCCGTTAACACCGACGGTGTACTGGGTGAGGTTACTACCACCCAGGCTTTCAAAACCAGCGATGTGTACGATCCAGTGTTTGTATCGTCGTCGCCTGCAGCTTCTGGCACAGCCGACAAGGCTCCCGATTTTGCTGTAACCGTAACCTTCGACGAGCCTGTGGTTATCAACAAGAAGGAGGGTGTTTACTTTACCTACTACAACCCTATTGATGACACATATGCCAAAGAGGCTGCTGATGTGAAGATTGAAGCGGGTAAATTGGTTGCCGAGCAAACCCATAAGCCTATCTTTGGTCAGTACGTATTCCTAACCATCGAGGAGGAGGCTATTAAGGATAGAGCCGGTAACTTCTACGAAGGTAAAGAAAGCGGATTTGTTTACGACGACGAAGAAGAAAAGGATGTACTTGCAGGTTTATACTGGCGTGTAGAGTATATGCCTTACGCAGTTCAGGATACTCTTCCTGCAGAGGGTGAGCCTGTTCAGGATCTTGACTTTAAGGTTGAGCTTACCTATGAGTTGCCCATGGACTTCTATAGAACGGCAACTGGTGCTGCTAAGTACAATAATGCAGATATAGTATTTGATTATGCCACAGCGACAACTACCATTAGCATAAAGGTTCCTGCTGCTAATGTTAGCTTCGCTGATGAGGTGGTAACCATTACCCCCCCACGCACCCCAGTTTACGGCGAGACCGTAACCGTTAGGATAGCTGAAGGCGCTTACCGCACTCGCTACAATAGCCCCAATGCTGAGGTTGAGCTTAGCTGGTTAATCTCCTATGGGTATAAGCGCGATCTTGTATTGGGTGATTATGTAATTGGTGATCTAATTTCACATTGGGATGGGCCTATTGCAGATGAGTACGAGGTTACTTTAAGCGCCCATGCAACTGACCCAAGCCTTGTTGTTATTAGTGGTTTGTTAGGTTCTGAGGACGACATAGTTGCTGTGTTTAATGGTGATTTCGCTTCGTTCGATATCCCAACTGTTGATGGATGGGGTCAATTCCTAACTTTCCCTGAAGGCCATCCTTTTGAGGATTATACTTTTGAAGTTTGGAATGGTTACGCTGCTAATGGCGTTGCTACAGGATTTATCGAGCCAGATGGTACAATTGATATGGTTGGTTTAGGGTTTATTTATTATTCTCTTACCGATCCAGATGATAGTGGTTGGTATGACCTTTATCCCCAATCAATTTGGAGCAAAGTAACCAAATCCATTGTTAATACTAACTACGTTCTAAATGAACGTAATGTTAAAGGAAAACTAATTAAGTAGAAAATTATTTTTATTATTACGGAGGCGATTCTGAAGCAGAATCGCCTCCCTTTTTTTATCTATTATTGAGTAATGAGAAGAACTTATTAATATCTTTAACTTATTACTTTTGTGTAAATTATTCTTTTTAAAAGTTTGTATATTGCATAATATTTGTTACAAAATACAAAATACATCCATTAATTAATTTAAAATTTTACTAGTTATGAAAAGGTTTTTAATTGCAGCTACACTTGCTGTAAGCGCCCTATTTGCTAGCGCACAGCATTGCACTACCCTATGGCCATATGTGTACCCCGAGTTTATGGACGGAACGCTTTACCTTGCCGGCCAGGAGAAGCTGAATGCCAAGTTTAACATCCATGTACAGGAGAGCCGCCTCCATTACCTAGACAAAGGCATTATTAAAGAAGCACTTAATAAAGATATTGTGATGGTTACCATTGGTAACGATATATATATGGTTGTTGATGGTAGCGTCATGAAGGTTGTGGGTAGCGAGGAGCGTGGCTTTGTGGCTACCCTTATACTTGGCGATTTCGATAGCCTATTCAATTCATCGGGTGCATACGGTGCTTCATCCAGCTCATCGGCTATTATGAAGCTTTCGTCGATAGAGATTGGGGGTAAAAACATTGTAAACCATATGTTGCTAAGAGAGGGTAGAGATGAGGGTATTCCACTTCCCGTAAAGTATAAGTATTATATTGTTACCAAGGGTGAGGTTTACCCCGCTACGCGGAGAGGAATTTCCAAGGAGCTTGATAAGGAGGAGTCGAAGGAGTTTAGAAAGTTTGTGAAGAGTAACAACATCAACTGGTCCGATCCTCAAAGTATGCTTACTATTTTAGACTTTTTTAATAAGTAGCAAAGAAGCAAACTGCTTAAATCAAAAGGGGTGGCGCGTATTGCCGCTCCTTTTTTGTTGGTGTTAACAGGGGAAGGTATTGATTTAGCAGTAAAAAATGTCTCTACCCCAAATTTAAATGTGTGATGTTAAGTAAAATGACTATCCGCGAATATGCCTAAAGTGATGATAAACGAATGATACAACAAAATAAAAATGAATTTGACATTGCGAGCCTGCCTTTGCCCTGCCTTTGCCCTGCCTTTGCCCTGCCTTTGCCGGCAGGCAAGCGGCAGGCAGGCGGCAGGCAGGCGGCAGGCAGGGAGTACTTTTTACGAAGAAGCAATCTGTTGTAAATCAGAGTTAAAGATTGCTTCTCCCGACAAACAACGTCGGGATCGCAATGACGCAAAAATGATATAGGTACTATAGCGAATAATCATTAAGTAAATATGATTATCCGCTATGATACCTAAGACGAATGAGTTGATTACAACGACATGTCATTGCGAATCCGCCAGCCGGCGGATGAAGCAATCTTTTAATTAACAGGATTTTATACATTGCTTCAACCCACAAAGCACGAGGGTTTAACTTCGTCGAGCAATTCGTGGTTCGCAATGACGTAAAGGCTTTAGGCATCATAACGGATAATCATTTAAGTAAATTATTATCGAGCCCTATGGGACTATCGTGCGCCTGGCTGCCATACTCATAGCAGTTGCACTCCCTTGCATAAAGTTGCATTAAATGTAATTATGCAGTTATACGGCTAGCTTTTGATAATCTCATCACTGCAACGGCTAAAACATTTATGATTATTTTTGCTACTCGCATTGCTTCCTGCATTCCCGTACACTCATAACGAGGCGACGGTATCCGGCGGTAGTACATCCATATCCTTGAATAGCTGCCTTTGCTTCTGAAGTACCTCGCCGACTATCAGGGACTTGCCTGGTTCGGTG
>Ga0334898_1004238_pt1 | contig 10848 bp, 7 predicted proteins | sample GraSluR3_MG_10_FD_207228 | JGI IMG/M metagenome (GOLD analysis project Ga0334898, IMG submission 207228) | Sludge microbial communities from methane-producing bioreactor in Wageningen University, Netherlands - Granular Sludge_3_08-R3 | ecosystem: Engineered > Bioreactor > Anaerobic > Unclassified... | reverse complement strand
ATTGACTTTGCGCCGATCACGGGAGAGGAACGCTGCGCGGTCTCCTTCCGCTGGGCGCTGGCGGCAGCGCCGGGGCTGGTGGTGCGGTCAGAGCGCGGGGTGGTCGCGCTGGATCTTGACGGCGATGGGGATGAGGGCACCGGCTGGGTGCTGATCTATCTGCATATGGCCACAAAAGGCCGGGCATCCCTCGGAAGCTGGCTCGAACAGGACGATCGGGTCGGTCATCCCTCCTGCGAGGGCGGCCGGGCCAGCGGTACGCACCTGCACTTTGCCCGCAAGTTCAACGGGGAGTGGGTCAACGCGGGAGACCCCCTGCCGCTGGTCCTGAGCGGCTGGGAGGCAGTGGCGAGTGCGGTGCAATACAGTGGATTCCTGCAAAAGGGAGAGGAAATGATTGCTGCCAGTCCGACGGGTTCCCGCGGGGCGACAATTATTCGGGAAGATTAAATTAACGTCAGGGTGCGGTCAGAATCCCAGCGCACCGGCATGACAGGGCCGGTTTCTCCAAGCAGCGGGGGAAGCAGTTCTTCAAACACCTGCGGATCGCCGCTGGTGTAAAACTGAATCCTTCCGGGAGACCCGGCAGGTTTGAGCAGTTCCCGTTCCGAGAGCAGGCGCAGAGCCTGACGGGCGATGGCGGGTGCGGGGTCAATGACGCGTACGCCGGGGCCGGCAATAGCCGTGATCAGGGGGATCACAAAGGGGTAGTGGGTACAGCCCATCACAACCGTATCAATGCCCGCCCCCAGCATGGGGCCAAGGGCCTCTTCCAGAATGCGGCGTGTGTCCGCGGAATTCAGCCTCCCCGCCTCGATCTCTTCGACCAGACCTGGGCAGGTACTCTGGTAAATCTCCACACCATTGGCAAAACGTTCCACCACCGAGGCATACAGCTCACCGGAGAAGGTCGTGGGCGTTGCCAGGACGCCGACCTTGCCCGTATGGGTCGTCTCTGCGGCGGGCTTGACCGCCGGCTCCATACCGACAAAAGCCAGATCCGGAAAACGGTCGCGCAGCGCCTTCAACGCGGCAGCCGATGCGGTGTTGCAGGCAACCACCATCAATTTAGCGCCCTGAGCGAGCAGAAATTCGGTAATCCCCATGGAATAATCCTTGATTTGTTCCTTATCCCGGGGGCCGTAAGGGACATGCGCCTGGTCTGCCAGATAAAGCACGTCCTCATGGGGCAGCGCACGCCTGAGCGCACGCAGGACGGACAGGCCGCCCACGCCGGAGTCGAAAACGCCAATAGGTTGTGAGGGTGTCTGTATTTGAGTCATCCGTTCTCCAGGATCTTCAGGCAAAAACGCCCGGCCAGTTCAACCCTTCCCGATCGTATGTTTCTCATCAAAGGTGTTGAGGTCCATTATACATCAGGGAAAAACCAACCTGGCTTTATCATGTCCCAGGGGAATCATAATGTCATTTGTTTCAGTTATCTAATTTATTGACTCTTTAGAACCACCCCTTCCCGCCCTTCGGGCACCCTTCCCCTCGCAAAAAAACGAGGGGAAGGGCCGTGGATGGGGTCGAATGATACCCAATCGATATCAGTATTCTGTTTTACCAACCTGGCATTAGTCTGGCAGCTAGCACAAAGGCTACCTGAGGGTTCTCAGGCAGCCTTTTACTCAGCGATCACAGCGAACGGCGAAGATCGTTTGATTAACCCTGGGCTTTCTCACCCCTGGGCTGACCCAGCGGATAGGGTTTGAAGAGGAAGTAGGATACGATGCAGGTCAGTGCCACAATGGGGCCGATCACCACCACGCCCAGCTGCCAGCCCAACAGCAGCGCGAGGACAGACCCTGACAGACTGCCCATGAACTGGTTGATCACACCCTGCACGGCAAAATACATCCCGGCGCGGTCCTTTCCGGTCTCCTTCGCCTCGGTCGCCGCAATCTGGGCTGGGAAGGCATAGGGGATGGTGAAGAACACGCCAATCGAGAAGCTTGCAATGCCGCCGGCGACTATGCCGACCACCATCGGCGGGACGGGCAGGTTCAGCCTCGTCCAGCCGAGTGGGAAGATCAGCATCGCAAAAGCGAAGATCAACAGCGCCAGCCTGAACGCCCATTTTGCGCCCTTCTTCTTCACGATCCAATTGAAAAGGAGCAGCATGATCGGGACAGGCGCGAACGCCGCGGCGTTCATCAGACCCAATTGCGAATCACTGAGCCCCATCATATCGGCGGCCATAAAGGCGATCCCGCCCAAAAAGAATTGCAGCCCGAAATAGAAGGTCGCAACCGAAAGTATGTAAATCCGGAAGGTGCGGTTGTTGAGCGTCATCTTGACGCTCTGCCACAACGGGACATCCTCCACAGCTTTCTCACCTGCCACTTCAGCCTCCTTGAGGGTGGACGTCTCCTTGATCACCAGGATCGGACCCAGGAACGACAGGAAGACCGGCACCAGCAGCCAGATCGTCCCGCGGATGCCGAAGCGGTCAAACAGGATCGGCGCGACCACAAACGTGAGCACATACCCGGCCGTGTTGAAGAAGGTCTGCCAGCTTGCCACCCGCACGCGGGATTCCTCGTCCCGGACCAATTCGGAAAGCGAAGCCAGATAGGGCACCACGATCAGGGTGTGGAAGAAGAAATAAAGCGATGAAGCGACTGCCACAAAAATGGCATTACCCCAGTGCCCGTCCGCGCCCAGGCTGTTGCCTGAGATGGGCGGATACCATAAAAGAAGAAAACTTAGGACTGTGGGGATGAATCCCAGGATCATCAACGGACGGCGCCGCCCCCAGCGGCTCTTGAGGTTGTCCGTCCAGGTGGCAATGGGGATATCCACCACACCGTCCAGGATCCGGGCAATCAGCAACCCGGCTGCGTAGGCCCCGGCCGGCGCCAGGATCAATGCGCCTGTCTCCACCCGGGACAGGGCTGGGCGGTAGTAATAGAGGAGATAGGTCATCACAATTTGATACATAAATCCGGGGCCAAAGCCGCCGATGGCATAAATGGGTTCCTGCCAGCGTTTCAAAGTCTTCATAATGGAATTTCCTCCGTTTAATAATATCCATCAGTCCCCTCAGCCGATGGGTTAACGCGGTATCAGCTCATGCCTGAAAATATTCCTGAACTCTGTTGACAGAAGAAGTGTCACCGGACAAACCGGGCTGAACGGCTGCCATGGCGTTGATCATCGTCTCCAGCCGTTGAGCTTCCTCCAGAATGGCTTCCTTGTTGAGCGGTTTCGGGGCAGCGCCTGCAAAGCGCTCAAAGTTCTGATAGTAGATCTTATCCAGCACATCCTCCGGAAGGTTGATGCCATAAAATTCCGCTTCCCGCCCGCCAAAGAGGAACCCTGCATGGGTCAGGTTGAAGGGGCCGTCATTTTCCAGAAAGCCCCGCACCACCTCGATGCGCGCCAGGCTTTCCTCGGCTTCAATGCCCGCTTCCCGGTCCCGCAAGAGGGCGCGTGCGCCGATATCCGTGCCGTAGATGATGCGGTCCTGATACTTGATGAAGAACTCACGGGTCTTTTCGGGTTCACGGGCAAAGTTGAAATACATTTCGATGCCGGGAGTCAGGTCAACATGCATGTTGGGATAGCGGTCGAGGTAATCCGCCAGCCGGTCGAGCTGCGCGGAGAGGAAGAAGAAATGCGCAAAAGCCACCTTCAGCGAAGGGTGCCGGTCAAGCACAGCCAGCACCTGGCGGTACTGGTCCTCATTATCAATATAGGACCCGTCCCCATAGAACCAGCCCATCTCCCGCGCCCAGCCCGGAACCTTATCAGCATCCCAGAATTCCTCCGGGTCGTTGACATGAAAGATGAGGGGCATCCCCAGGTCCGCCATCTTCTCCCAATAGGGCGCATAGACCGGGTCGTCAAAATCGGGGATCGGCAGACGTTTACGCATCTCAGCTTTGCCTTCGATCATCTTGACGCCATCCGCGCCCAGCCCCCGCAGGACATCCACATAATGCGCAAAGGCCTCTCCCGCAATATCCGGCGCCATAAAAAGTGATGAGATATCCAGCCCGCCAAACACATAGACCCGGTCCGGATAGGCGGCTTTCAACAACAACGCATCCGGCACCAGACTGAGACGCTGTTCATCCGGGGTACAGACGACAGCGAGTTTATCAATCCCGGCTTTATCGAGCAGCCTCATCAGGGAATCCTGATAGGCATAATGGGCATAGTGGACATGCCCATCAATGATCTTGCGCTTTGGAAAATCCATCTTCCCTCCCAAACGTTTAGATCTTCTGACCCGTAAGTTCCTTCCAGGTTTGGATCAGGGTGGTGACGTTGTTCATCGCCAGCGGAGTATCCTGGCGGACATTGTCGACCGGGGAAAGGATGAAACCATCCGGGCCGAGTGACTGCATCGCTGCAGTGACCTCGCCTTTGACAGCCTCTGCGGTGCCTTGCTCTACGGTCAGATGTCCATTCACACCCCCCCACAGGCAGACCTTCCCGCCCAGGAATCTTTTCGTCTCTGCCAGGTCATAGGCCTCGGGGTCAACCCCGATGACGACATCCACACCCGTCTCAGCAATCAGGTTCAACAGGGGCATGGCGCTGGCGGTGATGATATAGCCAAATTTCGCACCCGCCTGATGCGCCAACTCAACATCCCGCTGCAATTCGGGCTGGATCATTTTCTTCCAGATCCCCGGCGTGAAGAAATCGGCGTTCTCATACCAGGCCCGTTTGATGTAGAGGTCGATCCCGGCTTCCAGAACCATTTCCATCCGTTTCCGGTTCCAGACCGCGATCATGGCCAGTAATTCGCGTACGAATTCCGGGCGGTCGTAAATGTCATAGACCAGCGAATTCAGCCCGTGGACCCAACCCATCATGTCGGCCCCCACCCCCCAGCCGCCGGCAAGGAGCAGGTCCCGTTCCCGGGCAAAAGCCCGGGCAAGAGCGGAATCGGCTTTGAAAGCCCTCACTTCCTCATCGGTCGGCGGCACCAGTAAATACTGGAAAGCCGGCAGGTCTTCCGGTTTCTCGACAATGAACTTGAGAGAGCGCGGGATGAGGTAGTCATCGAGGAATGGTACCCGGTCCCCCCAACGCCAGTCATCGGTCTGCCGCACCCTGGCCGTCAGGTCTCCATCAGGCGTTTGATAAGTCCGGGCCAGAATAGGATCTCTCTCGCCCGGCGGGTGGAGGACTTCTTCTTTAATCTCAACATCAGGGTGATATGAGACCGGCAGGCCGTGGAGGTTATAGGACTCATTGATGACCAGCGGCGGCCTGGGCGGGAGCATGACATAGGGGTCCAGTCCCAGTTCAAGCTGGCGCTCAACGAAATCGAGATAGGTATCGGCGCGCTGGTGCAGCGCGCCGTAGATCATGAAACTGCAAGGGGGAAAGTCGGGGGTCTGGCAGCTCAGAGCGGCCAGCATACGGTCACGGGAGGAGGTTTGTTTTGGCATAGGATCAATGATAGGTCGTGAATTTCTCTACGATTATATAATTTTTTTTAAAGATTTTACAAACTTTTTTTAAAATTGGTCAGTAATCAGGATTTATCTCGTTTCCCGTGTCTTAAACGCGTTGATTACGCCCATCAGGGCAGCGACATCATCCAATTTTGCGCCGAGTTTGGAAGGGATCAGCCTCGGCAGCTGCCGGGCTTCCCCGCCGCCGTGTCGTAAAACCGATTCACGCAGAGGTCCCAGCAATGCCTCGCCCATCAGGTCACCCGGATGTCCAAAGACGATCATATCCGGGTCGAGGAGGGCCGTCAGCCAGACCAGCGCACGGCCAAGGTGTTCGGCGGCCTCGGCTGCCACAGCAAGCGCCTCAGCTTCCCCGGCCTTGATGGCCTTGACCAGGTCATAGGGCCAAGGCGGCGCAGGCCATCTTTCCGGAAATCGCTGACTGGCAAGCTCTGCCATCCCAACTCCGCTGGCGAAACCTGTCAGAGAGCCAGGCTCGCCGAACCCAGCCGGACCATCAACCGCCATCCTGATCCGCCCAATATCGCCGGCGGCATCATTTGCGCCATGATAAACTGACTCGCCCAATACCAGGCCGGCACCAACGACCGGTTCCATATCAACCAAAACCAGGTTCTCGATCATCTCGCCAAACCCGACCCCGGCCCCAAAAGTGTACTCAGCCAGGGCAGCCGCCTGGCTGCGATGCTCGATAAACACCGGGAGATTATACCGCACGGTCAGACGTCCCTTAAGCTGAGCGGCATCCCAGTGCAGCAGATCGGGTGGTGAAAGGACCTCACCCCGCAACCGGTCCACCGGCCCACTCACCGCCACAGAGATCACTTCAGGGCTGCTCAGCCGCTGTGAGCGGCTGAGTTTTAGAAGTTTGTCCGCCAGGGTGCAGATCGCATCAAAGCACTCTAAAAACGAAACATCAGAGGGGGTCTCCATCTGCATCCGCTCATAGATCAATCCATTCATATCCCCATAGACGGCAATGGTCTTGCTGCCGGTGACATTCAACCCCAGGATCCTGCTATTGATCGTGAGATCTTCCAGGGGATTGTGAATGGGGCGAGTGACCATAACTATTATTTCCTTTCGGGGTTAAACAATAATAAGCACGGTAATTATACGTCAATCCCACGCTCCTCAAACGAGGGCCTGTCTTCACAGCGGGCAAACGGGTAAGAGCTAACGCCACCCTCACAAAACAGAACCCTTTCCGCCAGCTTTCCAAATCCAGACCTTGACACCTGGACATATTGTATTATAATGGCGTAAATTACATTATTAAACATCTGTCTATATTCATACATCCCAATTTATTCTGTCTTTTATTTCAGGAAGGAAAGAACTATGGCCAGACGGCTAGACCGCCGTGTACAGCGAACACGCAAGCTGCTCAGGGAGTCTCTGATGGCTCTGATCCTGGAGGAGGGTTATGATGCCATCTCAATCCAGGATATCACAGATAAAGCGAACCTGGGCCGGGCTACCTTCTATCTCCACTTCAAGGATAAGGATGAATTGCTGCTGGAAGTCATGGAGATGTTTATGGGTGACTTCATGGACCAGGTCCCCCAGCTTTCCAAAGCCCAATGGCGGCTGGAGGACACCAAAGCAATCATCAAGCTCTTTGATTTTGCCGCCGAGCATTATGACCTTTACCGGATCCTGATCATCGGCAGCGGCGGGATCACAGCCTCTCGCCAGCTCCATAATACGGTTGCAGAGAATATCAAGGCCTGCATCCAACAGGAGATTGACGAACTGGGTGCCAAACCCGTAATCCCGCCCGATTTCATCGCCAACCATTTTGCCGGCTCCCTGCTGGCGACGATTTACTGGTGGCTCGATAACGATCTGCCCTACTCCGTGGAGGAAATGGCGACCATGTTCCAGAAGGTCAACCGCCTGGATCGGGAAGCCCTGATGGGATTGGACCAAAAAGAAGAAGAGCCTGATCCTGTTGACGATAAGGACCGCAAGCGAAAACAAAAACCTGAAAAAACCAATCCCAAAAAAGACGGAAAAGCAACCGAAGCTGTCGCTGAGAACAAGAACGGGGAAAAACCGCAAGCCGCACCTGAGGAAAAAGTGAAAGAATAAGGTAAGAGAATGAATGTCCTGCTGATTTACCCCGAATTCCCCGACACATTTTGGAGCTTCAAGCATGCGCTGAAGTTTGTCCGCAAGAAATCGTCTTCCCCGCCTTTAGGGCTCGTGACCGTGGCTGGCATGCTGCCGGGGACCTGGGATAAGCGGCTGGTGGATATGAACGTTGAACGTCTCAGGCAGAGTGATATCGCCTGGGCGGATATCGTCCTTGTCAGCGCAATGACAGTCCAGCGTCAATCAACAGTGGAAGTCATTGCCCGGGTGAAAAAAGCGGGGAAGATTATCGTGGCCGGCGGGCCGCTCTTTACGGCGGAGCCCGAAGAATTCCCCGAAGTTGACCATCTCATCCTCAACGAAGCCGAGATCACCCTGCCGCTGTTCCTTTCGGACCTCGGCCGCGGGGACCCCAAAAGGGTTTACGCAACCGATGAGTTTGCCGACCTTACGAAAACACCTGTGCCGCTTTGGGAACTGGTGGACCTGCGCCACTATGACTCCCTGAGCCTGCAATTCACGCGCGGCTGCCCCTTTAATTGTGACTTCTGTAACGTCACTGCCCTGTTGGGACACCGGATGCGCTTGAAGACAACCCGGCAGTTGATTGCGGAGCTGGATAAGATTTATTCCCTTGGCTGGCGGCGGGGCATCTTCATCGTGGACGATAATTTCATCGGGAATAAACGCATCCTGAAAGAAGAGGTGCTTCCTGCGTTAATTGAATGGCGCAAAGATAAAAAAGGATGTTTATTCACAACCGAGGCGTCAGTCAACCTTTCTGATGATGACGTCTTGATTGAAATGATGGTCAAAGCGGGTTTCACCCAGGTCTTCGTGGGGATCGAAACGCCCGATGATGTGGCGCTTGCGGAATGTTCCAAGAGCCAGAACCTTAACCGGGACCTGGTCGGCTCGGTGAAAAAATTGCAGCAGATGGGTTTGCAGGTGATGGGAGGGTTCATCGTCGGGTTTGACAGCGATGACGAGACGACTTTCCAACGGATGATTGATTTTATTCAGCAAAGCGGGATTGTCACAGCCATGGTGGGTCTGCTTCAGGCGCCGGTGGGCACCCAGCTTTACCAGCGCATGCTGAGGGAAGGGCGGATCCGGAACCAGTATTCCGGCGACAACGTTGACGGGGAGACCAATATCAAACCCAAAATGGACCTTTCATTACTAAAAGAAGGTTATCGTAAAATTCTGGACTCCATTTATTCCGGAAAAGGATTCTACGAACGGGTTCGGACCTTTCTGAAAGAATACAAACCCCACCGCCACGCGGTCACCATCCAGTGGCAGGAAATTGCCGCCCTTTTTAAATCCGTGTTCGAAATTGGGATCAAGAGCAAAGAACGCAAAGAATATTGGAAGCTGGTTTTCTGGACTCTTTTCAATTGCCCTAGGAAGTTCCCGCTTGCGATCACCTTCAGTATTTACGGTTACCACTTCCGCAAGGTGAACGAACTCCACGTGGTCTGAGCCGTAGCGCAATAAAGGAAATCTTTTCAGCTATAAACCCGACCAGTTCAGTTTCCGCCTCCCTAACAATGTTTAGGGGGATGAAATACACCCGCCATCCGGGTATGCCATCCGTGATCGGGTGTAACTTTTTAAAGAATCATGGGAGCTTATTCGTCTCCCCCTGCCGCAATCCTGTTATAATAAATTCCGATGGCTGAGGAGGGCCTGTACCTTCCAGCCCTAATAATGAAGCGCGCAGAGTCACCGCTTTGACATTTATTCTCGATTGTCATAAAATTGGGGCTTGCACGGCTTTATCATTTAATTTTTTAAGGAGCAAGGAAGGTCTCTTTCATGAAGGAATATAAAACTGAATCGATACGAAACATTGTCCTGGCCTCGCATAGCAGCGCCGGAAAAACTATGCTGGTCGAAGCCCTGGCCAACTTTACCGGGGTGACCACACGCATGGGGCAGATCGAAGACGGCACCACCCTCGCCGATCACGACGACGAGGAAATCCGGCGTGGCATCTCCCTGTTCACATCAGTGGTGCCGATTGAATACAACAACACCAAGCTCAACCTCTTTGACACGCCTGGCTACACCGACTTCATCGGTGAAGTGATCTCAGCCATGCGGGTGGCAGACGGGGTGCTGATCCTGGTGGATTCTGTCGCCGGTCTTGAGGTTGGGACTGAAATGGCGATCCAATACAGCGATCAGTTCAACCTGCCCAGGATGATCCTGATCAACAAAATGGAACGGGAAAACGCCAATTTCCAGAAAGCGCTGCAATCCGTGCAGGAACATCTTGAAACCCGTCTGATCCCCCTCCAGATTCCGTGGGGAGAGAAATCGGATTTCAAAGGTGTGATCGACCTCCTATCGATGAAAGCGTTTGAAGGCGAAGGGAAAGCAGGCGTTGAGATCCCGGCTGAATATCAGGCCGAGGCCCAGGAAGCCCACCTGGCTCTGGTTGAGGCAGCAGCCGAAGGCGAAGATGAGCTGCTGGAGAAATATTTCGAGAATGGCGACCTGACCGATAAAGAGATCATACGCGGCCTGCGCAGCACAACTTGGGCCGGCAATTTCATCCCTGTCATGGTTGCGGCCGGCGCTCATAAAATCGGCCTGAAACCCCTGCTGGAACTGCTCACCGAACTGATGCCCTCCCCCAGGGATGTCGCATCCGTTGTCGCAACAAACGCAAAAGGTGAGGAGGTCACGTTGGAACCCAGGGATGACGGCCCCCTGGCTGCTTATGTCTGGAAGACCACAGCAGACCCCTTTGTCGGCAAACAGACCTTCTTCCGCGTCTATTCCGGCAAGATGGTCGCCGATGACCGCATTTGGAATGCAACAAAGGAAGAAGAGGAACGCCTGGCCGGCATGCAGGTTCCCAATGGCAAGGAAGGTATCCCCACCAGCGTATTGCATTCCGGCGATATCGGTCTGGTCGCCAAGTTGAGCGTTACGACGACCGGCGACACCCTCTGTCAGAAGGACAATCCCCTACAACTGCCTGAAGCCGATTATCCCAGCGCACTGTATCAGGTGGCATTATTCCCAAAGACGCAGTCCGACGCTGCCAAACTGAGCACCACCCTGGCCCGTTTATGCGAGGAGGACATGACCCTCTCCTGGCATAATGAACCAGCCACCAAGCAGACCATCCTGCAGGGGATGGGCGATCAACATATTGACGTTGCCATCCGCCGGGCTGAGAACAAATTCCAGCTCGGGTTAAATACCCAGGAACCCAAAGTACCTTACGAAGAACGGATCTCACGTGAGAGTTCTGCCATGTACCGCCACAAAAAACAGACAGGCGGCGCAGGAC
>Ga0334898_1004237_pt1 | contig 10849 bp, 6 predicted proteins | sample GraSluR3_MG_10_FD_207228 | JGI IMG/M metagenome (GOLD analysis project Ga0334898, IMG submission 207228) | Sludge microbial communities from methane-producing bioreactor in Wageningen University, Netherlands - Granular Sludge_3_08-R3 | ecosystem: Engineered > Bioreactor > Anaerobic > Unclassified... | reverse complement strand
ATTCTTTTTGTTCTAATATTTCACGGTTAAACACATAATCTTTAAACGGCACCTTGAAAAACAGGCGGTACAACACCGGTACAAACAGCAGCGTAATCAATGTGGCAAAAAACAACCCGAAAATGATGGCCAGTGTGAGCGGTTCCCACAGCAAATCGCCCGAAAACCATAAGGGTAACATCCCCATGGACGTGGTGAGCGTAGTAAGTATAACCGGTCTGAACCGGTTGTTGGCTGCTTTCAGAATGGCATCGCGCCGATCCACATCAGGGTTTTCGGTTATTTCCACGTCAATCCGGTCGATGAGTATGATGGAGTTGTTCACCACAATTCCGGCCAGTGCAATGACTCCAAGCACACCAAAGAAACTCACAAATGAACCACCGATAAACCACCCGGCCACCACACCAATCATTCCAAGCGGAATGGAAAGCACAATGATAGAAGCTTTACGGATAGAGTTAAACTGCAAGACCAGCAGCAATACGATGATGAAAAACGCCAGCGGCAGGTTGGAAAATATGGCTCCCAGGTTTTCAGCCTTGTCTTCATCTTCGCCTCCCAGTTCATAATCGTAACCCAAATCCCAACCGGCTTTTTGTTCATTCATCCAGGGGGTGATGGCTTCAAAAATATCAGAGGCATTGTATCCGGGTTCAAGGTGAGCACCCACGGTCATGGTTCGTTTTAAGTCTTTGCGAATTACTTTTCCAAACTGCCAATCAACTTTTACATCAGCCACCTGCGAAAGCGGCACGTTCTGATTTCGGGCCGATGAATAAATAGTAAATGCCTGCACCGTTTCGATGTCGTGCTCGTCGCTGTTTTCATTTTTCAGGAAAATGGGAATCTGTTTATCGGTTTCAAAAAAGTCACCTATTTTCATACCCGACAGCCCGGTATTCAACGCCAAAGCAATCTCCATGTTGGTTAACCCGTTGCGTTGGGCTTTATCGGGATGAATGTCAACCACCAGCTTTTTGATTTTAGGCCCCCAATCGTCGGTAATATTTTTGGCTCCCTCGATGGTCACCAACTTTTCTTTCACTTTTTCTGAAATTATGGCCAGCTTTTCTGGGTCACTGCCCGAAATCCTGATTTCGACCGGCGTTCCTGAAGCGCCAGCGCCGGTCAGCCGGTTCACGCGGATGTCGGCATCAGGGATGTGGTTTAAACAGAAACTATCCACTTTGGCAATAATATAATCGTTATCCCTGTCACCGGTTGTATTCAGAAGCATGTGCGCATAGCTGGAGTTGGCTTCGTTTTTAAAATATCCCAGGTCGTAGGGTTCCGGGCCTTCGCCAATAAACGAAGAGAAATCGAGCACGCCCGGTTTATTTTCTTCTGTTTCCGGATTGACAATCAGGTTTTCCAAAATAAAATTACCGATGTCGTTCACCGCCTGTTCGGTATAATCCATTTGCGTACCCGAAGGGAATTTGATATCCACGGTAACCAGGTTCCGGTCGCTGTCGGGAACCAGTTTAAAAGGCAAAAACTGCACCAGCGAAAGTGCAATCACAAACAGAGCCAAAATGAATCCCAGAAACAGGAATGGCTTTCTTAACACTCTATAAAGCAGTCTATTGTACCACAAATTCAGCTTTTCCATGTTCCGGTCCATAAAGTTCTCCTTCTTCTCTTTGTTCCGGGCTTTCACCTTAATAATGAGGACTGCCAGCAGCGGAATAAAGGTAAACGCCAGAAACCAGGATGCCAGCAACGTTGAACTGACGACCCAAAACAACTGCGAGGAAATTTCACCCATAGGCGTGCGGGCCAAAGCAAAAGGTAAAAAAGCTGCCGAAGTGGTGAGAGTAGAAATGAGGAGCGGTACAAGCAATACCTTCCCGGAATAAACACTGGCTTCAAACGCGCTGAGCCCGCGTTTCATGTTTACCAGAATAGATTCGGAAATGACAATGCCGTTATCCACCAGAAGTCCCAGCGAAATGATGAGCGCTGCCAGCGAAACCTTGTTGAATCCCAGGTTGAGCAGTCCCAGGAAGAAGAAGGACGTTATAATAACCATTGGAATGAGAGTGGCTACCAGCGAGCCTGTGCGGAATCCCAGAAACAGAAGCATTACTGCCAGTACAATGAGGATACTTTGCACCAGATTCACCAGGAAATCGTTTACCTGCCCGTGTACCACCTGATCCTGCGACGCTGAGCGCACTACCTCCACTCCCAGTGGCAGGTTGCTGTTTATCCGTGGCAGCGCATTGTCCACATCTTCGCCCAGCCGCACAATGTTGGCACCATCTTTTAATGAAACAAACAGCGCAATGGCCGGCTTGCCGTTGATTTTCACCAACTTTTGTCGCGGTGTGATATAATCGCGGTAAATGCGGGTGGTAATATCCTCCAGATAAACTGAGACCCCGGTGGAGGTTGGAATCAACATTTTTTTAAGGTCGTCAATGGATTCAAAACTTCCCGAGGGCTCCAGCACAATGCGCTGGCGGCCCATGTTGATTTCGCCACCGGGATAGAGGATGTTGGTAGCTGAAATAATATTCCGAAGCTTCATAACATCCAGACCGTAATGCGCCAGTTGCTTGTCATCGAACTCAATAAAAAGTCGTTCATCCTGAACGCCGCCGTATTTGATTTTGGCTGCATCGGGAAGCAGCAGCAATTCGTCACGCACCACTTTGGCATAATCTTCCAATTTATTGTAGGGAACACCGTCGCCTGTGACACCCAAAATTATCCCAAATACGGTACCAATGTCCTCGTCTTTCACCACCGGACCAAAAACGCCCTGTGGAAGAGTGGGCTTTAAATTGTCCACCTTGTTGCGTAGGGTGGTCCACACCGACTGCAACTCATCCCCACCAACGGCAGTAATCAGCTCAACTGTAATCACTGACAGTCCGGGCCGGGATTCACTTGTAATCGTTTTTACCTCCGCCATTTCGCGAATCACCTCTTCCAGCGGTTCCGTAACCAGGGTTTCCACCTTGTTGGGGTCGGCGCCAGGAAATTGAGTAACCACAACAGCAATCCGAACGGTATAAGGTGGCATGCTGTCGCGTTCCAGTGTAAAATAGTTGCCAATGCCAATAATGGCTACCACCAAAATGGCTATGAGGGTAATCCGGCTGTTATTCAGCGTAACTTTTGTGAGATTCATCGGTTAAAATTTTTAATCATTCAGCAGTTTTACCTTCCGGCCATCATACAAAAAACTTAAGCCGGCAGTTATCACCGCTTCATTTTTATCCAGACCGCTTACAATTTCGTATCCGTCGGACTGCAGTTCACCCAACTTAACGTTTCTTTTTTCTGCAACATAAATGTCATTTTCATTGCTTTTAACCGCAACAAAAACAAAATCACCCGACTGGTCGTGGCCAACGGCATCAGTGGCAATCACCATCCTGTTTTGAGAAAGACTGTCGCCGTTCAGACGAAGATCTACCGTACCGGTCATTCCCGGGAAAAGCCGGGAAGAAGATTCAGCTAACCGGACAATAACAGGATAAGCGGAGGCATTGGGGATGCCTGGACTCACCTCGGTAATAATTCCCCGGAATGTTTTTTCGGGAAATGCACTGAACCGCACCGATGCTTCCTGTCCGCGACTGACTTGCCCGATGATGTTCTCCGGCACAGCCGTTTTTATTTCCAGGTTGTTTACTCCGGCAAAAACCACAACGGGACGCCCGGCACCGGTCATTTCATTTTCCTGTGCCATCACCGCAGAAACAACGCCATCGAAAGGCACTCTCAAAATGGTATAATCCAGTTGGTTTTGTGCCGCATTGAGTTGTGAACGAGCTGTTTTCACCATGGTTTCGGCTGATTCAAACTGCGTTTTGGCTTTTTCATATTCGCTCAGGGAAACATTGTTGTTCACGTAGAGGTTTTCAACCCGAAAAAAAGCTGATTTGGCTGCGGCCAACTGGGCTTCTGCATTTTTCAAAGAAGCTTCTGCCTTGTTGTAATTGATACGGTAGTCGGTATCGTCGAGGCGGGCAATTACAGCTCCTCTTTTTACTGTGTCACCCATATCGACAGGTACAATTTCTATTAAACCACCCACTTTGAAACTCAGTTTCGCCTCGTTGGCCGATTGAGTTACTCCTGAAAATGACCGCACGTTTTGCATACTGATTTTTCCCACTTCCTGGTAAAAAACCGGACGAATGGCTTCTTCCTTTTCTTCTTTGCCTCCGCAACCCGCCAGCAGCAGAGCGCCTAAAACGAGAAGTTGTATTTTTGTTTTCATCATCATTTTTTATTCTTCGGTTAAATAATTTAATAATCGGTGGGTGTATTGTGCCTTTTCGGATTCATCTTCCAGAAAGAAGAATTTTCCCTGCAACCGTTCGGTTTTGATGTAATCCATAATAAATTGATAGCGCGAGCCAAGCGCCATTTGCCGGGTGCGTATCATTACGCTTTGGGCATCGGTAAGCTGCGCCACATTAACCATTCCCTGTGCATAGGCATCCTGAATGGTATGGAAATTCTCTTCGGCAGCGCGGGCCGCGTTTTCCGACAATTCCATTTCGCGCCAGGAAGCCTGCAGAAATTGCACGTTGGAACGAATTCCCGTTTCCAGTTTGTTGAGCAAATCTTCTTTTTGCCAGGTAATTTTTTCCTGCTCGATGGTAGCACGCTGCATTTCGTTTCTTTTCCGGCCACCTTCAAAAATGGGGATACTCACGCGCAGGCCCAGGTTCCAGGTGATATCGTCGGGTGGTGGCAGCACAGGCAGTTGCGGGTTGCGAATGACTCCTTCGCGCACAAAAGCCTGGTCGGCGCTCCCGATAAGTGCTACTTCGGGTAAATACATTTGCCTGATTTTCATAGATTTTTGCCGGTCAACCATTTCTCCTGCAGTTGCTAATTGTTGCAGCTCCGGCGAGTAAATCAACATTTCTTCCAGAATAAAATCGGCATATTTTTCGGTCAGGTTAGGATTGTTGAACCAGGAATCCAGGATTTGCTGATTGTGAATGACGGTTTCGCCAACATCTGCCGAATCGGGGGTGGCAATGGTATTACCGACGGGTTGGTTCAGCAGTTCGTTTACCCGGTACATGGCTGCTTTGTATCCTGCCTCTGCATCATTCAAATCCATCCTTCCGAGGTTTAACTCACTTATCCAGCGGTTGACATCCGATAACCTGCCCTCACCGCTTTTCTCTTTGGCTTTTGCCAGCTCCAGGTTTTGGAGGGTGGCACTTACATTTTCATTTTTTATCTGAAGGTTGTTTTTGGCGAACAGCAACGAAATGTAAGCCTGCGAAACATCAAGTACAATGTCGAGTGTGATTTGTCTGTTGCCCTGTTTTGTGCTTTCTGCCATCAGCTTTTTTAGCGCTATGTTCGCATAGGCCGCTTCGGAATAAATCACCTGCTTTAACGACACCGAGCCGGTAATCGTAAATTCACCCCGCTGGCCCATGGAAGACTCCACAAGATTTTCGCTTAATTGCACTGCAGTTCCCGAAACTTCCACCTGGGGTAAAACATTTGCTTTGGCAATGCGAATGTCTTTTTCTGCCATCAGCAAATCCTGGTCGTTCATTTTCCCTTGCAGGTTGTTCTCCAGAGCCAGGGCAATGGCCTGATGCAAAGTCAGTTCTTCACCGGGCATCTTTGCAACGTTTAGCAAAACGGCATTTGCCAGGTCAGACCATTGGGGAAAACGTTCCGTCAACCGAAGGCTTTGCATGTTTACAATTGGTGTTCGCTCCGGATTTTCAGTCATGGAGAAAAAATCGCCCAGGCTGGCTCCTTCGGAAGCTTTTAAAACACGCACCGCCACTTGTCGGGCCAACTGCTGAAAAGTGAACTGGGGCGTAAATGTAATGGTGGCTCCAAGTTCCAGATAGGCGGCTCCTTTTACCGACAGGGACGGAATACCTTGTACGTTCAGGCCGGAAAAAATCGCCTCTGTTGCGGCATCGGAGTGCTGAACCAATGGTAAAACCATGGCTGCATCAGTACCGGCAGGCAATTGTTCCACCGGATTTTCATTTTCTCCAACCGGTACAAACGAAACCTCAAATGTATTTTCATCCGCCTTCAGGTAAGTTGTTAAAATCTGAAATTCAGAAAAAAGCTCCCGGGGAATGATTACTGCAAGATTACGGGTTTCGAAAATCCGGGCAAAGGAGTGCATGTCGCTTTTTAACCGGATGAGCGATTCAATCCACGCAAAGTTTTGAACCCCTGTGCTTTTATCGGCTTCTTGCGGCAGGTTTTGAAGTGCCGGGTCTAAAACGTTAGCGGCAATTACCGGCTTTGGATATGCTGGCAAACGAGCCGCTGCTTCTGAGGAAAGAAGTCCCAGCGTTACAATGATGTCCACTTCCGGGTCATTCAGAAAAGTCTGCAGGTTTTCCCTCACTTTTTCAGACTGCCAGTTTGCGCTCAGTTCTTTAAAAGCAGCGCCGTCGCCGGCATTGGTCAAAGCTTCAATTTCGGATTTTACCTGCCGGGTAAGTAAATCAAACTCACTACCTGAGGCATCGGTAACAATACCGACTTTTACCGGCTGGGAATATACTGCCAGCGGGAGAATGAGCAGGATAAAAAAGTAGTTCAAAACAATTGATATTCGTTTCATGATTAAGAAATTAATCTGTTGCTGACTGGTATTTTTTCAGGTCGCGAACCATTTTGTTCGCAAGCTGCATATCGTTCATTAAAGCCTGAAAACTGCCGAGAATCTCTTTAACAAGCACTTTGGTTTCTGTTTTGATTTTAAAAACCTTTTGCGCTTTTCCCCGGTCGATTAAACCAGCGAGGTATTTTTTTGCAACGCCTTTTATCCGCGAAATGATTTCCTCTGCGCCGCGGTATTGTCTGTGTAAATCCTTATCGAAAATAACGCTCAGATAATAAGGTTTTTGTTTGAATAACCGGTGCAATTGCTTAAATAGCAATTCAAACTCTTCATCAGGTGAATCCTGACCGGAAGAAATCCCGTTAACCAACTCTTTTAGTTCTTTTTCAAGCTGAAATAAAAGCTGTTCAAAAACCTCCTCTTCGTTCCTGACCAGGGTAAAAATGTCGAAACCCTGCATTTCGGGCTGTTTGGAAAATGCATCGAAGGGAAAGCTCCCGGGGCCGTTTTCTGCGAGCAGCTTTCCGCTTGACTCCATCATTTTCTTTTCTGTTTTTGTTTCCATTGTTTTAATTGTTAATTAATATTCACCAACTAATATTGCAGAACATTTTGTTTTTGAATTGAGCCTCTCAACTGTTTTCATTTTGCATTATTGCAATTCGGAACAAAGTTAGTTAATATTTACTAACTACAAAACAATTCGTTCTTTTTTCGCTAAATCGAATATTTATTTTCTTACACGCACAAGTTTGGAGGCTCTCCCGCGTCTAAACAAATTTTATAATAACCTCGATTTTGATGTTGGTCTGGGCGCTTTCACCACTAATATGCGGGTTACTGCATTTGAACAGTTGGAAAGACAATGTACAATGTCCCTCGGACTTTCAACCAGAGAGTCCTTTTCCACCGAAATGGTTTCATCTCCAACTCTCACATCTGTGGTTCCTTCCAGGATATAAAAAAACACATCTACCGGGGTAATGTGGGGTTTCAGCGATTCGCCCGGCTCAAGCGTAATATGCATAGTTTGGGCACTTTCATTATCATACAGTTTCCTGACATCCACTTTGTGGGGTGTCTCCACCACTTGTTGTTCCTGAACCTTTATTATTTTCATTGTTTTGAAATTAAACGTTTTACAGACTCAATTAATTTAGCACCTTCGTTTTCCAGATTAAAGGTAAAACCGGAAAACTGCCACCTTTTTACAAAAAGCCGCAGGGCGCCCATGATAAAAATAACCAGGTGCCCGACTTCAATATCGTTTCTGATTTCATTGTTTCGCTGACCTTCAGTTAAAATGGCGAGTAACGTTTGATTATTGTGTTCAATTACTTCTGAAATTTTGCTAATCAGTTTTTCTTCGTTTCGGAATATTTCTTCTGAAAAAACCACCGAAGTCAACGAAGGCATTTCGGCGAAAGATTTGAAATGTTTTTCGAAAAGCCGTTCAATTTTTCGCACAGCCATTTCGTCAGAATTCAATTCTGATTCGAATATTCCGCTGGTGTTTTTTTTCAGCAAATCAAGGAGAGCAATTAAAATCTGAATTTTATTCTCAAAATGTCTGTAAATAGCCGGCTCGGTAATACCCAGTCTTTTCGACAGATTTTTTATGGTTAATCCCTGGATGCCTTTTTCATTGATTAATCCCAGAGCCGTTTCAATAATTTCCTGTTGTCGTTCCGTATGCATATTCTTTTTTTTCTTCAAAATTAGTTTATAATTACTAACTGACAATATTATCAATCGGGATATTTTAAACAATTCACCGAAAGGTTTCCGAATCCATCCTTTCCGTTATCGCAAAATTCCCAGCCCCGGTCTTTTAAAATTTTCACCAACTCCCGGTTTAACATGCCGTGTGCCACCACTATGGCCAATTCATTACGGTGTGCAAATTTTATCAGTTCATCCGAAAAGGAATTCAGTTCTAACTGACGGTCTCTGTAACCGGTTTTTTCTCCCCTGTTAATTCCTGCCATCCAGGTTACACGTGACACAAAAAGCCAACCTTTAACCGGAAACTGTATAACGGGTACCCGCACCACCGGATAGTCGAGTTCGGCCAGTACGCTGTCAGTTTGAAGTACAACATTTTTATTGAACAGTATCAGTGCCGTTTCCTGTGCCCTGGGTTGCGGACTGCAAAACACGGTATCTAAACTTTCATAATTTCTAATCTTTTGCAAAACCTCTTCCGGATTGAAAGTTTCAATTTCCGCAAAATTGTAAGCTTCCTTGTATTGTGCCGATTTTTTCGAAGTCCCCCAGCCCGGCTTTTCCAAATCAACCGCCGCATGGCGAATCAGATATATTTTCGGATTGGCAAACGATTTCATCTCCGGCAAAATAACCAGCATCAGCAAAACAACATGCCGAAAATCATTAAAAAACCTTAGCATCTTTACGTCCCTGTCTGAATGGCTCAACCGGGCAGATTTGCGTGATATCTTCTTCATTCTAAAACTGATAATTCACCGTAAAATTAAACAACCGGTCGTCGGGACTCGCGGAATACGAAACGCTCATAACAGCCATATCGAAATAAGAAAACCACAAGCCCAGACCGGTTCCGTTATGCCACTTTTTCGAGTTTTCACCATCGAGCCACACCCGGCCCGTATCGTTAAACAGCAGCACGCCTGCCGTACCGTTGAGCAGATAAGTTTGAAACTGCTCCATGCGGATACGTACTTCAGCATTTAAATAAAACGAAGCTTCACCGTAAAACCGGCTTTCCCGGTATCCCCGCAGGTTTTCGGTACGCCCCAGGGTCGTCGCTTCGTGAAAAGCATAATTGCCAAACAGCTTTTCACCACCCACACGCAAGGCATAAACAACACGAGGCCTTTGCGAAAAGCTAAAGTAATTCACCCAGTCACCCGAAAGTTTCATAAAATGGTCTGTTTGTTCATTGAGCCCGGCAAAGTAACCGACCCTCGTATTCAAATTCATACCCCGGGTGGGAAAAGTGTTGCTGCCTGCAAACTCCTCTTCGGTTTTCAGCTCCATTCCGTTCAACGTATTCCACTCATACTTAAAGTACGCGCCGGCATATGCATGTGAAGCCAAATCATTTACAGTCAAATCATTGTCAGGCCGGGAGATGAAACGTCCGGCAGTTTTTTCGGCATCGGAATAACTGTAAAAAAGTCCCGGGCCGGCTTTGTGTATCCGGTCGCCATCCAGCCATTTTACAAAATCGAGTTCCGTGTAAAACCGGCTCATGCGCAACCGGTAGTATTCTTTTTCAGAACGCGAAACCTCCCATACCGTTTCGTTTCCCATGCCAAAATAGTTTCCGGCATATTCAGGAGAATTATATTGTACATTGAAGTTGATTTCCACATTCCGTAACGGGAAACTTTGCTGCGCACCAAAACGCAGATTAACTGCGTTGGTCGCCACCGCGTAATTCCCCATAATTTCGTAACGCTGCTGACGGTACCGTGAATATTTGGTAAAAACCGGACCGCCACCAACAAAAATACCATCATCGGGGTTGTAACCGGAAAATACCCCCGGATAAACTACATCGTATTCAAAGTGTTCTCTGTCGTATTCCAGCGCTTTCGGGTCAAACCGTTTTTTTAATCTGACAGAACGGTCTGGTGAAATCTCTGTGTTCCCGTCACCAAAAATAAATATATTTTCGCGCTTTAATCCTTTGCCTGAAACGATTTCAACGTTGTTTTTTCCACCGATAATATTCAACTCAATTTTTGAAGTATGATTTCCCTCTATTTCGAACTGGTCATTTCCACCCAACCCGTAAAGGTGTATTTTCCGGGTTTCGGAAGCGGAAAAAGTGCGATGATAAAACCTCCGCCCTTTTTGTCCGTTTTTTATCAGTTCATATCCCGAAATCTGCAGCAAGGAATCACCCAGCGTCAGGATTTCAAAATAATCGGATTTGTTTGTTCCGTTAATGCTCACCTCTTTTGTTAGGGACAAATAAAGGTTTCGTGCCATGGATTCCAGGTTTTCGAGGCGGGCTTTCAAAATGCGGGCAGTTTCAAGGGCACAGTGTGGATAAACCTCTTTAGGGAAGGCAGACATGGCCGAATCAATTTTCTCGGGTGTAAGCAAAATTTGCAACGAATCGATTTGCCGCTGCCACTCGCCCCAACTGCTTTGGGTAAGAAAGGAGCGGTCGAAATAACGGGCGTTGAACGACTGCCCCTCCATATTTTCAGTATATTCTGTAAATCCCTGAATTTTGGGCAGTAGCCATTTGCGAGCGGCAATCCA
>Ga0334898_1004234_pt1 | contig 10858 bp, 7 predicted proteins | sample GraSluR3_MG_10_FD_207228 | JGI IMG/M metagenome (GOLD analysis project Ga0334898, IMG submission 207228) | Sludge microbial communities from methane-producing bioreactor in Wageningen University, Netherlands - Granular Sludge_3_08-R3 | ecosystem: Engineered > Bioreactor > Anaerobic > Unclassified... | reverse complement strand
ACACTTTATTTCAGTATTTTTATCCATGTTGTAAAAGTTTTTTAGCAAAATCAATTTACAACTTTGAAGGGAAACCGAAAAGGGAGTACCTTCTATTTTATTTTTTTAGTCGGACACTACTGATTTTTTATTCTTAAAAAGATTGTTTGCAACATTTCCTATTAAAAATCCAACAATAAAGACGGCAACCGTTCCAAAAACTATGGAAAGATAACTATGGAAAGTACTGGCATATTTTTCGCTTTCACCTTCTACGAATACCATCGGCGACAAGCTTATCCAACCGATTACGACAACTCCTGCAACAACTCCGATTATTGCTGCCGTATTTTTTACTTTCGGTGCCAGATAACCCAACAGGAACAATCCCAGCATACCTCCGCTGAATATGGAAGCCAACTTCCACCAGGCGTCCAGTGCACTTTGTACATTAATCATTGCAATGGCAATAAAAATGGCTAATACGCTGAAAATAAAGGAAGAAAAATATAATATATGCATAGGTTTACGTTCGGGTTCCGGATGTTCAGGCGGCAACTTGAAAAAATCGGTAAGTATAACGGTGGCTGAACTATTGAGGCTGGTTGATACGGTGCTCATTCCGGCTGCGAAAATAGATGCTATCAACAAACCGGTGAAGCCCCCCGGCAGTTGATTCACTATGAACCAGGGGAATACTTTATCTCCATCAACGTCGGCCGGTAACAGGGCGGAGTTAACTTTGTAATAACTAAAAAGCGCCGTTCCGATAAACAAGAAAAGCGCCGACACGGGGACATATAATAAACCTCCATACAGAGCTGATTTTTGAGCATCTTTATCTGATCGGGAACTCATATACCGTTGAATGTAGTTTTGATCGATCCCAAAGTTCTGAAGGTTTATAAACAATCCATATATTAACACCACCCAAAAAGTGGAACTGGTTAGTTCAGCACCAAAACTTCCAAGATTGAATTTTCGGTTATCTATAGCAACCTGAAGTATCTGATCTGGACCTTCTGGCATGGAAAACATCAACACGCCAATACAAACAAGTGCTCCTAAAATCAAAATAATGGCCTGAATTGCATCGGTCCACACTACGGCCTGTATCCCGCCAAGCAGAGAATAGATCATCACACTTACTCCGGTAATAATGATTATTGTAGTAATGTTCCATCCAAGTAATACGTTTAAGGGAAGAGCCATTAAAAAAAGAATGGTCCCCGCACGCATTAACTGGGTAAGAAGATACATGACCGAGGCATACGTTTTTGCCCAGGGGCCGAAACGTCTTTCCAGGTATGTATATGCCGATGGACTGTTGACCGAACGGTAAAGCGGAACAAAAAACTTTACTGCAATTATAGATGCTAACGGTAACGATAAGCTAAAAACAAAAGGATTCCAGTCAGTAAGGTAGGCCTGTCCCGGGAGAGCAAGGTAACTGATGCTGCTAACAAAAGTAGCAAGAATGGATAGGGTTATCACCCATGTTGGCAAGGTATTGTTTCCCAGGGTAAAGGCTGAAGCGGTTTTATTTTTCCGGTAGAAAGAACTTCCAAACAAAACTATGCCAATCAGGTATAGGATGAAAATAGTAATATCGATTACAGTCATGGGTGTAGTATAATTTTCAAATTTGAGTCTGATTAATGAAGTTCAAGTGCATTTAATGCCTCTTCAATTTTTTTTCTTTCCGGCGGATTAAACCGGTGGAAAGGTTCGGCCATAAAGTCGTTACAAATCCCCATGACGGACAAAGCACATTTCAGTCCTTTCAAATAGCTTGACCCGTAACGGCCGACATGGTATATGGTGGTACTTATTTGCATCACTTTTTGTTGTAAGGTATTCATTTTGTCAAAATCTTTTTTCAGGGCTGCCTCATATAAATTCACATACAACCGGGGAAACATATTCGCCCCGCCGTTTACACCGCCATGTCCTCCTGTTAAAACAAATTCAGCCGTAAATTCTTCCGGGCCCACCAGGAAAGTAAAATCATTCCGGTCGCGCAATACAAACTGCACTTGTTTCAGATAAGCCAGGTCAGATGAGCTGTCTTTCATTCCGACTACTCCCGGTATTTCGGCGGCTTCTTTTATCGTTTCCGGGGCAAACGCTACCTTGGTATGCGCAGGCATGTTGTAAAGGAAAAGGGGAAGTGGCAGATAAAAAGCGATTTGTCTGAGGTATTCCAGCAACTCGGGTTGTCCGGCAGCAAAATAGTAGGGTGGGGACAAGACGACGGCATCGGCACCACTGTTCGCGGCAAAATTTGCCTGGTTTAAGCTTTCGATATATGCCGAATCGGTTATTCCGACTAAAACCGGAACTCTTCCGTTTACCTGTTTGCATGTTCTTTCTATTAGCTCCCTGCGTAACCGGTAACTCAAACCGGCAAATTCTCCGGTAGTCCCCAATATGAAGATTCCGTGCACCCCTCCTAAAATGGTATGCTCAATCAACCGTTCCAGTCCTTCGACATCCAAAATATCCTTATCGAGCAGCGGGGTGACGAGTGGGGGGATGATGCCTTTTAGCGGTAAATTTATATTTGTTTGCATTATTTTAATTTTGGTTAATTCCATCGGGCAGGATCAAATATAGTCGATGCAATATAACGGTAGGGTTTTGTCCCTTCCCGGTTTGCATTGTTCCAGTAATAGATGATGACCAGCTTCCCGTCGGACCGTTGTACCATCCTCGGATACCCTGCGTCTCGGTTTGCACCGTCGCAACAGCGCAGGATGATTTCATCGCTCCAGTTTCTTCCACCATCGGAACTAAACCTTACATTTACCCTCGAACCATATTCGCTCCGGTAAATATACGACAGCGCCAGTCTGCCATCGTTCAGTTTTATCAGCGCCGGCGGCGAGCCTCCTTTTCCGGTGTCGGCCACAGGGTCTTTGAGCTTTTCCCAGGTTTTACCATTGTCTTCAGATAAATAACTCGTCAGTAAATCCTGTCCGTTTACTGTCCTTGTCCGGATAACAGTAAGAAATTCTGTCGGGGACAATCTAACAGAGGAAGGCATGATATCGAAACCTTTGGGTTCAGGCCCAATCCACGAGACGAGTTCCCAATTTAACCCTCCGTCGGTTGTCCGGGATAATACCACCCTTCCTTCTTTTCCGTTCGATTTGGCTACCGTTAAAAAGACGCTCAGTTCTTTTTTTTCCTCTACGATATAATCAGTCCGTGTGGCAACACCATCGGTATTTAAGTTGGGAAACAGGTACGGCCCTTCCCAGTTGGCGCCCCTGTCATTGGAGTAATAGAAATGGGAGGGGCCTTTGTTATTGTCGTGCCGTAAAAAAGTGAGGGTGAAACCGGGGCTTGTAAAATCGTCAATCGACTTGTTTAACGGGACAGGGGATTTCGCTGTTTTATTGTTGGTGCTGTTGTCGTGCCCCCAGGCGGTTTGCCCGTGTTCAAAGGCGTCTTCAATAATCCAGCTTTCACCGCCGTCTTTGCTCCGGGCATACTTAATCCTTGCAGAAGAGCGATCGTAGGTATGCATCCCTTTTACATCCTCACTGTAATCGGCTGCTACAAACCCGACCAGTATTTCGTCGCCCCACGACCAGATGCCGTGGTTCGCCGGCCACCCGCCATAACGGCCTTCTTCGTAATAAACGATCCCATGTTGGATATCCTCACCGGTAACAATATTCTCATTAACAGATTTGGTGTTGCATGAGAGCAACTGTAAAAAAAAGACCAAAGTTAAAACTACTTTCCAACAGGGCTGTACCTGTTTTTTTTCGGTTTGTTTTCTCATATTTCGAAAGATTTATTTTGCAACGCAACAAACAAATTGTAAAAAGCAATACATGCTTCTCCCCTTAAAAGCGGCAATGAAAAATTGTCTGGGTTGTAAAGCCACGAAGAAGTGCTTAAGCCATACTGAACAAGTGATTTTTCAGGATCGTCATCCGGTTTTATTAAACCTGAATTCAATGCCAATTTAGAAATGACATCAATAAACATTGATACAGTGACCATATCTTTACCATTAAGGGGAGGTGTTGTCGTTTTTAGCTCCAGCAAATTTTCCAATTTCCCGATCCAACGTTTTAAATCTGTTGGGGTAATAGGGTCTTTCGTCCGTGCAAAATAAGAGTCAAAAAATCCTTTTGTCCCCCAAAACTGAACTGTGTGAAATGCTTTATCATTTTTATCTATATCCTCAAAATAGGTCAATATCTGGTCATTATCGATCAGTACTTTTTGAAGTTGATTTATGGGTAGATTCTGTATTTCCGTTTCCAGGTTATTGGCCAAATTTGCGGCAATACCGGCCACTTGCCCAATGCCCATCCATAAAGGTTCCATCCTGACGGTAGAAAAAGCCACGTGGGAAGTAGAGGCCGCAACTGGAACAATTAACCCTTTTATTTTTTCGGGAACCATTATCCTGAAAGGAACCTGGTACGGAGATACGTCCAGAAGTCCGATGTATCCTTCCAGTACTTTCCTGTCGGGTGATGGCTCTTTTGGAACAGGAAAACTGTCAATGGGAAATTCGCCGGTTATAATGCTGTCGTAAAAAACGGTGTTTCTATTTTTCGATTCATCCCCTTTTAATCTCACATCGTTTTCTGTCAGGGTATATTGTCCTTTCAAGCGCCTCGCCTCACGGATATAAAGCTGCCAGGGGAAATGTCCGTTATCGGTAAATTCATCGAGAGGTAAGTGATACCCGCGTGCCAGCTCTCTTTGCTCAACCGGGATTTCAGGGTCATTCTGAACAAAAAAAATGAGACCGAGTGTAAGTTCCCGTAACTTTTTGGAAATTTTTTCGCGCTCCTCCCAATTTGCTTCAGGATAATCATAATTCAACTCAACGAAAGGAAACCCCAGAGGACGGGGATTAATATTTACATCGTATTTATTGTTCGGTATTTTTGTGAATGAAAACACCCGTACCATTGTATCGAAGTGTTCAGGATAATACCCGTGCCCTTCCTTAAATTCCTTTGGTGCACTTAACCTTCCTTCCTTTAAGTCATCAAAATACCCAATATAATTATTCCGGTCGTATCCCGGCGGTGGAGATGACATTACGAAACTGTTGCCGGGGTCGTCGGTCATACACAGCCGGTAGGTGTAAGCCGGCAACCGGTTATCTCCTTTGCCGGTACTGCCTTCAAGGATAACCTTTTCATCGTAGTCAAAAAATATGTGCCCTGCATGCTCTTCATTGAAATCATCTCTTCCTTCTCTTCCCAAATAATATTCAGCACCGGCCAGCGCGAATAAATCACCCTCGTAAGTTGCATCGATGAAAACGTTCGCTTCAAATGTCTGAGTTTCACCCGTAGCACGGTCTTTAAAAACAGCCCCGGTAATTTTATCTCCGTTCATTATTGCCTTTTCCAACTGGCGGTGAACTAAAACGGTGATATTTTTTTCAGCGGAAAGCATTTGATTGAATATGAGTTCCGCTACCGAAGGTTCGTAATAGTACCCCTCTTTGCATAATTTTACGTTTTCGGAATCTTTTCCGTATTTTTCCATGTAAAAGTCTAATACTTTTTGGGTAAATTCTTTAAACAGTCCTGCGATGGCTTCTTTGTTTTCGATATCGCTTTTGCCCAACCCGCTGGCCGACATCCCCCCGATATGCTTTTGGTGTTCGGTTAAAATAACCCTGGAGCCTAACCTTGCCGCAGCTATAGCAGCCATTATTCCTGATGGTGTTCCCCCTGCAATTAAAATATCGATATAGTTTTCATTTTTATCCTGACTGGCAGGGAAACAGGACCCCAGCCAGTTGACAGACGCAACTGTTCCTAAAGCCCCTATTTTTATAAAATTTCTTCTTTCCATTTTTTTTCGGTCGTTTTTACAAATCCGGCAATGATAGTATCTGTCCTTTTTGGATGAGTTTTTTCTTTAATTCAGCATAGGGAACTTCCTGTACCCCGGTATTCTTGTCGATCGCAATCGATGCCGCAATTGCCGCTGATTGCCCTAAAACCATAAAAACAGGTTCCATACGGATGGAGCCGAATGCAATATGGGTAGCGCTGACACACACCGGGACCAAAAGGTTACTGCATTCATTTTTTTTGGGAACAACAGATTTATAACTTATCGGATATGGAGGGAACCCGTGGGCTTCCACATTCCCTTCATTCTGAACAAACCCGTTCACATCTACATAGCGCTTTACATTATGCGAGTCCATCCCATAAGCTGCCATTCCCACCGGATCGTCAACGACCTCGATACCTTCATAATTTTTTTGGGTCATTACGTAATTGCTTACCATTCGCCGGGCTTCTCTTACGTAAAGTTGGTCCTGCCAGCCATCTCCGTGTTCGTATTCATCTTTGCAGGTGCCCCATTGTGATACGATATTCCTGACCTTTTCGGGAATCCGCGGATGGTAAGCCAAAGTCCACATCAAGCCCTGCTGGTATTTTCGGTGACGCTCAATTATTTTTTTACGCTCTTCATAATCCGTTTCAGGGTAGTCATAATTCTGGCCTATAAAATCGGTCGAGAACCCATGTTCATTGTTCGTATCGGTTTTCCGGTTTGGCATTGGAGTGTTGATCCAGGGAACAATGGGAGAACCATAGTGGTACATTTCTTCAATCGGGCCATCGGCGGCTTCGTAATTCCGGAACAGGAGTTCATATTCGAGTTCGTTGTAACCTTCAGGTTTTGTAAAAGGAATACGGTTTTCAGGGTGGTCGGTCAGGGTCATCCGGAAACAATACGCCTGAATACCTTTATCGGCAGTGCCGTCAAGACCCGGAGGCCCCCCGGTAATGAAAGGTAATAAGCCGCTTAAAGGATTTCCTTTTTCGATATACGGATCAACGCCATCGATAAAATTATTTTGACTGGCATTATTCGATATGGTTTTGTGAAGGGTTAAACTCACCTTGTTTGCCTGTACGCCGTTTAAGGTTTCACCATATTGTTTGTTCGATTCGCGTCCAACAGTATAGCTTACACCGGCGGCTGCCATCAAATCGCCTTCGTAAGTGGCATCGATGAACATTTTACCGTAGTAGGAAACTCCGGATTCCATTTCAATCTCCATAATCCTGTTGCCCTGTTTTTTGACCCCGTCGTTGCGGTTGAGCCTTTGCTGGTAAACCACCTCTATTTTTTCGGCAGCCATCATTTTTTTGTAAACCGCCAGCGCCGCCGAAGGCTCGAAAGTCCACATGGCATCTTCCTCCCCGGTGTTCCGGTTCTCCCGGTATTCTCCGGGTTTTTGCCATTTCCAGTTCTCAGGTTCATCATAATACGCTTTGATGTTTTGATAGAACTCGCGCGAGATTCCACCAATCACCTGTTTGTTCCCGATGTCGGTGGCGCCAAGCCCCCCGGTTGTCAATCCTCCGATTCGGTTTGTCGGTTCAATAAGCAAAACGGTTTTGTCCATTCTCGAACCCTCTATTGCTGCTGCAATCCCTGAGGATGTACCTCCGTAAACCACAATATCATATTGATTTTTTTTTGCCGCACTGCCGCTAAATGCATTGGAAAGAACAGCCGACAACACTATAAATAAAGTCGTTTTCATTTTTGAATCCATACGTTTTTATTGTTCCTGTAAATAAATTTGCTTTATTTCCTGTGTATCCATTGATTTTTATCTGTTTTTATTCTCCAGACGATCAATAATCAACGGCGCAATTACGTTTTTGCCGCTTTCTTTATTCGGATGAATTCCGTCAGGGACATATCCCAGGAAAACAGTTTCCCCTTGTTTGAAAATTTTTTGCCAGTTTGGGTAATGATCGATCAGCAATAATTTTTTCTCTTTCGCCACCTTTCGGTACACGTTGTAATAGTCCTCCAGATTCGGGCGATACCTTGCCGGCTCTCCAACAGGCATATTCATAATCTGTAAAATAATTTCACATGCAGGATACTGAAGTTTTATACGGTCGATCATATATTCCAGGTTTAGTTTTGCCAGTTTAGGCGACATTCTAAATTTTTCATGGGCATCGTTTATTGCAAACTCGATAAGCACGGCGTCCGGCTTTTTGGCAATAACGCTGTCTTCGAGGTGCTGAACCCCCCGGGTTGACCACCTGCCCCCTTTGCCCGACAAACAGTATTTCAAATGGTTGCCATATTTGCCATTGAAATAATCAGCCACTTCATCCATCCAGGATTTACCACATTCGTTACTCGACAAGCTGGTCCCATAAACCACGACAAACTGGTCTTTCCCGTTTTTAATATTCCGTACCAGTTTCGATTGTGCATACAATGGATTCTCCACGAGCAAAGTCCAGGCAATAATAAAAGCTAAAAGTCCTGATCTGAAAATAATTCTGTTTCCGGAATTTATTTTTCTCGATTTTTTTCTCATTTATTTATTTTCTTTTGCCTGATTTTGGTATTTAGTCATTTTAAGATCATCCAGATCAGAAATTTTAATTTTTAATACCTCGACTGTTTGTTTTGCGCTTGCAAATGCTACATACAGATAACCATCGTGCTCTATAACGTGTGGATAATCGACATGACGGCCGCCCACCAGGTACCCCATTTTATTAAAAACCAGGCCATCGTCGTTTATGGCAATAGTAAGCGGATCGCGTTTTTCAGGATTTGCATTTGACACCAGAACATACCGGCCATCGCTCAATCGAAGTCCGTAAAATTTTGATTTGGCATCGGGAAAATTAGTGCGAACCGGCCGGGTCCATGTGCGCCCGTTATCGGCAGAAAAAGCTCGGAACAGATACCCGCTTCCTTTGTTGTCGCGAAAAAAGGCAACAAGATTATTATCTGGTAATGTCAGCCAGTAAGGTTCTTCGGCTTCCAACTCTTCTCCATCGTACCCAATTACCGGAAACGACTCCCATTTATCGAACCCTTTTGTCCCACCGGTGAGCATGTAAACATTGCCCTCTTTATCGCGCCGCGACATCATCCATTCGCCATTGGGTAGTTTTTTGGGAGGGAAATTATTCATCGTATTGTCGTAAACAATTCCCAGATGTTTCCATGCAGGTATTTCACCGGGTTGCATCTCAAATGCGTGAAGCTGATACGCCCTGCCCGTGATATAGCTCAATGCGTTGTAATGTGCAGCCAAAGCCAAAAGTTTCCCTTCGCGCACCCAGAAACCGCGGGCAATCCAACCACGCCCGTCATCCGGGGGGCCGGCAAGGTCTCTCGGTTCACTCCAGTTGAAGCCATCGTTACTTATTGAATAAGAGACCAACTGTCCGGGCTGGTCATGCCCCGGAACGATATTGCGATGTTCTATCGGATCATCGCTTCGTGCAACTCCCGTCCCGTCGCTCCACATGGCCCAAAACCGGCCATCGAAAAAGACAAGATAGTTGTGCTGATTCACCTTTCTTCCCCAGGCATAACGCACATCGTTTACGGTGGCATGTTCGGAGGGGATGCGGGGCAGGTTTGAAAATACTATTTTGTGTGTATCTTCAGGTACCCAGTCGCCGGCAAGCATAACGGGAGATTCCGGGTTGGTTACCGGATGAGGATAGTTATTTATTTGCCCAACTGTTGTTTGTTTACTGAGAAGAATGATCAGAATAATTAGTCCGGTAACTATGGCTTTATTTGATTTCATTTTAGTCCTGTTTTTAAAGCAAAAAGAAAACTAATGTTAATTTTTAATCATTTGCAACATCTCAATTTTATCCAGGTCGGCTAAACTGATTCTCAGCAATTCGACCGTTTGTTTACCTCCCGAAAATGCCACGTACAAATAGCCGTCATGTTCCATCACGAATGGATAATCCACCCATCTGCCACCGATTAGGTAACACATTTTATTAAATACCATCCCGTCGTCGCTAATGGATAATACCAGCGGATCACGGGGCCTTTGGGGTCTGGCGTTGGAAACGAGCACATACCTGCCATCCGATAACCTGGTTCCGTGGATTTTGGATGCTGTATCGGGGAAGTTGGTTTTTACCGGTTTACTCCATGTTCTTCCATTATCGGAAGAAAAAGCCCTGTACAAGCGGCCGCTGCGGCTGTTGTCCCGGTAAAGCGACATAATGTTCTTCCCGTCTGGAAGTATCCACCAGAATGGTTCATCTGCCTTGAATAAGGTGTCTGACCCTTGAACCCTGAACGATTCCCAATCATAAATAGAACTGGTTCCACCTACCAGAAAATTTATCCCGGAATTACCTTCGTCGAGTTTATTGGTTCGGCGCGACATTAGCCATTCTCCCGTTGCTATTTGTTTGGGGGGAAAGTTATTTATTGCGTTTTTATAAATAACCCCTGCTTCGATCCATTTTTCTGAAACCTTGTCCCATTTGAAGGCCCGAAGTTCGAGGCTTTTCCCAAATAAACCCGCAGCCTCGTCATACGAGGCCAGGGCATACAATTCGTTTCCCCGCACCCAAAAACCCCGGGATATATACCGAAAACCCTCCTTGTTCCTTGTGTTATAATAAGGTGATCCGGGGCCCGAGTTAGGAGGGTAAGGCATAAGAAGCCTGGGTTCGCCCCAGTTTATCCCGTCTTTACTTGTAGCATATTTAACAACCTGCCCAACACGATCCTCCACCCCGGGCCCATCGCTCCACATTATCCAAAACATCCCATCCCAAAAAGTGAGATAATTGTGCTGGTTCATTCCGCCATAAGTTTTATCTACCACATAAGTGGTCATTCCTTTGGCAGATACATTGCTGATTACATTATGTTGCAAGGGAACCCTCGGCAGGTTGTAAAAATCGATCTCGGTTGTATTTTCCGGTACCCAGTCGCCGGCCAGCATTAGCGGCGATTCCGGGTTTTTCACCGGGTCAGGATAATCTGCCTGTTGCCCGTTAACTTTTTCCTGAACCAAAGAAAAAAGTCCGAAAATTACAATCGCAAATAAAAATTC
>Ga0334898_1004227_pt1 | contig 10872 bp, 6 predicted proteins | sample GraSluR3_MG_10_FD_207228 | JGI IMG/M metagenome (GOLD analysis project Ga0334898, IMG submission 207228) | Sludge microbial communities from methane-producing bioreactor in Wageningen University, Netherlands - Granular Sludge_3_08-R3 | ecosystem: Engineered > Bioreactor > Anaerobic > Unclassified... | reverse complement strand
TACAGCCCTTCAAATCCCATGTATAATTTAATAAGCATGTCGAGATTTACCCCGCTTGATTTTGTAAAAGAACAATATGAAACAACCAAAGTAAATATTCGGTACCCTGGTATCAACTACAATCCATATTACATGGTCAATGAGATAAAAAACAGTGACTTTCAGGATAGGGTGATTGGATTGACATCTGCGACCCTGAAATTTAATGATTGGTTGAGTTTAATGGGCAGGGTAGGCGTTGATTTTTACAGCCAAGTACGGGAAACCAGATGGCCGCAGGATCCAAATTCAAGGAATGCAGCATCCAGACTAGGACAAATGACACAGTCGATCAACCGGACCCGTGACCTGAATGCCGATGTGTTGCTAACAGCTAACAAGAAGGTTTCAGAGAACTTTAGCCTGAATGGAGTGCTTGGCACTAGTGTTCGTACTTACCGAAGCGAAGGAATGTATTGGGATGCCAGGGAATTTAAGGCGAAAGATGTTTGGGATGTGTCAAATTTTAATGATGTGCGCCCAAATTCCAGTCTTTACGAAAAGGAAATGCAATCGGTCTTTTTTACCGGGCAGGTCGCATATAAGAACTTTCTGTTTTTAGATGTTACCGGACGTAACGACTGGTCTTCAGCGCTTGGCGTCAATAACCAATCCTTCTTTTACCCATCCGTTAGTACAAGTTTTGTATTTACCGATGCCATTAACGTGAACAAGAATGTTTTAAGTTTTGGTAAAGTCCGCGCCTCCTGGGCGCAGGTAGGTAATGACTCCAGTCCTTATTTAACACGTAGAGGTTATGGGCTTGGCACGACAGGCTTTAACGGATTGCCTTATGCCTCGAAGAGTGGAACCATCCCATTATGGGATTTGAAAAATGAGTTGACCGAGTCAGTAGAATTTGGAGCGGACTTGCGGTTCCTGAATAATAGGGTCAACCTTGATGTGACTTGGTATGATGCGAGTACCACCGACCAGATTCTAGAACTAACAGTTTCCAACGCTTCAGGTTATCAAAATGCGGTAATCAACGCAGGTAAAATAAAAAACAGCGGTATTGAGGCAACCCTAGGACTAATTCCGGTTCAAACGAAAGATTTCCGCTGGGATATCAATTTCAACTACGCAGCCAACCAATCTGAAGTTGTTGTTCTCGATGGTCAAATACAAACCTACCAGATTATTGGAAATGCGGGAGAACCTGCCCTTAGTAATATTCATGCACAGGTGGGAGCACCTTATGGAAACATAGTAGGCTACGCTTATCAAAGGGCGCCAGACGGACAAAAGATTGTTAGTGATGCTGGCAGATACCTTCGTGAAAGTGAAACTTCTGTACTTGGAAACATAACACCGGATTGGATTGGCGGTTTGAACAACACGTTCTCGTATAAAGGATTTTCATTAAATGTACTTCTTGATTTCGTTCAGGGTGGCGATGTTGTTTCAGCAACGAAATATGAAATGACCAGGAAAGGAACCGGCGCCTGGACGGTGGAAGGAAGAAGGCCAAAACCCCGATATACTGAAGGCGATGATATCCCTGCTGGTTCATCAGTGGGTGACCCAATGCCATACACTGGAATTTTAGATGGTGTGGTTGAAATTAAAGATGCCAATGGAAATGTGATCGGCTATGAGAAAAACACAAAGGCCGTTCCCGGACAAACGTATTGGGCACAAAGATCATGGGGCGGTATTGGAGAGGAATTTGTTGAAGATGGTAGTTATATCTCGTTAAGGGAGGTGATGCTGAGCTATAAATTTCAGGCTTCATTGTTGAATAAAACCCCGTTTTCCGGTTTGACAGTCACTGCCATTGGCCGGAATTTATTGTATCTGCAAAATGGGATGGACTATCTTGGGTTGTCCCCGGAGTCGGCCCCTAACACAGCCGGCGGTGCTTCGGGTATCGAGGCATTGGGTGTTCCTTCAACCCGGACCTATGGGTTCAACGTTAAACTAACATTCTAATTCTATAAAATTATAAAATATGAAAACATACATAAAAATTATCGCATTATTTTCATTGATGTTGCTACTGGGTAACTCCTGTACCGACGATTTTGACAGGATGAACACCGCGAGAGATCTTATTACCCAAGACCTTGTTGACGTTAACATGCTCTTTACTCGGGTATTAGCAACTACCATCGTTGAGAGCCCTGAAAATGGGTTTGGAACAACCGGAAATTGGGCGGGCATGTCGGTTTCAGGAGCCAACACACCTTTTGCTACTGGTCAGGGTAGTGGCGTTTGGAACAGCACTTACAATAATTCCGGACGGAATTTAAGCGACATTATCGATATTTGTACAAAAAGGGACAATGCTGCCGACCTCGTGAATAAAAAAGCTATTGCCAGGATCTTACGGGTGTGGGCATTTGCAAGACTTACAGATACCTACGGCGATATCCCTTATTTTGAAGCATGCCTTCCCGTAGATGAAGCCATAACCACTCCCAAATATGACAAGCAGGAGGACATTTATGCTGACTTCTTTAAAGAGCTGAAGGAAGCTGTCGCTGAAATTGATGATTCCAAACCCAGTTATGGGAATTCGGATATTTTGTATAACGGCAACCTGGACAAATGGAAAAAATTTGGCAATTCGTTAAGGCTCCGTTTGGCTTTGCGTGTCCGTTATGCCGATCCGGCAATGGCAAGCGAGCAAATGGCTGATCTGACTGAAGTTGACTTGATTACATCCAGTGAGGATGATGCCTTTATTCGCAATATTGATGATTACCCAAATCATCAGGATACAAGGTATAATGATCTGCTTGCAAGAAAGGCGACTGTCGATAAGAATACAGTCCCGAAAACATTTCTGGACATCCTGAAATACAATAACGATCCTCGATTGCATGTTTATTGTGATACTGTTACCGCATGGTTCCCACAAACGCCGGGCTATGAAGATGTGCCTTACTTTGGCTACCGGGGCAGGCCCTTGCTTAGTGGGGAAAATCCGCAAGAAGGATATGCTTATGGCGATAACACAGTTTCCAAATGGTCACACCTGTTTTGGGTGAAATTTCAGGAGTTGCCTTTGTATAGGGCTTCCGAAACTTACTTCAACCTGGCCGAAGCTGCCTTGTTTGACCTGAAATCAGGTGATGCCCAGGCTTATTATAAAAAAGGTATTGAACTGGCTATGGCCCATACTAAAAAGATGTACACGGATGCTGTTCCTCAACTGCCTGAGGTTGTTGATTTATTTCTGGCCGGAAAATCTGCTGAGGAAAGAGCGACCTACCTGGCTGACCTTCTTACCGAGAAAGAGATCACGCAAGAACAAATTGATGATTTTTTGGCAAATGAGCCTACAGTAACGTTAACCGGTACAAACGAGCAAAAACTGGAGCAAATTATCAATCAAAAAATAATTGCCTTGTTCCCAATGGAACATGAAGGGTGGACTGAACACAGGAGGACCGGTTACCCAAGAATACTTGTTGGCGTGGAAAACTCACCGCTCAACGGAAAAATGCCTCGCAGGATGCCCTGGCCCACATCTGAACAACTGATTAATGGGGAGCAATATCAGATCGCATTGGAACGTATTGGGGGTGAAGGCATGGACGAACGAACCACCACTTTTTGGTGGGAAGCCAATCCCGATCCATTCAAGCCACATCCCGAAACAGTTGAAACACGTGCTACGCCGTGGGTTTCACAATAAATTCAGTGTGGAATGAAAATGTGAATGAACAAAAATATATTCATTAATTTTCATAGTTTGGTTTAGTCAGAATAAGCTCAAAGGGGAAACCCTATGGGCTTTTTCTTCTTTTTATACTCATGGTCATTCATAGTTAGCCCAATCAAGCATTGAGATAGTGGAAAACTTTAAAACTGATTTATTTTACTATTTCAAAGCGCATGATGCAATGATCGAGATCAGTCCATTTCTGGCAAGCGTTGTGGATTCGCTGTTAGCAATGAAAAAAAATCCGGTAATGGTTGGTGTTTTTGTAAGCTCAGGGCATGTGCCCCCGATAAAAAGCACCCAAATAACGTCCAAACCATTGCTTTGAATACGATGCTTTGGAGGGTATTGATTTTCTTTTAAAAAGTATTCAATAATCGTTCGGGGAATGATTATTCCGTCATTTTTTAACATAAATAACAGGTTGTTTATTTTCTCTTCCGTATGATTTACTGATACCGTAATTCTGACAATAAAGATGTCTGTTTTTAAGGGATAATCCAATTTACCTCCAGGAATTTAGACAAACTTTTTTCACTTTTAGGATTTTTAAAAAGAACCGGAATAATTAGAGTGTTATCGCTTGTGGTCGAAAATCCAGCCTCCTTCTATCCGCTTCTTACCAAACGGGCATTCTCCAATTTGCTATTTCGCAATTCAGGATGTTCTTTATCAGTTTAACAGCAGCGATTCCCGCCACAACAATTGGAGGAGGCAGGGCTGTTGAAGCACCGTAGAATTTTGATCCGGAACGGATGTTTTGATAATTTCCTTATCCGCAGAAATAAACCCCCAGTAATCGCCAAAAGCTTTGCTCATTGTTTCCCAGGTATCCGGTGGCAAATGCAATGGCATCCCCGCTGTTTTTAAATTCAGCCAAAGGTTTTTCCAACTCGAGGTGCAACCCGAGAGTGCTTGTAGTTTGCCGTGATGCCGAAAAATTGGTTCAGTATGTTTTTAATGCCAGGACCGCTTCTTCTGTCAAATTATAGTGATTTGCCAACCCCAGATAATTATTCCCTGCAAAATAAGAATACCTTTTGTTTTTAAGGGTAATATAATTTCCAATGCTACTTTCTATTGTAGTCATTTATAGCAGGTTAGATGGTGTTTAGATCCTTTGCTCAGAATAGCATATCAACACAAAATAAAAAATGTAAAATTAGGAAATAGTTAGAATCTGTAACTGCTTTGAAATTATTATATTTATTTTATATTGGTTTTAAACAAAAATTAACGATATGTAAGTCTTCTATATAAAGATTTCATTTCAATTTAGCCTAACTATTTTCAGAATTAGTATAACACGATATTCAATTGTAATATTTGTGCAAAATATCCCGAATCCGGGGTTTTGATTAGATATTTACGGGATTTATATATCATGAAAGCATTTATAATGTTTCCTGTAAAAAATATTTTTAAGAAATAATACGAAACTTTTTGATTTATGTTTGGAAAGAAAGTGAAATATTATATTTTTGTATTGAAATAAAACATGTGTTAATGGAGTACTTAAATATTGAATTGGAAGACCTGGTAGAAGTGGGCGCTTTATATACAGCCAGGGAGATTGCAAATCAGCCGAACGCGTGGGAGAAAACTTACAATAGGTTTCTTGAGGAAAAGGAACATATTTTACAGTTTGTACAAAAAGTATGGAAGAATGATTTTCCATATATCGTATTAACCGGAGCTGGCACATCTGCATTTATTGGAGAGGCGCTTGCCGGGTCATTTCAAAAAAAATGGCGCGGAGTAAGCAGGGCCGTCAGCACAACCGATATCATAACCCACCCCGAAAATTATTTTGTGAAATCCCGGCCCACATTATTAATATCGTTTGCCCGTTCGGGCGATAGTCCCGAAAGTCTATATACCGTTATGCTCGCCAGGGAGTATTGCGATGAGTTGTACGAACTGAATATTACCTGCAACGAAGATGGGGAACTGGCAAAAAGAGGCGCAGAAAAGAATTCTTATGTTTTTTTGCTGCCGGAGGAAACAAATGACCAGTCGCTGGCCATGACAAGTTCCTTTACTTCAATGTTACTTGCCGGGCTGCTTATCCTTAACATCAACGAAAGTGAAAAAATAAAACCCATTATTTCCAGGGTTTGCGAATTAGGAAACTATATTTTAGAAGAATACCTGACCAGCCTGAAAAAAGTGGCTGAGATGGATTTTGAACGGATGGTATTTTTGGGCTCCGGCCCGCTTTTTGGGATTGCCCACGAATCGCACCTGAAGGTTCAGGAACTTTCCAATGGAAAAATTATCTGTAAATTTGATTCTTTCCTAGGGTTCCGGCACGGACCCAAGGCTGTTGTAAATGATGCAACAGTAGTTGTTTACCTGTTATCCAATAACGCGTATGCGCAATTGTACGAGCTGGATCTGGTACGATCAGTAAATAATACTGCTGCCGGCGAAAGGTCGGTGGCTATTGGAAATGGTTACGATGAGAATGAATTTCAGTTTGACCTGGCCATTCGGTTTCCCAAGGGAACTGAGGACATCCCTGAAGAATTTTTGTCTGTATTTTACATTCTTCCGGCGCAGATAATCGGATTTTATAAATCATTGAGTTTAGGTTTATCCCCTGATTCTCCGTCAGAAAACGGCGCAATTTCAAGGGTGGTGCAGGGGGTAAAGATTTATCATCCCGTTGAATAATAACTATGAACAATGCAAGGAATTTATTTCTTGATTTGATGGCAGAAAACCGACAGGGAGCTACAAAAGGAATGTATTCTGTTTGTTCTGCCAATTCAGATGTACTTGAAGCATGTTTTCAGCAGGCGAAGGAGGATCGTACCATGCTTTTGGTTGAATCCACTTCAAACCAGGTGGATCAGTTTGGCGGTTATACTGGAATGAAACCTGCAGATTTTGTACGATATGTAAATACCATCGCTGAAAAAATTGACTTCCCAAAAAAAATGATTATGCTGGGCGGCGATCATTTAGGCCCCAACCCATGGCAAAACCTTCCTGCTGAAAAGGCTATGGAACAAGCCAAAGTACTTATTGAAGAATATGTAAAGGAAGGATACCAAAAAATACACCTCGATACCAGCATGTTTTGTGCTGATGATGACGGCGACAGGAATAAACCGCTTGACGATGAAGTGGTGGCGCAAAGAACTGCAGTTCTTTGTCGGGTTGCCGAAGATACATGGAAAAAATACCGGGCAGGAACACCCAAGCCGGTTTATATCATCGGGACAGAAGTCCCTGTTCCCGGTGGAGCACAAGAGGAAGAAGACGAGGTAATTCCTACAACACCTGATGATGCGGTAAGGACTATTACAATCACACGTAAACATTTTGTTCAGGCTGGTTTATCCGGTGCCTGGGATCGTGTAACAGGCGCCGTTGTTCAGCCGGGTGTGGAATTTGGCGACGACCGGGTTTTTAATTATCAGAAGGAAAATGCCCGGAAACTCAGCGAAAAGATAATGGAATTTGATAACCTTGTTTTTGAAGCGCACTCTACTGACTATCAAACCGAAGAAAATTTAAGATCGCTGGTGGAGGATCATTTTTGTATTCTTAAAGTTGGCCCATGGTTAACTTTTGCCTACCGGGAAGCGCTGTTTGCTTTGGAATCAATTGAAATTGAACTGTTGGGCAAAGGTTACGAAGGTTTATCGAAATTACGCGAATCCCTGGATCATATGATGGTAAAGGAACCCGGCTATTGGAAAAAATATTATCCGGGAAATGAAAAAGAACAGGATTTTAAACGGAAATACAGTTTTTCCGACCGGTCGAGATATTACTGGCCAATGGCCGAACTTGAATCGGCACGGCAGCGGTTATTTGTGAACCTGCGGGAAAATAGAATTCCTTTATCGCTTTTGAGCCAATTTATGCCGGTTCAGTTTTATGAGGTCTGCAACGGACGGATTGAGCCCTACCCTGAACAGCTTGTACACAGTTACATCCGCATAGTTTCAGGTATTTATTCGCGGGCCTGCGGGTTGTCGTAGCACATTACTTATAGTGCGGCAAGCTAAGGGAAACCAAAATATTTTGGATTGGATTCGAGGCAGATGCTCGGTAAAATGGAAAGGGCGCTGCACATTATAGAAAGCAATAAAAAAGCGGGTGTAAAAAATGCATACGATTTTGAATTGTACCGTACCTTGGCCAAGTTGATAGAACATACCTGTGCCTGCCTGACTTATCTCGATCTTCCAAACCTGGAAAATACCATCACCCGGGCACACAGCCTGACTTTTATTGGTAAACGGCAGGCTTATCAGCAACTGGAGAAGGCACAGGAAAATATTGAATCGAGTATCGACCGAAGAAATAAAGTATATAATGACTTGGTTGAAACCTGGGAACAAACACGGTTGCCCAAAGGGATGTCAACACCCGATAAAGAATTTTTCCATGAGCAGGATCACGCCCGCCATTTTGTGTTCCGCACAGCTGATATGTCTTACCTGATTTACGATGAACAGTTGTTGGATATGGAAGGGTATCTGGTTGACTTAGAGGATTATATGGGATATTATAAAAAAAATTGACGGGCAATTAATCAAACTTCGGTGTTTTTTTAACGATTGTTTTCTATGAATGTAGTTTCAGATAGTTTTAAGGGTTTACCACACTTCCTGCTTATATGCTTTTCACCAGTGCGTTGCGGGTTTCCAACAGTTTTTCAGAAATGCCAACTTTGTATATGTGTGGGCTGATAAACCGCTTGTGCTCATCGGGCAGCAAAGTTGCCCTTGTTAAAAGGTACTGATGTATTTCTTCCAGACTGTGAGTATCAGAAATAATTTCTCCGTTTTTGATAACGGTATGTAAAAGCGGCTCTTTTTTCAATTCGCTGATAATTGTTTTTCGTTCCGGATGAAAGGCATCACAGATTGTCTCTGCCTTTTCCGGATTTTCATTAGCCAGAAGAATGGCATCGCGATAAAACATTCCATGATTGTCGTAGCATCTGTAAACCTGTTTTTTGCAAGGCAAGGTAACCTTCTCTATGTTTTCGGAAAATTTCATTTTGGGCTGTTCGTTAATACCCGATAGTTTGTAAACGCCGTCGAGAGCAGCATCGTTTTTCCCGGTAATTAGTTCGGTGCCAACACCAAATGCATCGATTGCCGCGTTTTGGTCTTTCAGCAAACTTTTTATAACATGTTCGTTGAGCTGGTTGGAAGCAACAATTTTTACATGCTGAAGGCCTGCATCATCGAGCATCTTCCGGGCCTTTTTACTCAGGTAGGCCAGGTCGCCACTGTCGAGTCTGATGGCCAGCAGCCGTTTGCCTTTTTGCTCCAGCTCGTGAGCCACAGTTATGGCATTGGGTAGGCCCGACCTGAGGGTGTCGTAAGTATCGACCAGCAAAATGGAATTGTCGGGATGGGCCTGTGCATAAGCTCTGAATGCTTCAAGCTCGCTGTCGAAACTCTGAATCCAGGAGTGGGCCTGAGTGCCTGAAACCGGAATGCCGAAAATTTTTCCGGCCATTACATTCGACGTGGAAGAGGCGCCCCCGATAAATGCTGCCCTGCTTGCGTGCAACGAACCAAGTCCCTGCGCCCTGCGGAGTCCGAAATCGGAAAATATTTTTCCATTGGCTACCAATTTAATCCGGAAAGCTTTGGTGGCAATCAGCGATTCAAAATTGAGGATGTTCAGTAAAACGCTTTCAATGAGCTGACATTCAATCACATTGCCTTCAACCTGCAAAACCGGCTCGTTGGGGAACATGATTTCGCCCTCCCGGGCGCTGAGAATATCGCCCGAGAACCTGAACCCAGCCAGGAATTCAAGAAACTCTTTCCTGAACCCCTGTTTTTCAAGGTATTGAATGTCGGATTTATTAAAAGTAAACTCCGAAATCATTTTGAGTAAATCCTGCGATCCGGCAAAAACGGTAAATCCGCCTTTAAAAGGATTGGTTCTGAAAAAGTAGTTAAATGTGGCAGTATCTTCTTTTTTCCCGCAATAAAAATACCCCTGAGCCATTGTTAACTCGTAAAAATCGGTATAAAGCCCCCAGTGATTCGATGATAATGGCATATTGACAATTAAAAAAATTCACATACCTTAAAGATAACCAAGTTATCATGCAAAAAAAGATGTTGCGGGCATTTTTTCCAGGAATTAATTTCCTGTTTATTCCAAAAATATCGTTTGTTCCCGGTTCGGGCCTACCGAAGCAATGGTTACCGGAATGCCCATTTCGTCCTCAATGAAGCTGATGTAGTTGTTCAGCTCTTCGGGGAATTCGTCCTGATTTTTTATCTTGGTCAGGTCAGTTTCCCAGCCGGGCAGCTCTACATACACCGGTTTTACATCGTCATTTAGCTCGAAAGGGAAATGCTCCACCACTTCGCCATCGATTTCGTAGCCCACACAAATATTTATGGTTTCGAAGGTGTCGAGTACGTCGGCTTTCATCATAATCAGTTCGGTAACCCCATTCAGCATCACCGAATATTTCAGGGCTACCAAATCGAGCCATCCGCAACGACGCGGCCTGCCTGTAGTTGATCCGTATTCGTTTCCGGCATCGCGAAGCTTTTTGCCGGTTTCATCATGCAGTTCGGTAGGGAAGGGGCCCATGCCAACCCGGGTGCAATACGCTTTAAAAATGCCTAAAACTTTCCCGATTTTTTGCGGTGCCAGACCCAGTCCGGTGCAGGCGCCGGCACATATTGTGTTCGAGCTGGTAACAAACGGATACGAACCAAAATCAATATCGAGCAGCGTACCTTGTGCACCTTCGGCTAAAACCGATTTCCCCTTTCTTAGTAAATTGTTAATGAAATGTTCGGTGTCAACCACCTGAAATGATTTTAAAACTTCCACACCTTCAAGCCAATCCTTCTCGCATTCAGTCAATAATTGTTCATAATCGAAATGGAAAAAATCAGTCAGCATGGTTTTGTGATTGTCAACCCGTTCCTGGTATTTGCTTTCAAAATTGTGCAACAAATCACCGACACGTAACCCTTCGCGGCCAATTTTATCTTTATAGGTTGGCCCAATTCCTTTCAATGTGGAGCCAATTTTTGTATCCCCTTTTTTCTGTTCCGAGGCGGCATCCAAAATACGGTGAGTAGGCAAAATAAGATGGGCTTTTTTTGAGATGTAAAGGTTTTTTGAAAGGTCCACCCCTAATTTTTTTATAGAAT
>Ga0334898_1004224_pt1 | contig 10879 bp, 5 predicted proteins | sample GraSluR3_MG_10_FD_207228 | JGI IMG/M metagenome (GOLD analysis project Ga0334898, IMG submission 207228) | Sludge microbial communities from methane-producing bioreactor in Wageningen University, Netherlands - Granular Sludge_3_08-R3 | ecosystem: Engineered > Bioreactor > Anaerobic > Unclassified... | reverse complement strand
CAGTTGGATTTTTAAGTACAAGCTGTTCACAATTTCCATCGAGCAGCGCAGCATACAAAGCAACCACTGTCATTTCATCTTTTGCTGCAATGGATATTTTTTGAGGATCGACCTGTGGCAAAGTACGGCAATATTCAATGCAGCGTAAAACATCGTAAACCTGCATGGATGCAATGGTTCTGCCGGTCCATGCCGATGCCCTTCTTATATGCCATTGTAATGCGGGATCCCAGCCGGTTTCACCAATACCGCGGGCCTCAAACCAGGCAATGTTCCATCCGTTGTCCAGCCCGGAAATAAAACTTTCGGCCCCCCACCGGTCTTCATCATAGTTTTTCAGCACAATCATCAGGGGCTTCTGTTCTGCCGTGTCGGTTCTCCAGTGAAAATCCACTTTCAGCCGCCATCCTTCTTCGGGAACAAAGCTGTAAATATTCCAGCCGAATTTGCCGCCATCGGAGGCACGAAATTCCATACGTGCATCAAACGGCGGGGCTACTTCGGGAAAAGCGCCAAAGGTTTTTTCAAGAAGAAAATCCTTTACGGAATCCCGGTAAGAATCCAGTTCATTTTCAGTAGAAATTTCAGGCGCTTCAGCAAGTTTAACAAATGAATCCTGTATGACAGGAGTCCGGTCATTTTCAGGAACGCCATCGGTGTAAATTTTTAATTCCTCGGCAGATAACCGACTTTCAGGAGAAAGATCGATATCGCCGGCCTCTTCGGGAGTGACCTCTTTACCCATCAGGTGTTTCAAAAAAAATGAATGAATCTTTTCCCTTGAAATCCGGTGATAAGAATGGCCGCCCGGTGTTTCAACGAGCGAAAGGTTTTCTGTTTCGCCGTACAAATCGTACATTTTTTTGATGTCGGAGTGCAGCTCACGAATCGATTCAATCGTGTTCATCCCATCCCGGTCTGCCTGTGCAATCAGTAATGGCCGCGGTGCAATCAGCGCCCCGATATCCTGAAAATCCGCCTGATATGTATTTGTCGGCATCATGCAATCGCAATGGCCATCCACCGTCCGTTTTCCGATTTGTGCCTTTAACGTGCTGGCGCCGCAAACCGGTGCCACAGCTTTTACCCGCGGGTCGGCTGCAGCAATATACCAGCTTTGGGAACCACCGCCGGAAATGCCGGTTACTCCCATTCTTTCAGGATCCACTTCTGGTCGCGAAGCCAGCAGGTCCAATCCACGAATGGCATTCCAGAGTTCTACTCCACCCGGATTGTAACCCCGGCTGTACCAGTTAAACCAGCCACTGGCATAACAACCGTGGTGATGCCCGCGAACCTCGCCAAACTGAATGGTTTCGATGATCAGGCAAACAAATCCCAACTCGGCAAATTTGGCGGGATATGGCTGGTAGCGCACATTTTGTGTTGGTGAGTGCCCATTGACATACAAAATGGCCGCCTCCGGATTTGTAATATTGTCGGGAATATAGAGATGAGCAGGAACGTATAAATCCGGCAACGATTCATAATAAAGCTTTTCAATCCGGTATCCGTCGCGCTGAATGGTGCCGGTTACCTTCACATTCAGTTCCGTTTTTTCCTTTCCGGCATAATCCTGGATTCCCATCATTTCTATGAATTCCAGGTAGCGTTGCGGCCGAATTTTTTCCCAATCGGCAGTTGTGTTGACACCGGCAAGCGAATTATTCGTGATATCTGCCGCCACTTTTGACAGGTAGCTCCTGATATCGTTTTGCACCTCCGGTTCACTGACTGCTGTTTTAACCGCACGATTATTATTACAGCCCGTAAAATAAAAAAGGGCCAAAATGAGGGTCGGGAAGATAATTTTTTTCAACATAACAGTATCATTATTTTATTCAAATTTCATGTTTTAAACAGCGATGCAAAGCATTTATCCCTTTTTCACCGGCGCTTCAGCCCGGTGTTTGACTTTCTCAGCTTCTTTTGCGGCTTTAGCATTTAATCGCTTTAATAGCTGAAGCCCTTTTGTTATTGGTGACCTCTATTCACCGGGCTTTCCAGAGGAATTCCTATGGGAGAAGCCACGGTGTAAAAATTCAATTTCTCCGAAGGCACATAAAATATGGAATTTATCGTCCATCCTCCATTCCGATTTCCGGGATAAAGTTATAAAAAATATATGTCCTTTCAGAATCTTTCATTTTTGAAATTAAACAACAAATTAAATTATTTATATTTACCATCAAAAGATAATGAAAGAAAAGTTATCATGAAGTATTTGTATTTAAAATTCCGGTTGAAAGTAAAATATTGCCTGGTAATTACGGCTCTCATTTTTCTAAACCAGTCATACCTGTCTGCCCGTGAAGCAACAATCCGCGATAAACAGCACTACAGCAATGTGTTTGGTGAAATTCGGAATTACCGTATATTTTTACCTCCGGCCTATGAAGAAAATCCGGATCAAAATTTTCCGGTGATTTATTATTACCATGGCTGGTCGCAACGTTATTTTGGGAGTATCTCAAGCTTTCAGGCAGATGAAGGGGAGAGCAATGAGGGAGATAATATTGCCAATTTTGTTGCAGAAAATGAAGTTATTGTTGTAAAACCCGACGGGTACAACAGGCGTCCTGATGAACCGTATTACCTGAGGCCTTATAATATTGGCCCGGTTGAAACCTACCGTCAGTTTCCGCTCTATTTCCCGGAGTTGGTTAAACACATTGATAAAAATTTCCGCACCATTGCCGACAGGGAACACCGCGCTATTTCCGGTTTATCGATGGGAGGATTTATGACTTTCTGGATTGCCGGGAAATATCCGCACCTGGTTTCAGCCGCCGGAAATTTTTGCGGCTCTACCGAGTTTATTGTCGGCCCCAAAGATTTTCCTGTTGAATACCGGCACCAGGAAATGTACAAAAACTATGGTGGCATGAACGTGCGGTTAAACTTTGGGAATGAAGATTTTATCCGGGCCTATCACCGGGACATGAACAAAATATGGACGCAGGTGCTCGATAATTATGAGTATGAAGTTTATGATGCCGGCCATTCAACCGCCGGGCTTGGGGAGATGTTCACGTTTTTGTTGGAAACCTTTGACAACCCGCCCGAAAAACCAACGAAGTGGGATCATATCGATGTTTATCCCGCGTTTTCGGTGTGGGATTACGAGGTAGAATCGGACCGCAATGTTCCGGGGTTTACCATTCTCGAAAATGTGGATGAACGGGGTTTCAGAAGCTCCGTGCGAAGTTTTTTGCCCGATGGCGAACTGATGCCCTTTGTGAAGCTGAGTGTGACAACCTCTCCCATTTATGAAAAAAATCAGGTTTACCAAATTTATGATATAAATCCTGTAAATGGACAATCTGTTCTCCGCTCAATAATAAGCGATAATAATGGCCGCTTGAAAATAGATTTGGACGGGGGTTTTCATGAAATCGGAATTAACAAAAAAAATGATGTGCCGAATATAGTAATTGCTTCATTTGAAGTAAAAAACAGGGAGTGGGCCACACACAATAAAGAGATTGATTTGGCGGTAGAATTGCTAAACAAAGGCAGCGGAATGGCAGGCAGCGTAAAAGCAAGGCTGGAGGCAACCAGGGAAAGTGCAGTCGTTTTAAAGCCGGAGGCAGCGTTTGGTGATCTGGCTGCCGGCGGGATAAAAGAACCTTCAGAGATTTTTACTTTTATAGTGAATGAGCATGTTGAAATAGAACGTTTCAGGTTCATTATTCAGGATGAAAACGGGAATGAATGGACTGATTTTATGGATATTCCGATAAGGATTGACGCACCTGAAATAAATGATTTTATTATTGCAGACGGAATAGAAATGGAGGTGGCAGCAGCCGGCGACGATACCGAATCCGTTTTTTTGGGGAAAGGAAACGGCGACGGAATTGCAAATCCGGGAGAGTCCATCATAATACTTGTAAAGGATGGCGAAAAACTTTACAGAACCTTTTTGCATACTTCCGATTTGTATGTCAATCCGGGCGGAATTCATATCCGTGAATCTGATTCCTGGGGAAGCTACGACCATGTGGGAGCATCAGCCAAATACTCCGTCCCGGTAATAAATGCTGAAGTTCCGCAGGGACATAACGTGAAGTTGTTTGCCGAATACTGGTTGCCCGACTATCCCGATCACATTATTAAGCGTGGGGTTGTAAATATCAGTGTGGAAGGGACAGACCAAACCTCGCCGGAATTGAGATGGGTAAAGGTTTACGGAGACAATACCATTCATGCAAAGTTTTATGACGGGGGAGAAATTACTTCAGTAAAGGCAAAATTTTCGCTCTCCGACTCTACACCCGATATGGCGGAAAATCCAAAAAAATCTTTCGAAGTTGACTTATACGATAAAGGAGATCAGGGAGATCGGACCGGTTCTGACAACGTTTTCGGCGGGAAAATACAGGAGACCGGATTTGGATTGTATTCAGTAGAAATAGAGGCCGAAGATGTTTACGGAAACAAAATGGTTAAAAAATGGTCTGAGATAATAGGAATACATTAATTGTTATTAAAGGTGACGATAAAAAGTTTTTGATTATTTTTGCGAAGTATTCAAAAGTTTTTGATTGATTTATACCTTATTTATTATTTCTTTTTATTTCGAAATTAGCAGATGAAAGTTCTTTTATCCTGGTAAATGATGAATAATTTGAAATACCGGGAGTATTTTAGTTGAAATTCGCAGTATAAACAATTTATTATAAACGATATGATGGGAAAATTTAAAAATCGGATCATGTTTATTTCGTTGGTCATAATTGGCATTTTACTGGCTGGGTATGTTGGTATTTCCTGCAAAAACTCAGAGGAAGAATATTTAACAGAAGCCGATTTTGAGACAATGGAGAAAATTGATATCCATTGCCATGTCAACACAAAAAGGCCGGCTTTTATGGAACAGGCGGTTGCCGATAACTTCCGGATTTTGACGATAAACACCGATGCACCAATCGGTGTAACCATAGAAGAACAGAGGGAACTTGCTGTTTTTCAGCGGGAGGCCTTTCCGAACCATCTGGCTTTTCTTACCTCTTTTTCTATGGAGGGATGGGGCACCGCTGAATGGCTGGACTATACGTTTGCCTACCTGAACGAATCTTTTGAAATGGGCACCATCGGAGTAAAAGTTTGGAAAAATATTGGCATGGTCGAGCAGGATCAGGATGGCAGGTTTATCATGATCGATGATCCCAAATTTGATCCGGTTTTTAGTTACCTCGAAGAAATTAAGATACCTGTTTGCGGGCATTTGGGCGAGCCAAGGAATTGCTAGCTTCCGTTAGAAGAGATGACAGTAAATAATGACAGAACTTATTTTAAGGATCATCCGGAGTATCATATGTATTTACATCCGGAGTATCCGTCGTATGAAGAACAAATTGTCGCCCGCGACCGTATGCTTCAAAAACACCCGGATTTGATTTTTATGGGCGCCCACCTTGGGAGCCTCGAATGGAGCGTAGATGAAATGGCGAAACATTTTGAGCGCTTCCCAAATTCAACGATGGATATGGCCGAAAGGATTTGCCACATACAGGTTCAGGCCCAGGAGGATTGGGAAAAAGTCAGGGATTTTTTCATCAGGTACCAGGACCGTATCCTTTACGGAACTGACCGGGGAGACTATGAAGGCGCTGAAGCAGACCCGGAGAAGCTGAAAGAAAAAGTTCATGAAGAATGGATAAGTGACTGGGAATTTTTGACCACAGATGAAACCATGTCCTCCTGGAAAGTAGATGGTGAATTTAAAGGACTCAAACTTCCGAAGAGGGTAATCGAAAAAATTTATTTTAAAAATGCAGAAAGGGTTTTCCCTGAATTTAAAAACTTAAAGAACTAAAAATATGAAAAGATGCCGGCTTTTATTTATTGTATTGTTTTTCCTTTTATTCACTTTTTCCTGTTCAACAAAAAGAAAAGACTTTTCATTTTCCCATGGAGGCGACATTTGGTTTCGGAGCCCGGGAATTGAACTGAGATTCGATTCGGAAATGAATCTCGAAATTTTCCGGGGCAGTGAAGAAATTCCGCTCAATTTTGCTGGCGCAGGCGATCATTCAAAACCGAGCCATTTTATTGTGGTGAACGGCTCGGAAGTAACCGATTTTACTGTCGATTATGACCAGGTGCAGGTTGAGCCTGTTGAAACAAATTTTGGAAAAGGCAGAAAACTGACATTGAAAGGAGTTGCCGATTTAAAAAACGGTGGGCAGATCGAAAAAACTTTGTTTGTTGAATTGTACGACAATTATCCCGATGCTGCAATCATTTCGGCGGTTTATACCAATACCGGGACTTCGGAAATTACAGTCAATAAATCTGTTTCAAATCATTTCAGAATGGATGCATCGTTAACCGATTCCCGGAATCAGCCTTACGATTTCTGGTCCTACCAGGGAGCCGCCATTGCCTGGGGGCTCGACTATGTAATTCCCATAAAAGACGGTTTCAGCCAGGAAAACTGGATGGGCGTTCAACCTGAAACCAAAACAGGCGGCGGAACTCCGTTTATTGATATTTGGAATCAAAAGGCAGGTCTGGCCATTGCCCACCTCGAGCCAAAACCGCAACTGGTTTCTTTTCCGGTTGAGGTTGCCTCCGATAAAAGAGTCAATCTGTCGATGCAAAAGGAGGTGGAAAAAACATTGGCGCCCGGAGAAAACTACCAGACACTAAAAGGAGCGTTAATCGCCCATTCGCTGGATTATCATGATCCACTCCGGATTTTTTCTGAACTCATGGCTGACCGGGGAGTTGTGCAGAAAAAGCCGTCTGATGACGCGCACGAAGCAATCTGGTGCGGGTGGGGATATTTAACTGATTTTACCCTCGACGATATTTACGGAACACTTCCGAAACTGAAGGAACTCGGCATAAAGTGGGTGGTTATCGACGACCGCTGGTGGGATAAATACGGCGACTGGAATCTGCGCGATTATACCTTTCCTGAAGGGGAAAAGCAGGTGAAACAGTTTGTAGATTCGTTGCACAGCCAGGGATTTAAAGTGAAAATATGGTGGGCGCCCACACCGGTTCAGCCGGAGGTTATTCCAACATGGGGCGGTTCGGTTGACCCCGGAATGGCACAAGTGGCTATAGATCATCCGGAGTGGCTGATAATGGATGAGGACGGCAACTATCCGCGCGATTGTCGCGATATGTACCAGTTTTGTCCCAGCGTTCCCGAAGTGCAGGAATATATGAAAGAATTGACGACACGTTTCATCGGTGACTGGGGTTTCGACGGGCACAAACTCGACGCCTATTATGTTGTGCCTCCGTGTCACAATCCGGCGCATAATCACGAAGATCCGGCGGAATCGTACCAGGATCTTCCCAAATTGCTTCAGGCGATTTATGAAACATCGAAAGCGATCAAACCTTCGTCGGTAACCGAAATCTGCAATTGCGGCACAACCCAGGATTTTTACCAGTCGGTTTTTACCGATCAACCGGTAACATCGGATCCAACCAGCGTGGAACAATCCAGGCGAAGGGTGAAAGCCATGAAAGCTTTGTGGGGACCGGACGCGCCTGTTTACACCGATCATGTGGAACACATCCGGTTGGAAGTGGATATGAACGACAAAAGTGATACGGCCAAAGTGGGGCAGGATTTTGCCACTGCCATGGGACCGGGCGGTGTAATCGGCACCAAATTTACCTGGCCGGCCGGACCTGAAAATATGCAGTTAACCGGCGAACGTGAGAAGCACTGGCAAAAATGGGTGAAGCTTTACAACGAAAAAATGTTGAGCAAAGGAAATTACCTGAATCTTTACGACATCATTTACGACAAGCCGGAATCGCACGTCGTTCAAAAAAACGGGAATTATTATTACGCTTTTTATGCCGATGAATGGCAGGGACCGATCGAATTGCGTGGGCTTGAAAATAAAGAATATAAAGTTTACGATTACGTCAACGAAGTGGATAAGGGAACTGTTTCCGGTCCTGTTGGCAAACTTGACACAAAGTTTTCGAATCATCTGCTTATCGAAGTCACACCAACTCAATAAATATGAAACAGCAAAAAGGAAATTCAAATTCTTTGATCGGAAGAATGAATGCAGGTTTTGTTCTTCTGTTCATCCTGTTGTTTTTTATTGCTGAAGGAGTTTCGGCAATTAAAAGCGACACCGGCACGATAACCGTAAAAAAAACGGATGATTTCGAAGTTACAGGCGACGGAAGCGCTGCGGCATGGGAAAAAACAGTCTGGATAGATTTGCCGCAAAGAAGACCGGAAACCAAAATCTACGAAACAAAAGCAAAGGTACTTTATTCTGAAACCGGAATTTATTTCCTTTTCGACTGTCAGGATAAAAAACTCACTTCAACCATAAAAAAAGACAATGAAGACTTGTGGAAAGAAGATGTGGTTGAAGTATTTTTATGGACAGATGAAAATTTCCCGGTCTATTTTGAATACGAACTTTCACCTTTAAATTATGAACTTCCGATTCTTGTGCCGAATGACAATGGTAATTTCCTTGGCTGGCTGCCGTGGCATTATGAAGGCGAAAGGAAAACACGGCATGCAACCAGCGTCCGCGGCGGGGAAAAGAAAAGTGGCGCCACAGTTTCGGCGTGGATGGCCGAAATTTTTATTCCGTATGCCCTGTTAACGCCGCTTCCAAATGTTCCGCCCGAAAGCGGCACAAAATGGCGGGCCAATTTATACAGGATTGATCACGACCAGGGCACCACAACTTTTTCGTGGCAAAAGACCGATAAATCGTTTCATGATTACAAGAAATTCGGAACGTTCGTTTTTGAATAATACGGTCTGTTATCGTAATTAACCAGAATTAAAAATTAGCTGCAACTTTTGATAATTGAAACATATTATGCCAATAAAAAATTTAGCTGTTGTTTTTTCTTTTATGACGATACTGAATTCAGGATGTAATGACAGTGAGAAAATACCAAACGGAGCAGAAATTTTAGAATGGAAGGTTATAGGCCCCGGCGGCGGAGGCGGTGTATTAAAACCGACCATCAGCTCTTTCGATGAAAATTTTGTGATGACCCATTGCGATATGACTGCAGCGTATGTTTCGCTGGATGGTGGCAAAAACTGGGATATGAAAAATTTGTGGAATGTCCCGGAAGACTTTGAGTTCGATCCGGTTGATCCGAATACCGTTTATGCGGCAACCAAAGGATTCCGGCACAGTGAAGACCGGGGTTCAGGAATCAGCATCCTGTATCGTTCCACCGATAAAGGAGAAACCTGGAAAATCGTGTATCCAAATGTTAACGCAGCGAAGAAAGGCCTGGAGAACCTCCAGAATTACGACTACCTGCCTTCGGAGATTTTTGAAGACGCCATCGACGGAACCATAGAAAAAATAGCCGTCGATCCGTCCGACAATAAAATCATTTACCTCGGAATGGCGCTTTTGCGGTTTTACATCAGCCGTGGGAACAATGAAAATAAAGATTCGGCAATGCTTGTAAAATCATCTGATTACGGAAAAACATGGGATTTAATGACAAAAGTTCCCGGCGAAAGTATCAAAGCTATTTTTCCGGAAAGTGAAAGTGGACTTAAGGATGAAACGCTTGTTTTTACTGAAAGCAATTGTGTTCGCATAAATAACAATACCGGTGAAATTACAAAAATGAAGTTGCCCGTTGATCGTTTGATTGCTGTTGAAGGTGGCATGGGAAAAGACGGGAGCCTGATTTATATTCAATCGGCTTTTGAAGCAGAAAATGGCAAACCCAAAGGCGGAATGTATGTAAGTGCCGATCAGGGAGAAAGCTGGTCGCAAATTAACAACGGTATTCTGAACAGCGTTGCCGAAGGTCAATTCCCGGCGTTTCGTAAAGGCCTGGGAGTTTGTGAAACTCTGCCCGAAACAGCTTACATTTCATTTACTTCTCCTGAAAACAACAGCGAAGGCGAACTGGAATACATTTACAGTATCTATAAAACGACCAATGCCGGGGAAGAATGGAATCCGGTGTACCGGGCATCTTCTCAGGGAGGTTATTTGTCCGGTAATTTTGAAGGATCGTGGATGGAACAAAGTTTTGATCCCGGCTGGGGCGGGGCGCCTATCGATTTGGGTGTGGCGCCGAACAATCCCGATGTTTGTTTTGCGGGTGATAACGGCCGGGGCTACAAAACCCTCGACGGCGGAAAAACCTGGGAACAAACTTACAGCCATAATCAACCCGACGGTTCGTATGCCAACGGAGGTTTAAATGTTACAACCTGTTACGGCGTTCATTTCGATCCGTTCGATGAGGAACATTTTTTCATTTGCTATACCGACATGGGACTGTTCCACACCTACAACGGCGGAGAAAGCTGGTTTCATTCTTTAACCAATGTTCCCCGTCAGTGGCAAAATACGTGCTATGATTTGAAATTTGATCCGGAAGTAAAAGATAAAGTCTGGGCGGTTTGGGGAAATGCACACGATTTACCACGGGACAAAATGTTTGGCAGTTATGGTTTCGACCGCTACAGCGGAGGTGTTACCGTTTCGCTTGACGGCGGTAAAAGCTGGCAAAAAAGCAACAACGGAATGCCTGAAAATTCAGTTTGTACCAATGTTCTGGTTGACCCAACAACTCCGGCCGATAGCCGCACACTTTACGTGACTGTTTTCGATAAAGGGGTTTATAAATCGACCGATGGCGGTGAGAACTGGGTAAAAACAAACAACGGTTTCGGCGACAACCTTTTTGCCTGGCAGGTACGCAGAAATTCCGACGGAAGGCTTTTTGCAATGTTTTCGCGGGGTAAACGGAACGACCAAACAGTAGATGGAGCAGTTTACTATAGCGATGACAATGCGGAAAACTGGACAAAGCTTTCATTACCGGAAGGTGTAAACGGCCCGCACGATTTGCTCATCGACCCTGAAAATGCCCGGCAAAT
>Ga0334898_1004223_pt1 | contig 10881 bp, 8 predicted proteins | sample GraSluR3_MG_10_FD_207228 | JGI IMG/M metagenome (GOLD analysis project Ga0334898, IMG submission 207228) | Sludge microbial communities from methane-producing bioreactor in Wageningen University, Netherlands - Granular Sludge_3_08-R3 | ecosystem: Engineered > Bioreactor > Anaerobic > Unclassified... | reverse complement strand
CTTTAATTATAAAACAGAAACCCACCCCGATCCTCTACACACATGCAATAGTAGAGCTCTATCCTTTCAGCGACTTATATGAGATCATTACCGGCATGCTAGAGAAGATCATATCCTTTCTCCAGAGTGAAACGAGGGTACAAGCACTAGTCCTTTCCGGTTCAAGAACGGGATTGGTAGGTGATGAACACTCAGATTATGATATGTACCTGTATAGCACTAAACCTTTGGATATAGGGTTCCGTCAGGAATTAGCTCGTCAATTTTCCAAGAGAGCTGAAGTAGGAAACTCGTTCTTCGAAGATGGCGATGAGCTACTGCTCCACGATGGGACAGCCCTGGATATCATGTATCGTTCGCTCGATTGGGCGACTGAGGAGATCGAGCAAGTCTGGATCAAACACCGGGCTCGTGTCGGCTATACGACAGCTACTATCCACACTATCAAGAACGCTCAGATCCTGTTCGATCGCGTCGGACAATTCTCTCGAATCCAAAAGCAGGTAGCAACCCCCTACCCGTCAGAGTTGGTACAATCCATCATCTCCAAGAACTACCCGCTCTTGCGATCTAAGTTGATGGCCTCCTATCATGAACAACTAGAGAAAGCTCTCAAACGTCGAGACATGGTGAGCCAAGCTCACAGGAGCGCTGCACTGCTTGCAAGCTATTTCGATATCCTGTTTGCGCTCAACAGACAGACTCACCCAGGAGAGAAACAACTGGTGAAATGGGCGGTCAAGAGCTGCTCCAAACTTCCGGTCGATTTTGAAACCGATATACAGCATCTAGTCTCACACATCGGAACTCCCGCGCTTCTAGAATCCGTATCCCACCTCCTAGATCACCTCGATGCCTTGCTCGATGAGCATCATATACAACAGTAGCCCGGAAAAACCGGGCTACAGATCATCGAGATATTTTTGCACATGAACCAAGGTACTTAGATGAGCTTCTTTCGCACGATACTCGTGATTATCTCACCAAACAGCACCACGACGATTATCGAAAAGAGCACCATGGAGACATCTCTCCAACGGAACAAGTCGATAGCGACTTGGAACAACATGCCGATACCACCGGCACCTACCATACCCAACACCGTCGACTCGCGGATATTGATATCCCAACGTAGTATCGCAACGGCCCAGAATGTAGGCAGTACCTGAGGAACGATTGCATAGCTGATAATATGGCCTCTCGAAGACCCAGCTGCCTGAAGGGCCTCTATCGGACCCCAGTCCATCTCCTCGATACTCTCACCAATCAGTTTTCCTAAGAATCCGATTGCCCTGAACGTCACAGCGAAGACGCCAGCCATTGGCCCCGGCCCAAGAATCGCCACGAACAGAAGCGCCCAGATCAACGTGTCGATCGATCTCGAAGAGACAATGATCACACGAGCGATCGCAAGGGTGATCTTGTTCGGCGATACATTGCTTGCACCGAGGTAGGCAACCGGCAACGAAATAAGAACTGCAAACACCGTACCGATTGTGGCGATGTTTATGGTCTCTATCAATGCAGGAATGATCTGCGGCAATGCACCCGGATTGGGTGGAATCATTCGCCTGATCATATCCTGAATCTCAACAGGAGCCGACCATACCCATGGCCAGAAGATGTCGATGGAACTTAACGTCCAGTAGAGGATCACTGCGACTGCCAAGTAGGCAAAATAGCGAAACAATCTCTGTTTTCGTGTATATCGTTCCCATCGGTATGACTCTTTTCCTAACTCTTTCAGCGGGCCTGATGTCAACGAACTCATTTAGTAAACCTCCTCAGTTTTCCGCTTATAGCTTCTACGACGAGAATGACGGCAATCATGACCAACAGTATCGCAGAAGCGGTACCGTAGTCGTATCTACCGAACGCAGAGTTCAATGTGTTACCGATACCTCCAGCTCCTACAAGACCAATCACAGCCGAAGCTCGCAGGTTGATATCGAACTGATACATGGTAAGCCCGATCAGTCGTGGCAAAATCTGAGGAAACACTGCATACACCAAAATGGTGAAATACCCTGCCCCAGTTGATTTGATCGCCTCGATCTGACCAAATTTGATCTCCTCGATCGCTTCGGCAATCAATTTTCCGACAAATCCAATCGTATAGATGATGAGAGTGAGCACGCCTGCAAAAGCACCGAATCCAACGGCTTTCACGAACAGCACACCAAGAACGATCGGATGGAGACTTCTCGAAACGATGATTACCGCACGCCCAAGTACATAGACAGGAAGAATGGAGATATTCTTAGCGGCCATGAAACCGAATGGGATACTTAATAGCACACCTGCAGCAGTTGCAACCACAGTGATCTGAATACTCTCGATGAATCCAGTCACAATGAGTGGTCCTCTTGCAGCGAAATTCGGTGGGATCGCACTGGAGAATATCTGCATGGCACGGGGAATTCCACGCATGACACGCTGAATATCGAGACTCAACGTACTGAATGCATAGAAAAGATAGACGAAAACGGCGAGGTACAAACCATAACGAATCCATGGATTTTGTATGAAACTCGGCTTCTTCCACTTATAGTGACCTGTATCGGAAATAGGCTGTTCCTGTTTCATCATCTTGACGACTCCGTTACGTGTTCCTGCTGCTCCTTGAGCTCAGCCTTTCCAGTATAGATATGCTCAAGCTGGTCGTTGGTGAGCTCGTCCGGTTTTCCATCGAATACCATGACACCACCTCGGAGTCCGACAATGCGCGAGGCGTAGTGTTTCGCCTGGGCAACGTTGTGGAGGTTGATGAGCACAGGAAGATCCATCTCTTCGGCCAAATTGGCTATGAGCTCCATGATCAGTTCCGAAGTCTTCGGGTCGAGCGATGCAGTAGGCTCATCTGCAAGAAGAATACTGGGGTTCTGCATTAGCGCTCGAGCTGCTCCCACTCTCTGGCGTTCACCACCGGAGAGTTCGTCACACCGCTTGTTTATATACTGCGACAAACCTACTCGCTTGAGCATCTGATACGCATGATCGACATCATCTGCGGGGAATTTTCTGAAAACTCCTTGGAGGAGAGATACGTAGCCCAATCTACCAGAGAGCACATTCTCCATCACAGTTAATCGATCCACAAGATTATACCCTTGAAAGATCATACCAATCTGTCGCCGAGCATGTTGCAACTGTTTTCCACGCAACTTCAACAGATCGACTCCATCAAGCAGTATCTCTCCGGAATCTGCAGTGACAAGCCGGTTGATACACCGGAGCATCGTACTCTTGCCAGCGCCTGAAGAACCGATGATAGCAGTGAGCTTCTTGTCTCCTGTCGAAAAATTCAAACCTTTCAATACACGCTCACCAGTACCATAGCTTTTTACCAAATTCTTAATTTCAAGCATATTTCCTCACTTGTATTACACTCAGTAAAACCGGTGTCTTACATGACACCGGTTTTGTTGTACAAACAGAAATCTTCAAAGCTAATCCTACAGGCCTTCGAAGGTGTATTCTATCTCATTCATCTCATTGATCTTTCTGATCTGTGACCACTGATCGAGATAGGTGATTTCAATGAATCCATCAACGGCAAACTCTTCGCCAAGTGGAGTCCCGGCAAACGGGAAGGTGAAGAATGCTTCTTTGATCTTCGCCACGAGGTCGGGATGCAAGTTATGTGCATGACCATAGGAGGTGGTAGGGAACGGCTCGGTCTCGAAGATGATTCTGACATCCTTCGGATCGAAAAGGCCGCGTTCAGCCATTCTGTCGACGACCTCAGAGGCTACCGGTGCTGCATCGTAATCCTTTGCAACGACACCGAGAGCGGAGTTTTCATGACTTCCGGAAAACTCGACCTTATAGTCGACTCCTGGAGTCACACCAAAATCGGGGAACAGTGCAGAAGGTGCCATATTTCCGGAATTGGAAGTCGGGCTAGTATGGGCAACTCGCTTCCCTTTTATATCTGCCAACTCATACAAATCGCTGTCTGCGTGCACATAGACTTGGAGGGTATATCCGAACTGACCATCGGCGCCACCCATGATTGCAAAGGGAACGTATCCGGCGAGGTTCACAGCAAACGGTGTCGGTCCAGTGCTGATGCCTGCGATATGGAGACGACCTGCGCGCATGGCTTCAACTTGAGCGGCATACGAATCTACAGAAAAGAATCTCACATTCTTACCAGTGACTTCGGCAAGGTGGTCCAAAAACGGCTGCCAAATATCCTGATAAACTGCCGGATCCTCTACAGGAGTATAGGCAAAGATCAGCGTATCGGGATCCAACCACTTGCTCTGATCCTTCGGCGGATCTGCAACCAGATCGAAATCCTCATCGCAATAGAGCGAGTCTAGGAGACCTCGATTCGAACACGGTTCTTCAACGACAGTAGCCTCTTTCTGCCCAGCGGCAAAAGCGAATGTTGTGACAAGAATCAGCAACATGGATACGATGAACACTTTTTTCATTTGTTACTCCTTTTTTTTCGAGAAATATTGCAAACTTCCAACACCATTTTCATCCACTCGAATCACGCTATCGAGGGGTTTCGGATGATGTATGGATATCTGACATATCAGCTAGGATTTTAGTATGGATTCACCCTAGAATCAAGGAAAACAGCCCAGTAATATGTGAGAAATGTGTTAGAACGATTTAAGTGGATTATACTGAAACGTGTACAAAGTTTGTTCGTCCACCTCATTTCGATAGATCGTTCAGGCTCGCTCTCTTAGGAACTACTTGTATCAAAGAACATTAATATATTCTCATGTAATGTTTGTGTGGAAGAAATCGGACTTGACGAATCGGTGCATCCGTATATATCATAGTATATCTATAGATTATATATGCTATAACCATGGGAGGTTTGTATGGGGCCGATACTCTGGATTACACTTTTTCTTGTGCAACTGGTACTGCTGGTTGTGTTGAAACGGAAGTTTCATCTCCCCTTTTCAACGCGTGTAGCAGTCTCACTGCTCTTTGGAGCGATCTTCGGATTAGCTCTCTTCTTCTTCGCATCGCCTGAGGCGAATCAGTCGACGAGAAGTTGGTTGTCACTCATCGGATACGGTTATGTCGATCTGTTGAGAATGCTCATCATTCCTCTGGTGCCCACCAGCATAGTCGCAGGATTATTGAAACTGAGTAATACAGCCGAGCTGAAACAGATGGGATATCGAACGATTGGTATGTTCCTATTCACGGCTACCCTTGCTGGCATAATTGGACTGACCATCGCATCGATCTTTTCGGTAGGAACCGGGGTGGCGGTGACAGACCTCGCGACACGAGAGCCGAACACGGTAGGGAGCCTCTTCTCTCAATTCAGGAACTTCATACCAGCCAATATTGTACGTTCGGCAGCCGATATGAACATGATTCCTGTAGTGGTCTTCTCACTGTTCATAGGTGTCTCCGCAATTGGGGTTAAGACGAAAAAGCCCGAAGCGATCGTCCCCTTCCAAAATCTTCTTGAGAGCTTTCTAGAAATAGTCATGCATATGACCAGACTCGTTCTGAAGCTCACACCGTACGGAGTGCTCGGCCTCACGAGTTACTGGCTCAGCAGTACCGGCATGACCTTGCTCATTCAATTGGGATTATTCGTCGTTGCACTCATTGTTGCCTGTTTCATTCAACTCGCTGTGGTCTATGGAGGCTTGCTTGCATCGACAGTCAAGATCAACCCTATCCGATTCTACCGTGCAGCGAGCCCAGCACTGCTTCTGGCATTCTCGAGTCGTTCCAGCCTCGGTTCACTGACTATGACGATCAGCACTATGACCGAACGGCTTAAGGTGAATTCCCGAGTAGCCAACTTCGTGGGTCCGCTCGGAGCAGTTATGAACATGGATGCCTGTGGAGGTATCTTCCCAGCTATGGTATCTGTATTCGCGGCTAATGCATTTGGCATCGACCTAACCGTTACCCAGTATGTACTCATTGTGGTGGTGTCGATACTCGCAAGCTTGGGGAGCGCCGCGGTTCCTATGGGTGCCACCGCGTTCACGGTGATCACCCTCACCACTGTAGGACTACCAGTGGAGGCTGTAGGACTCGTTGCAGGTGTCGATTTTATTGTAGATATGTTCCGTACTATGACCAACGTAGCAGGCGACATGACCACTTCGGTTGTGGTAGCCAATTCGCTTGGTGAGTTCGATCGTAAAGCATTTCTCACACAGGATCTCAAGGCGGAAACAGCAAGCTGAATTCACCAGGTACTCATGAATAAGGGGAGTTCGATTTGAACTCCCCTTACCTTTGTTCGGTTATGTACCGATTACTTTCCGAGTACTGCCTGAGCTGCAGCCAACCGAGCAACCGGCACTCTGAATGGAGAACAGGATACATAGTCCAGTCCTACCTTCTGACAGAATGCGATAGTCTTCGGATCGCCACCATGCTCACCACAGATACCCAACTTGATCTTCGGATTAACCTTTCGTCCTAGATCGGCAGCCATCTGTACGAGCTTGCCAACCCCTTCAATATCGATGGTTGCAAACGGATCGTACTCGTAGAACTGCTTATCCGTATCGGTGACATAGGGTCCGAGGAAGCTCGCCGAATCATCACGGGAGAAACCACAGGTCATCTGAGTCAAATCGTTCGTGCCAAAGCTGAAGAATTCTGCAGACTTCGCAATCTCATCTGCTGTAATAGCTGCACGTGGAACCTCGATCATGGTTCCCAACTTGTAGGCTACTGTCTTTCCTCGTTCAGAGAATACCTTCTCAATGGTCTGTTCAGCATGCTTCTTGGTGTATTCATACTCTTTGTAGTGACCAACGAGTGGAATCATGATCTCAGGATGTACGTCGATGCCCTTCTCTGCCACATTCAGAGCCGCTTCGATAATCGCTCTCACCTGCATGTGCAGGATTTCAGGATAGACAACGGCTAGACGACAACCGCGGAAACCAAGCATGGGGTTGAACTCATGCAGCTGTGCAGTCTTCTGAGCGATCTCCTCCACCGGTATACCGAGCTGAAGCGCCATCTCGTGCCGACTCGTATGATCGTTGGGGAGGAACTCGTGCAACGGCGGATCAAGCAATCTGATCGTTGCAGGAAGACCATTCAGTTCTGCGAAGATCTCCTCGAAGTCCTCTCTCTGCATAGGAAGCAACTCGGCTAGAGCCTTTTCTCGTTCAACCTTGTTGTTCGCAAGGATCATCTTTCTCACGCTGATAATACGCTGGCCACCGAAGAACATGTGCTCGGTTCGGCACAGACCAATACCCTCTGCACCCAACTGTACTGCCATATGAGTATCAGTCGGAGTATCTGCATTGGTGCGAACTCGAAGTTTACGAATCTCATCAACATAGCTCATGAATTTGTTGTAGTCCTGAAAGAGAATCGAATCCTCAGGCTTCATGACACCGTTGAGCACCTGAACGATCTCAGAGGGTTTCACCTGGATGTGACCGAAATAGACCTGTCCAGTGAATCCATCAAGTGAGATGAAATCTCCCTCCTTCACCTTCTGTCCATTCACGCTCATGGTCCCGGCCTTGTAGTTGATAACAATATCACCAGCTCCGGATACACAGGGAACTCCCATGCCTCGTGCCACAACAGCAGCATGGCTAGTCATTCCACCACGTGTGGTGAGTACACCCTTTGCTACTGCCATGCCTCCGATATCCTCGGGGCTTGTCTCTACACGGGCGAGGATAACCTCCTTGCCCTGAGCAGCCATCTCCTCAGCTTTGTCAGCCGAGAAATAGACTTGACCGCACGCTCCACCTGGACTGGCATTCAATCCCTTGGTGACTTCGGTCAAATTCTGCTTTTCAATGTCGTCGCTATCAAGAACTGGAGCGAAAAGCTTGTTAAACTCACCTGCCGGTACACGTGCTACGGCAGTCTCCTTGGAAATCAACCCTTCATCGACCATCTCGACTTGAGAACGGAGCCAACTGAAAATAGTTCGCTTTCCGTTCCTTGTCTGAAGCATGTACAGATTTCCTTCCTGTATAGTGAATTCAATATCCTGCATATCCTTGTAATGTTTTTCGAGAAGATCTCGGATATCGACAAGCTGGTTGTAGACCGTTTCGTTTACATCGCGAAGTGTATCGATGGACAATGGTGTACGGATACCTGCAACGACATCCTCTCCCTGAGCGTTCATAAGATACTCGCCATAGAACTTGTTCTCACCGGTGGAGGGATCCCGTGTAAAAGCTACACCGGTTCCACTGGTGTTCCCCATGTTTCCGAAAACCATGGATTGCACGTTGACCGCAGTTCCCAACAGACCACGAATATCATTCATCTGTCTATATTTGATTGCCCTCTCGTTGTTCCAGGAACCGAACACTGCATTGATTGACTTGAACAACTGATCAATTGGATCGGTTGGAAAATCCTCGCCAATCGTCCTCTTATACAACGCTCGGTAGCGAGAGATAACCTCTTTCAGATCCTCCACATCGAGATCTGTATCCAGTTCTCTGTTTCGCTCACTCTTGACCGACTCGAGTGCTTCTTCAAATTCGTGGTGAGGTACACCCATGACCACATCGCCAAACATCTGCATGAATCGTCGGTAACTGTCCCAAGCGAAACGTTCGTTGTTCGTCTTCTTCGCAAGGGCTTTAGCCGAATCGGGATTCATACCAAGATTCAGCACGGTATCCATCATACCGGGCATGGATTGAGCAGCTCCAGAACGTACAGAGACAAGCAGGGGGTTCTCGCTGTCGCCGAGTTTTGCTCCCATCACCTTCTCCAGATGCGCCAAGTGTTCGAGCACCTCCTCGCGAAGGCTCTCCGGATATGAACTGTCGTGTGCACTATAGTAGGCACAAGCTTCGGTGCTGATAGTGAAACCGGGAGGCACCGGCAATCCGATCGAAGTCATATCGGCCAGATTCGCTCCTTTTCCTCCGAGTAGCTCCTTCATAGAGGCAGCACCTTCAGCCTTGCCCTCTCCAAAAAAATACACGTACTTTGTCTTGTCTTTTGACATCTATAAAACCCCCCTTAACTTCCTTTTTTATAATAAATTCACGATATATCAATTTATATGAGAAAACCCTCCCTGTCAATGCAAGGAGGGTTTCGTCGGCACTACGCCGTATATGATTCAAGCGCTTTTAGACGCGCTGGTTGCTTCATCCGTTCCAAGGCTTTTTTCTCTATCTGACGAATTCTCTCCTTGGTGAGATTGTAGAGTTCGCCGATCTCTTTAAGCGACATGGGAATCGCACCATTCAAGCCGAAACGCATCTCAATGATATCACGCTCCTTCTCACTCAAGGTCTGCAGTGCTACGTTGATATCATCTTTCAACGACTTCTCCATGAGAATATCGTCTGCTGATCGATAGTCGTCCTCGATGAAATCGCCGACTGTCGAATTGGAGGGCTCTCCATAGACCGGAGCATCGAGACTTACCATCTCCCGACTGATCGAAAGGAGATCTCCTACCAGTTTGGGATCCATATTCATGGCCTCGCCAAGCTCCTCGAGCGTGGGCTCTTCTCCGCTCTCGTGCATGAGCTTTCTCTGCGCCTTCTGAATCTGAACCAACTCGTTCGCTCTGTTGAGCGGAAGTCGCACAGTTCGTGACTTTTCACAGATTGCCTTGAGGATAGCCTGTCTGATCCACCAGACAGCATAACTGATAAAGTGATATCCACGATCGACATCGTACTTCTCCAACGCGTTCATCAGTCCTATATTCCCTTCGTTGATCAGGTCGATCAGCGGCAGTCCCTGATTCTGGTATTTCTTTGCAACATTAACCACGAACCGAAGATTCGATTCGATCATTCTCTTTCGAGCGAACTCATCACCCTCGGCAGACTTTCTTGCTAACGTATCTTCTTCCTCGCGGGTAAGTAGTGGTATTCTATTGATTTCTTTCAGATACATGGAGAGGATGTTCTCGTCCTCGAACTGGTCATTCTCGTTTAAAACTCTAGTGTTACGGATCATCTTTACTCCTCCTGCCTACATACATGCAAGTATCATGCCAAAATCTCAACCATAGAGGATATAATTATTTATCTCATTGTATAATAAGGTTTTATTTGAAAATTATTTACTTCATAGCCAGGTGATTAAAACGGAAGTCAATCTGAAATTGATCCATATTGTGCGTCAAAATGACACACCTTCCACAAATCAGTTAATTAGTGGGTAATTATGACACACTCTTGCAGCTCATCGTCGGACATCTGGTCAAAAGGCGTGGCAAACACATCCTCCACATCCTCCATGTCCCATGGAAAGTCAATCTTAACCGTCCTAAACCAAGCCTTCATATCCTTGCCTGCAAAAGGAATCTCTGACTGCTCCATCTCCGCTCGCAACTGACGCCACCGATGTTTGATAAGATCGTGCACCATGTCCCCTTCCGCAAGTGAAGTTATCATCTTCCTCCGCTTTCCGAGAATGTACAGGGCCATCTGAGTATCGTGGAATTCCCGCCAAAGCAATCGGTCTCTAATCTCGCTGGAGAGGTCTCGGAGCATGAACGCATCGTTGAAGCAACGGATCGCCCCACCGATTTCACCCATTCGGCTAAGCACCATCCCCATGCGAAAGAAACATAAGGCAGCTTCACGGGGACTGTCGCCATCCACCCTTGCCAATTTGGCTGAGCAGACATGCAACGCTCTTCTGTACCGCCGGTCTGTTGTCTGTTTCACAATTCGCACCCCTTTCACACACTCAATATACATAGAGAACGATGAATCGGAAAGGTAGAAAAATCACTTATACAAGATAGCGTGGATTGCTTGACCGCCCGACTATTTGTGCGTATATTTCTATAGGATTTTACATCAGTATCCAAAATTAAGATGAAAATACATCATACAGGAGGAATTTATGACTATCAGACCGATGGGAGACAGAGTGCTTGTCAAAATGGAAGAGATT
>Ga0334898_1004220_pt1 | contig 10891 bp, 9 predicted proteins | sample GraSluR3_MG_10_FD_207228 | JGI IMG/M metagenome (GOLD analysis project Ga0334898, IMG submission 207228) | Sludge microbial communities from methane-producing bioreactor in Wageningen University, Netherlands - Granular Sludge_3_08-R3 | ecosystem: Engineered > Bioreactor > Anaerobic > Unclassified... | reverse complement strand
CCGCCCATGGCCGCCGGGGAGCGGCTCGCGGATCAGGGTTAGCGATTCATCCACTTCCGGGGATAAATCCAGGACTTCCGCAACCAGATGGTCTTTTACTTCGTTCGTGATGACCCCGGTGACACCGTCCAGCGCACCGGCTTCCTCAGGATAAAGCGTCGCCCAGCAGCCTGTAGCAATCACCTGCTTAGCCCCCTCCCTGCCTGCACGCCGGAGCTGTTTTCGTGAATCCGCCGCGGCCTTGACCGTGACTGCGCAAGTGTTGACAATCGCGAGGTCAGCACTGGCAGGATCCGGGACGATTTCATGGCCCAGCGCCCTAAATACCGTTGCAATACGCTCAACTTCACTCTGGTTAAGCCGGCAGCCGACAACATCAAGAAAAACCTTCATGGGATCAATCAGGGAGAGAGGACGATAAAATCATCAAAAAGAATATCAACGCCGGGCTCATCAAAATTCCCCACAATCAAACCGACATCCCCGTAGGTCAATGCATCATCCTGAACCTGTAACAACCGGTTTTCATTCACAAATAAAGCCAGGTGCTCGTCCTGACAAACCGCCACAATTTCATTGACACCCTCCCCCCGGTTGATTACCTCACTGAAGTCCGCATGCTCCTGATCAATCAGCGACTGCTGACCCTCAATCCTTTTGATGATGCCATAATATCCATCTGAGCCAATTAATAATGCATAGAAATTATCTTCGTTCTGATAGCGGCACATCACGCCAAAAACATTATTGTCTGTCCCGTCAATTTTTTGAGCGCGCACATAGACCATGGTATTTTCAAAGTTCAAGCCGGGGACACTCCAGAATTGGTAATCCGGAACGTTGGACCATAATCTGAAACCACCCTGGTGGTATCCCGCATAGCTGTGGGTGTCATCCCTCAGGGTCCAGACCCCTGTCTCCTTTGAGTAATCATCATGGAAAAGAACGGGGTCTTCATTAACCCACGGGAGGTTGTCAGCCGTCAAGACTCTCGCCATGCATCCGGAGAGGAAGAATGAACTTATGATCAGGAATAAAAGTCGCTTTTTTTGCATAGAATGACCTGTGCTTAATCAGGGGTTGTTATCATTTTCTTCAGTAAATTATATCTCACTTCATTAATCAAACCCCAAAAGGCAGCCATCGGATAGTTGATTACCCCTAATCAACAACCTCAACGGAATTCTTCCATTAAAAAACCATCCTGCTTTTGGATGGTTGAAGAAAAAACGCTGATGAGGAGGTTTACTAATCGTCCTTAATAAAGGACCCCGCCGTGCCGTGTGCCGCTGAGTTTTGAACCTGCATAAGCAGGTTCGTCTTACCCACCAGATCTGCCTTGACCGAGGTCTATCGCATCACTGGATGGAGATCGGACGTTTGTAAAGGGTGTTGGCCCAAAACTGGTATGCTGCATCACGAACACAGCAGGGTAAATTACTTATACCATAAATCAAAAGCCTTGTATAGAAAAATAATGTTAAATCCAGGCGGGTTTTCCACAGACAATCCTCCTCTTCAACCCATGCTCCTGTGGTAATCTTTAAGCTGCATTCCCATAATCATATTCTGGAGTGAGACATGATCCGCACCTTTATCGCCGTGGATCTCCCCGATCCCATCATCAATAAAGTATCAGGCATTATCGAATATTTTAGGACTCAAACACCACCCGATCTGCTGAAGTGGGTCGATCCGACGAATATCCACCTGACCGTCAAATTTCTTGGTGAGATCCCCAAAAAGAACCTCGATTCCATCTTCGCCATCCTCTCCGAAACCATGCGGAATATGAGTGCCTTTAACCTGACAATCCGGGGGCTGGGAATGTACCCCAATGCCCAAAAACCCCGTGTGATCTGGCTGGGGGTTCACGGCATTGAGCCACTGCTGAAAATGCACACTGCGCTGGATAAAAATTTGCTAGTCGCAAGCATCAGTCCGGAGAAACGCAAGTATTCACCGCATCTGACCCTTGCCCGTGTCCGCCGCCAGGCAGAGGATGCCAAAGTCCATGCGGCCGGGAAAACCCTGTCTCAATTCAAAGTGGATTCATTAGGAGAATTCACGATTGACACCGTCAGGTTGTATCAGAGCGACTTAACGCCAAAAGGCTCTCTTTACACACCTTTGCTGACAGTGCCATTGAATAAAGTATAATTTAACGGGTAAAAGCCTATAGGATTGTGAGGTGGCATCTGGAAGCCATTAGTTTAGCAAGGAACATTGCGAATTTTTTGGAAGATAAGAAAGGTGAAGATATTGTCATTCTGGACATAAAAGAGATCGCATCCTTCACCGATTATTTTGTTATCGTGAGTGGTACCAGCCAGAGGATGCTGCAAAGCCTGGCAAATTCTCTGATCCGCGACATTAAAACCCAGTTTCATAAAACAAGCCAGCCTGAAGGCCAGGCTGACGCGGGCTGGATCCTGCTGGATTATGGTGACGTCATTGTGCATCTCTTTTCACCCGAACAGCGCGAATATTACCGGCTGGAGGAACTCTGGTCCGAAGGTGAGATCATCCTGCGCTTGATGTAAATTTTTTCCGGCACATCAAAAGACCTTCAGAAACGCAAATACTGAAGGTCTTTAGGTATTTTAAATCAATCACAAGAGGGAGAATCCTTTCCCCAGGTATCAGGCAAGCACCTCAGCAAGGACTTCCTCACTGTGATCGGATGGTTTGACATTCTCAAACACACGCTTGATAGTCCCATCCGGCCCAATGATGAAGGTTGTTCGGAAAACGCCTTCGTATTCCCGGCCATACATTTTTTTCAATCCCCAAACCCCGAAAGCTTCACAGACCTGGTGTTCCGGGTCTGACAGGAGCACAAAGGGCAAATCATGCTTCTTTTTGAATTTTGAATGCGATTTCTCAGAATCCGGACTGATACCGATGATTTCGACCCCGGCCTTCCTGTAATCCTCATACGAATCCCGGAAGGAGCAGGCTTCTTTTGTGCATCCCGGCGTATCGTCCTTGGGATAGAAATAAACAACAATCGTCTGGCCCTGATAATCGGATAAGCGATGGGCCTGGCCTTCGTTGTCCACCAACGAAAATTCAGGGGCTTTTTGTCCCACTTCGAGTACCATATTATTCTCCTTATTATGTAACATTTACTATTCCCCCTCATTATAGATTTCCATTCTGGCAGAATCAAATTTTTGTTCAGCGTATCCAGAAGGCAAAACTCAATAAGTAGCTGGGGATCAGGAAAACGGACGCCGTGGCAAACCGCATAACCCGCCAGAGAGGTCTCTGGCCTTGTCTGACCCGTTCCATCAGCCAGACTTCCAAAAGGCCAATCGGCAGGGTTAGGAAAACCGGCCAGATCAGGAACCAGGGAAACCCCAGGAGCGCGTTAAATGCCAGCAGGACATAAGCGGTCAGGATCAAGACATTATGCAGCACCATGGCTTTTTCCCAACCCATGACGCCCACGAGGGATCTGGCTTCCCACTGAGGGTCATACCCATACAGGACGAGCTGATCCAATATCTGGTATGCCAGATAAGCGGGGACAAGCCCAAGAACAACCATTGTCAGCAGGCGGTGGAATTCCTGGGCGTGGAGATAATAAGCCAGCGCTGGGGGAATAATGACAATCAGTAAAGCCTCAAAGAGGATCAAATAAGGTCGCAGCGCTTCCCACATCTCAACAAAATAATACAGAAATCCTGTAACGATCAGGACCATTAGAAGGAAAACGAGCCCCTGCCACAGGTATCCGCCCATGATCCACCCGAGTAACAGCGTGACATCAAGCGTCAGGAATGTCGCAGCGATTATGGCCAAACCCATGCGGATTAACCTGATCTCGCGATCGGTCGCCTCTTTTGACCAATAATTTAGCCGGGAGGTTTTTTGCAATTCCCGAAGATAATCCAAAGCAAGGACAAAGGACAGGAGGAAAATCCCCCCTTGAAGCGCGAGTGCCCCGCCGTGAATGGCCTTCACATATCTGACCAGACCCGTGCCCAGCACATAAGTCGTGATCACACCAAGCAAACGAAAAACCTTCAATGGTTTTAAAATGGATTTAAAGATCATCAATACTCCCGATATTGTCCACTGTGCTTAATAAAAACCTGTCACATCAACGCTGATTACAGGTTACGGAATAATTGTAGCCGGATGGTATAATGGTGGCAAGTTTTCAATCGATTGACCGACCTATGCGAAAATCACTTATTCTCGCTCCATTATTAGCACTGGCGCTGGCCAGCCTCCTGTTCATGTCAGTTTCATCCTTTGGGGACCGGGCAGTGGGGTTGTCCCTATCTGCGCCTACAGCCTGCCCTTCGGGGGGGTGCGCTGCCGGCCAGCGGCTCAACTTTAAGGTTGAGTTTTCCGTCACACCGCTATTTTCCTCCAGCCCCAACACGCAGGTATGCGTCTATGCGCCTGCCGATGGCCATTCCGGCGCGGGGACGCAGCCCTGGGCTGACGCTTCCAGCGGATGGATTTCAACAACCGGGATTCAATCCGGCGTCACATACACAAGTGGTGAAACTGCATCCGTTTGCACAACAAACGGCATCACCGGTGATGCGTTCCTTCTGGGGGCTTTTGCCACCCACCCCGCCAATGCCCCCGATCAACTGGAATTCGCCTTCCACATTGCTCCCACAACAGATCAGCCAGGCAAAATCACTGTCAAAGTTTTTGAGCTTGATGATTTCGGCAATGTAGTAGCAACACAATCCTATGAGAAAAACATCCCTGTTGCTGTTGCCGCCAAGGCCACCACTGTCTATGTTGCAGAGACAGAAGCACTCTGCGGCACATTCGATCCCTGTTATATAAACTCCGGAGATGACGAGCCTACCGGCCTCGGAACAGGCCTCAGGGACGCGGTCCTGGCGCTGGACGCTGGTGGTGAAATTGTGATCCTTAGTGACTATCCGATCAAAGCAAATTCAGTCCATATCGACAAAGCCCTCACAATTCGGGGATATCAGAACGCCCGGATCACCTATAACGGGTCCAATTGCATCTCACCGATACTTTCCGTTCTGGCCGGTGCAACCCTGAAAGACCTGACGATCAATGACGGGTTATGTGTCAGCCCCTCCCGCAACCTCATCGAAGTCAACAGTGCTGGCGATGTCGCCATCGAAAATAACACCCTCAACAACGGCAATCGTGCCGTTCATGTCCTTGATAATACAGGGAATGTGACTGTTGCGTTTAACCAGATCGCAAACAATCTTGATTATGCCGTTTACCGGAATCCGGGATCCGGCTCTGGAAGCGTGGCTATTTTTGCCAACAATATGATGGACAATCGCAGCGGGGTTCAGGTGAATTGTAATAACCTTGGCACTGCGAATCATAATTTCTGGGGAGAGGGGATCTCCGCAACAGGGAGCGCAAGTAATTGCTACGTCACCAATGGAAAACGATTGGGAGCCCCGATCCTGCTTAATTCCGGAGCAGCAGGGGTTCAGGCCATTCGGCACACGGTCACCCTCACCAAAACATCGGCCTTCAACGGCAAAATCAGCCTGCAGCGGTCCAGCGGCAGTGATGACTACAACGTCATCATCGTGAATCATGGCCAGGGGGGGGAGGACAACGTCCCCTTCCTGAACGCCGGCACCGAGCCAATTGAGGCATGCTCGAACTTTTACGACATCTTTCTGGATAAAGGCGCAGTCGCATCAGACCTGAGCTTGAGTTTCAAATACGATCTTAATTCCTCCTGTATCAACACCATCGAATCCAGTCCCTATTGCGGTCAAACTACCAACCCGGAGCTTTACCCCCTCTGGTGGCATGATCCTGCGAGTAACATCACAAATGGCTGGGCTCGAACCGGGAGAACGGGCGGGCAAACAACTGTCTGTGATATGGCCAATGATCAGATCACCGTCACCATCAATAATGCTGTTGGGCGGCCGGGCCTCTCCAACGATCTGAACTACACGCCTTTTGTGGTGGGTCTGCCCATAGATGATGGGGTTTCACTCTCCCAGTTCACTGCGACCTTCAATGTCACCGAAAACAACCTGAGATGGACCACGACCAGTGAGACCAATGTCAGAGGGTTTCATATCCTGCGAAGCAATACGCAAACGGGTACCTATACTCGTATTTCGCCCCTCATCCCTGCCATTGGTGATACGTACATCGGGGGGATCTACCGATATACGGACGATGATATCACCTACACACGAACATACTACTATAAACTGGAAGTCATCAACGACTATGGCGCATCCATCGAGACCTACGGGCCGGTCAGCGTTCTGACCGCCACGGCTACTCCCACGCGGACCCAAACCCGCACCCCCACCCTCACTCGCACGGCGACGCCTGTCTATTACCGCTCGCCCACATCCTATTACCGGGCATCCACAGCGACACCCAGCGGACCGACCCAGGTGAGGACCTATGGGCCCACACCCACCGGTACCGCAGGGACCAAACCTGCCTTCGAACCGACCTCTGAACAGGACCCAGCCTACCCGCCTGACAGCGGCTATCCCAATGATGAAGATTATGAGAATGGCGGAGAAGGCTATCCGGTGACGGGTGAAAGAGAGACTCCTGACGCATCCCCACCTGGTCAGACGGACCAAACAGGAACCAAAGGTGCCCCCCCTGCAACAGACACCGAAACACAGGGACCGGGCCGCCCGATTCAATGGGTTTATCTCCTCCTTGGCGCGGTCAGCGGGCTGGCTTTCCTCGGTGCCGGCAGCGTCATCCTGATAAAAACAAGGCTTCAGTAACCTTAGACACCCTGAAAAACGCTAATTTTTGACATTTAATTTAATTTGTGCTATTCTTTGCTGGAATTGATTCAGCTTACAGGATGGAATAATGCAACGCGAACGCATTTCGGAAAATGTTTTCTGGTTCCAAAGTGAAATCTATGCACAAGTTTCTGCTGGCGCAATCGCCGGGCCTCATTGGGCTGTCGTCATTGATACGCTGATGCCCCAGGAAACATTGGAGATCAAGGAATTTCTCGAAGGAAAACTGAATCTCCCTGTTCGTTATCTTATCAACACCCACCATCATGCAGATCACTCCTGGGGAAATTGCTTTTTCCCGCGAGCGACAATCATCGGACACGAGTTATGCCGGCAACGGCTGATCGACCGGGCGCCATCAGCCCTTGAAGTTGCTAGCCACGATAACCCGTTCTACGCCAATTTGAAAATCGTCCCCCCCGCTATCACTTTTACGGATGGGGCCTTCTCCTTGAAGATCGGCAAAAAACATCTCAAACTTTTCTCCGCACCCGGACATTCGGATGATGGGATCGCAGTCCTGGTGGAAGAAGACCGGATTCTCTTCTCCGGAGATGCCTTTATGCCCCTGCCTTTCATTGTGGAAGGGGATCTGGAACAATTTATCGAAACAACCACAGGTTTTCTGGAATTAGGGCTTGAGAATATCATCCAGGGTCATGGCGATATCATTCTACGCGGCGAGATCGATGAAAAAGCTAAAGAGAATATCACCTACTTGAAAGCTCTCACCAAAGCCGTCCGGACCGCCCGCCGTCGAAAAGATCCGCTGGAAGTACTCAACAGTATCGGAATTGAAGCCTGTGGCAAGAGCCGCGTCATCCTGAATGGGCTTGCCAGCGAACTTCACCGCCGAAACCTGCGTGCGCTCTATTTTCAGGCTGTTGAGAAAGAGACGGAAAATCAGGAATAGGCTGACTCAGAACCAAAAAACACTCACAATTAGGAGCAGGGAAAGCATCCCGACCGGTTCGGCCCACAAAGCCCATTCACGGCGGGATTCTTTTATGCCGGTTATGATGCTGGTCAGGGCATAGGCAATCCCAACAAGGATCAATCCGAATTGTGGTGGGGTTACGGGCAGGTAATGGAATCCAATTGCAATTTCCGAAACGATCAGACTGCTCACCAAAGCCCAAATGGGCTGCCATTCCCCCAGACGAAGATAAAGAGACCGGCTGATTACTGCAACGGAGCCCAAAATCAGCAAAGGCAACCGAATATACAGGCGTAAATTGGCAGAATAAACGCTGAGCGCTAACAACAGAAAAAGGGCAAAAGATAGGGCTGTTAATCCGATTGTCGCCAGGGGGTGGTTCTCATCTCCAGCATGAACCACATTGTATTCTGCAACGAAAACTGCCATCAACAACAGGCTGCCCAAACCAAAAAAAGACCACCATAAAGGTCCACCTGAAAAATTATCCAGGGCGACACCGATCACCAGCGTAGTCAACACCGGGACAATCCAGTGCCGGATTGAAAACCATCGGGTTGGCAACGTGCCATAATCCGGATGGGATTGGATCAACCATTCCATCCCAGCCGCCGCCAGTACAGCCGTCAGAAATATGGTAAGGGTGCTGAAATTTAGGCTGAAATCAAGCAGAATACCAAACACCTCGATCGATATTTGCTGGGGGGTGAAGGTAACGAGCTGTGTCAGCGAGAAAGCCAGCATAATCACAGCCGCAACTATGGATAAGCGCTGGATATCGGGCAGGGCATCTTTGAATCGCATGGCTCCATTTTACCATGGACGGCTTGACAAAACCTCTTTTCACCCTATTGCCACTATTTTAATTAAATGAAGTGAAAACAAGGACACTCGGTAAATTTACTGCATCAAATCATAGCCAGGATACGTTGAATGTGGTACAATATATTTTCGTATGAACACAAGTTCTGATAATAAATTCGAAAAGCCCAGGATCATTCAAGCCTTATTATCCGGGTTCAATACCATTGCCAACAAACCGCATCTGATCCTTTTGCCGGTCACTTTGGATTTGTTCTTATGGTTTGGTCCGGGTTGGCGAGTGGATGCTTTTTTTCAGCCTTTTCTCCAGGCTCTGAAGAACATTCCAGGATTGGAAAACCCGGAATATGCCGGTTTGATGGAGTCCTATTTTGTACTCTGGCAGGAAATGATCGAGAATTTTAACCTGGCTGTCGCCCTCCGAACATTTCCAGTCGGTGTTCCCAGCCTGATGATCTCAAAAACGTCTTTTATTAACCCTGTTGGACGACCAGCGATTTTTAACCTGGCCACCAACGTTCAGGTTATCGGACTCTGGATCACCTTCCTGCTGGTCGGCTTCTTCCTGGGAAGTATCTACTTTCACAGCATCTCAAAGAATGTCATTGATACCGGGATCAGCAAGGATTCAGGCAATCTTTTCCGCTCCTTTTTACAAATTCTCCTTATGCCCATCCTGCTGGTAATCATTCTTTTGATCCTGAGTATCCCAATGATGTTCCTGATCACCCTGCTCACCATGATCAGCCCGGGAATCAGTCAATTTTTCCTGATGGTTGCCGGCGTGATCATCTTGTGGATCATCATGCCGCTGATTTTCACGCCTCACAGTGTCTTCCTTTATGATCAGAATTTGATTACCGCCATGATGACCAGCATCAGCGTCGTCCGAGTGTCCATGGGAAAGACAGCCTGGTTCATCCTCCTGTCCTTCGTCTTGATGCAAGGGATGGACTATCTCTGGCGGTCACCGGCAGTGGATACCTGGTTCCTGATGATTGGCATTCTGGGTCACGCATTCATAGTTACGGCAGTGATTGCAGCTTCGTTTCATTATTTTATCGATGCAACGGAATTCACCCAGGCTGTGATAAACAAGCAAACGAATAAAACAATGTCATAATACTGTTCAAATCTTAAGAGTAAATGGAGTAACCGTTGGCAAAACAACCGATTTCATATACCGCAAACGATATTCAAATTCTTGAAGGTCTCGAAGCCGTTCGACGCCGTCCCGGCATGTATGTGGGTGGTACGGACGTTAAGGCGCTCCACCACCTGATCTATGAGGTCGTTGATAATTCCATTGATGAGGTGCTGGCCGGCTCCTGTGACCGGATTGACGTCACCATCAACGAAGATGATAGCGTAACTGTAACGGATAATGGCCGCGGTATCCCTGTGGATCCCCACCCGGAGAAAAAGATCTCAGCGCTTGAGGTCGTCATGACGACTCTGCATGCTGGAGGTAAATTTGACAGTGGCAGCTACAAGGTCTCCGGCGGGCTGCACGGTGTGGGTGTTTCCGCCGTAAACGCCTTATCCGAGTGGTGCGAGGTCCGCGTCAACCGTGATGAAAAGGTCTATTTCCAGCGCTATGAAAAAGGTGTCCCGCAGGCGCCAGTCAAAGTGATCGCCAAAGCTCCTAAATCGCATACCGGGACGACGACAACCTTTAAGTATGATTCCACAATCTTCAAAGGCGAAGAGACCTATAAATTTGACACCCTTGCGCAGCGTTTCAGGGAAATGGCTTTTGTCACGCGGGCTGTCACCATCAACCTTATCGATTTGCGCGAGGATAAGGAAATCTCCTTTTATTTTGAAGGCGGCATCTCATCTTTTGTCAAATACCTCAACCGCAACCGAGATAGCCTTCATGATGTTGTCTTTTTTGAAAAGGAAATTGACGATGTTGGCGTGGAAGTCGCCATTCAGTATACCGATTCCTATTCAGAATCCGTCTACTCCTTCGCCAATACCATCAACACCATTGACGGCGGGTCGCACATGACCGGTTTACGGATCGCGCTCACCCGTTCAATCAATGATTACGCCCGCAAGAACAGCCTGCTAAAAGATGCTGATGTCAATTTTTCCGGTGAAGATTCCCGGGAAGGCCTGACAGGCATTGTCAGCATCAAGCATCCCGACCCGCAGTTCGAGAGCCAGACAAAGGTGAAACTGATGAACCCGGAAGTCCAGACTTATGTGCAGCAGGTCGTAGCGGACGGGTTTGGCAGCTTCCTGGAGCAGAATTCTTCAACTGCAAGAAAGATCATTCAAAAATGTCTGACCTCGGCGCGAGCCCGGGCAGCCGCCCGCAAAGCGCGGGACCTTGTGATCCGGAAATCCGCTC
>Ga0334898_1004219_pt1 | contig 10892 bp, 6 predicted proteins | sample GraSluR3_MG_10_FD_207228 | JGI IMG/M metagenome (GOLD analysis project Ga0334898, IMG submission 207228) | Sludge microbial communities from methane-producing bioreactor in Wageningen University, Netherlands - Granular Sludge_3_08-R3 | ecosystem: Engineered > Bioreactor > Anaerobic > Unclassified... | reverse complement strand
AAAATCTTTGAATTCCTGCTTTGGCTACAGATAATGTTGGGTTGTTGATAATTACCTCATTTTATTTGTCCTTTTTATTGCTCAATTCATTTTTTAAATATCTTATTTTTAAGATTATGCTGTTGTGTAATATTTCGAGTGATAAAGTACATATAAAAGATGAGAAGGGGGAGATTTTTTTGGAAAGAAATGGTATTGAAAAAGTTTTGTGACCAACCTTGGTTGATTGGTCAAAAAAATCTCCCTTTGATCAGGTGTTTTTGCTTAATGGGCCAGGCGGGTTTACCAACCTCAGGGTTGGCGCGTTGACTCGGAATCTGGTGGCCCATCTTTTGGATTTGCGTCAGCAAAAGGTGCAATTTTTTTCGTGTACGAAGATAGATTTGTATCGTTATTTTGTGGAAAAAGGTATTTTGCCGTCGATTTGATATATTTATTTGTGACAGAAAAATAATGTTTGGAAATATGACTTTGTAAAGAATTCTTATGAGATTGTTAATCAGCCTTTTGTTTTTGAATCAGAATCTTTTTGTGATATGTTGTGAGATAGTTCTTATTGGGGAGAAAATTTTGATATGGTAAGTTTTGGTAACGATGAGAATTGACTTTTCTTGCTCTGGAAATGAGAGAAAAAATATTTTAGCGTAGAGGATTTGTGATTGAAAGATGTTTCTGCAGTAAGTCCAGAATATATGATTGATCCGACTTTTGGATAAATATGTTGCATTATTTTGCAATAAAAAGATAAATAAAACATCAACGTTCGCGGTTTAGTTTTAACAATAAACAATATATAACCGTTCACTGTTACATTTTCTTAACGGTAGAAAACACAAACAAACACTTGGCTCTGTGTTTTCTTTACCTAAAAATGTAAGCGCTCACTTGTTATATATTTGTTTATTGTTGTGTTGTTATTGTGTTGTTTTGATGTTTTGTTGAAAAAATTATAAATAAAAGATCAATGTTCGCGGTTTATATTTATTGACGGCGAAAGATATAAAAAAAGACAACGCTGTTCTTTTTATTGCTCAATTTATAAACTTTTAGTTAATATTTTTCTTATATGACAATAGTTCTTGGGATAGATCGAGGAAGTAAAATGATGGGTTTGGCAAAAGTAAATTTGTCGGATAAAGTGATTTTTCCTATTGGATTTATGAAAAATGATGGAGAATTGTACTTTGGTTTGGCAGGAATTATTGCGCAAGAAAAAGTTTCTCAAATAGTTGTAGGATTACCTCAAAAAGAGCTTGCGATTCAAGAAAAAATCAAAGCGTTTGTCAAAAAATTGCAGATGTTTGTAGAAATTCCTGTAGAATATATAGGGGAGGATTATACGTCAGTTGAAGCGTGAGAAATGCTTAGTGAAATCCAAAAAGATGGTACCGCATACAAAAAAACTAACGCCAAAGATACCGTGGCAGCTATGAAAATTTTGGAAAGATGGATGATTACTCAGTAGCTAGAATAATATCTTTACATATATTTCCGCATTTTCTTACTTCATCAAAAATATCGTCGATATTTGGTTCTTTGGTAGAAATTTCTGCTCAATTTTTGTGTTTTAAAATCACATCAAGACTATGGGACTGAAAGACTTCTTCGATTTCTCATTGATTGAGGATTTCGATTGCTCTATCTCGAGAAACTGTAGAATCAGTTATAGGTTCTTGGTTGTTTGTGTTGTTGTTTTGTGATTTGATTACGATAATTCAAAGGATAACTAGAAGAATTATGCTTATTGAGAGAATGAGTTTTGATTTTTTCATCTGGTATGGGTTAGGGGTAAAGTTTTTATAACGTTTCGTTGATGATTCTCAGTTCGTAACGCAGTTGAGAATTGTGGATATCAGCTGTTAGCAGACCTGTATGGTGGAACGAAGTGGAGAGTTAAAAAAAATCCTTAAAAAAAACCTTTCTTACTCCACACAATTTTCTAGTATAATGATCTCGTTATTTACTGCATCTAGTCTAACTTTTGCCCCAACTGGAATCGTTGTGTTTTGAGTATTATGTCCAAAATCATTACATTTTAATATAGGAAAATTGTATTCATTTACTACTTTCATAACAATTTCTTCGTATTGCACACCACTTTTATGACTGTAGTATCCAAGCCAAATCCCTTTGATTTTATCAAAAACTCCTATTTGCTTAAATTGGTGTAGATAACATTCAGCTTTCTGTGGGGTTACTGTTTTATCATGGTCTTCTAAGAAAATTATTTTATTATTAAAATCGGGAAAATATTCAGTTCCAGCTAACTTATTTAAACAACCAAGGTTTCCTCCAACTAATACTCCTTCAGCTACTCCTGATATTATCGATTTCCATTCAGAATATTGATTAATTTTATCAATTTTACCCTCAATCAATCTTTCTTTAAATTCGTTTTCATCATAATCAGTATGATCTCTACCAAATCCAAATATTAAATCATTACCATGAAAAGTAACTAATCCAGTTTTTTGATTTATTGCATTCAGAAGGACAGTAATATCACTTATTCCAATAATTATTTTTGGATTATTTTTTATTGTTTCATACTCTATCAAAGGTAAAATTCAGTTTGCACTAGCTCCACCTTGACTACATATAATTGCTTTTACTTCATTATCAGCAAACATAGAATTTAGATCATTTGCTCTTTCTTGAGGCGTCGATCAGTATCCTTGAGTATTTTTCAATGCATTGGAAGCAATTTTGATTTTAAACCCCCAATTTTCAAGGAATTTTATTCCTCTTTCAAACTGGTTCTTTAGCTTTTCTGTTACTGGTGCTGAAGGACTTATAATACCAATTGTATCACCTAATTTAAGTTTTTTAGAAATCATTGTTGTTATATTTTATAAACAAAAGTGTAAGAAAGGGGTTTGAAAATAGTTAAAGTTTTTTTGAATTTCACCTAACGTTCCGCACTGGTCCGACGTACTTTGTATGTAGGACAGTGCGTGTTGTGTGTCCCGAAGGGTCGAAGCGAAGCGGAGAAGTCATTTTTTCTTTATTATTTATTGCAGAGAGATTTTTATTATTTTTTTCGATTTTTTCCAAGAGGGGTTAGGGGTGAATTGGAAAAATCGAAATTATTAAATGTTGTATTTTTTTTCTCTTTGTTTAAATGCTTGTTTACCTCACTCCAATATTATACATATTTGATCTTGAATATCTTTGTTTTCAAGAGATCAAGAAATATAAGATAAGCTTTCGTCTTCATTTTTTGCTATTATTACCTGTTCTGCATCTGAATTTATAACAAGATTTGCATTATGAGTAACAATTATAATTTGTCTGTACTTTTTTAATTCTTTGAAAATATCAACTAACTCATCCATTATAAATTTATTATCTAAATCGTCTTCAGGTTGATCGAATATTATAGGTTTATCAAAAGCACTATTTGCTAAATGTATTCTTAAATAAGCAGTTCCTTTTTGTCATGCAGATAATTTGGCTAATTCTTTATTGTCATACTTTATTTCAGCAACAGTTTTCAGATATTGAGATCTTTTATCAGTAGAAAAAAATAATTCGAGAAAACTTTGCTGTTTATGATTCATAGAATCAAATTTTTTATTAAATTCGTTTTTAATATATTCAATCCAAGAATCTAAATCTTTAATTCAAAAGTCTTCTTCTAGTTTTTCTCTTTTATGAGTTCATTGATGTATTGAATCCCATAATAATTCGTAGAATTTTTCCTTATTAAAACAAATTTTTCCAGAAACACTAATTTTATCTTCATTTAATAAAATCTTTTTTATAAGTTCTTTTCTTTCTGGTGTATGATTATCTAGAAACTTATTTCGTTTTTCATCTATTTGTTCTTTTTGTCTTTCGTAATCTTTCTTTATTTCTTCTCATATTTCAGATCTTTGTTTTTTTAAGTCATTGATTTTGTCTTCCTTAGTTTTTACTATTTCAATGTTTTTTTCTGCTTCGTCTATGATATTTTGATATTTTGTTGTGTTTTCTAAAAGACTTGTTAAATCTCATGAAATTCAATCTGTGGACAATTCTTGTTTAATTAATTCATTTTTTGCTTCTTTTGCTACTATTTCTTCTTCGTTTTTTGCTTTTATTTCTTCTAGTTTTTTCTTATATTCACTTAAATCTGGTTCTTGGAATAAGTTGTCTTTATCTATTTCTTTTATCTCATTAACAAATGCTTCTATTTTAGAAAGTATTTGTTTTGCTTGAAATATAACTTTTTTATGGTTAGAAATTTCTTTTAAATTTTTGTTATATTCTTCAATCCTATCTTTGTTTTTAGAGTTTTTAAGATTTTCTAAAAGAGCAGAATTTTTTCTAATTAGTTCTTTTTGAAAAGTCTCTGAATTTATGAATTGTCAAAATTCGTCTTTTTGTTCTTTCCATCTTTTTATATCTTCGATTTTATCATTTATGTCATTTATTTTCTCACTTAATGTCCTTGAAAAATAAGCATCTTCTATGTTTAACATAGATTTTAATCTATCTGAAAGCTCTCAACCAGTTTCTTTTTTAAGTTTTCATTGCTCTATAAATATAAAATCTAATTCATTATTGTTTTTTCATGCTGAAGTAAATTTTTTCTTGTCTTCGTCTGTAATATTTAGATCATTAATTTTATAATATTCAATTTCGAAATTATCATCTGCTGTAAAATTTAATTCTCATTTTTCGGTGTCTCTTTCTCTGGTTTTTCAAAAACTATTTCATAGATAATTAATAAGCGTACTTTTTCATTCTCATCTTCATCAAATTATTGTAACTAAGTTTTTATTTAAAAGTATTTCTGTCTTTTTTATTTTCAATAAATCTCAATCATATATGGCTATATCTTCTTTTATGTTAACGGATTCAAAAAATGATTTATTTTTTTCATAATTTGGGTCTAATTTTTGTATTTTAATTCTGTCTTCTGGTTCGTAAACAATCTGTTTTAATCCTTCGAAAGTTGGATCAGCTTTTATCCAACAAAATTTTTCAATAGGATTTGAATTTTCATCTTTTAACTTTCCAATAGAATCAGTATGAGAATGGGAATCGCTTCATTTTATACAAGGTTTTTTATATTCGAACCATTCTTCAAATTGATCTTTAGTGAATTTTGGACTTCCATCCGTTTTTATAGGAGATTTCCAAAGAAAAAAATCTATTTGATTTTGATTTGAAGAACCAAGAATATGAGATTTTTTTATAAATTCTTCTTTTATCCAACCATCAGAATTTGGATCAATATCTCCAATCCCTCCATATTCATCATAAGGAAGCCAAATTAAATAATTATCTTGAAATTTTTTATCTGATTGTAATTTTTTTAAAGTATCACTAAATGAGACTTTTTTATCCTTTAATTTTATTTTATCTCCATAATCAGAGCCAATAATACTTCCTCCAGACTCTAAAGATTTTATGAAACTTTCAAGGTCATCAATATTTAATTTGTCATTGAAAATAATATGAAAATTAAAATGAGTAGCTCCATTTGTGGTTGTATTTCTGTTTTGTAATGAGTCAGTCATTCTCATTTCAACAATTGGAAGAATTTTCTTTTCTCCAATATTTAAGGTGTTATTTACAATTTCTTCTTTAATTTTTTTATAACCAGATACTGAAAAATAATCGTTAATACCAATAACTGCACAATCAGCACTTTGTAATTGTATTTTAAATTCTTCCCAAGTTCCACTAAATCCATTAGATTCTGGAGTATGCACATGTAAATCCCATTTTCTCCAAATTGATCATCTTTTATCGTTCATGTTTTGTTAAAATCTTTTAAATTAAAAGGATACTATTAATTTGTAGATTTCTAGAAATTTTCTCTTATAATATTATAAACCTAATCTTTTTTTGCTTGCTTCGAAGTATTTTTTGTCTTTTTCAATTCAAATAAAATTGCGTCCATATTTTTGTGCCACAAAAGCTGTTGTTCAGCTACCCAAAAATGGATCCAGAACAATATCTCATTTGTTTGAACTTGCTAAAATAATTCTTTTTAACATTTCTTCTGGTTTTTGTGTTGGATGAATTGATTTTCCATCCTTATCTTTCAATCTTTCTTTCCCTTGAACTAGAGGCATTTCCCATAAATCTCTCATTTGTTTTAGGTTTCAATCTTTTTGCTTTTCAGGGTTTATTTTTTTAATTTCTTCATAGTTAAATTTCCATCAACTACCTTTTACTGCCCAAATTACAAATTCTGTTGAATGAGTAAAAACCCTTCTTGTCATATTTGGCATCGCATTTGTTTTATACCAAGTAATGATATTGTTGATTTTATAATCCAATTGCTTCAAAACAATCATTACCTCTCAAATATTATGATAACTACAAGCAATATAAATAGATCCATTGTTTTTTAATGCTTTATGACAACCAGCAATCCATTTTCTTGTAAATTGCATATATTCTGGAGCTGTCATTTTGTCTCGTTCTTCATTTACCATAAATCGATCTCAACCTGTTTTATTTCCTTTCCAATGAAGACCATTTCAAGAAAGATTATATGGAGGGTCAGCAAAAACAAGGTCGATTGAATTAGCTTCAATTTTTTTATTTAATATTTCTATACAATCTCAGTTATAAATTACGTTTTTTTTCATAAATTGTTGATATATTATTTAAAATTTTCCTGCCAATTATTGATTATGTTTGGAATGTTAGTTAATCGCTCATTAGAATCTGCGAAACTATTTGATGTATTTATGATTTCATCGTATAAATTGGCGATTTCTTGGTGTTTCAAGAATTTTCATGATTTTTTGATTTCTACTAGAATTCTTAAAAGTTGAGCAAAATCGTTAATGGTTAATGGAATAATATTCTGTTTTTTCCCTTCATATCACATTTTTAAGGACATCCAAAATGTATTTAATGTATCTCTGTGAATTGTAGGTGCTATAAATAAGCAATATGCTTCTTTGTCATCATTTTTGTTTTCAAAATCTCTTAAATGTCTCATTACGGGTTGTCCTTCATTGTATCGTTGATCACGACCATTTAACATAGTTACTTCACAAATAGCGTTAAAATTCTCATAATAGCATTCAATATCAGGTGTGTTTGCTGGTGCTGTAAAAGTAGGTTCATTATCATCTCCTACAGGATAGTTTGGCTTTATTCCTAATGCATCGTTTAGTGCGTTTAAACCAAGTGATGAAAATTTTTCTAATAAAACAGGTCTGTTTTCTAAGGTTCTATCAATACGAGATAGTCTATCTAAATTTTCAATGTAATTATTTATTTGTTCTGTATCTTGTGATTTTTTGTGATTTTCTTGGTTTTGAAGGTACTTTCTATAATCTCTTAATTCTGAAATATAATTTTTTAATTGTTCATCATTGAAATTTTGATATTCAAGTATTTCTTTTGCTGAAATATCAAGCTCTGATTCATAGTTTTTTATATCTTCAACGATTTTTGAAATTATTTTTATATATTCCTCTTTGGTTTCCCAAGGTAATATTGGTTTTGAAATATCAGCCATATAATCTAGATATTCTTCTTGATTTTCAAAATCTTTTGCTTGTGCATTATCAAATTTTAATAAATTTTGTATTTCAATTTGTCTTCTTGGTTCTAAATCAACATAAAAACCACCTCAACGGATATGGATAAAACGTGTTAAACGGAAATATCTTATAGCATTATCTCAATAATCTTTCAAATTGCTTAATAATTTTTCTATTTCAGCTTTGTCAGTACATTCTAAGAACTCTTTGGCAAATTTTTCTTTGTGTTGTTCAAAAATCTCTTTTTGTTCCTTCTTACCTTTATCTTTTTGTTGTTTTCTTAATTCTATAATTTGTTCCGCATAATCTTCTATATTTTTAAAATTTACAAGAGTTGGTCCAAAAAGAGAAAATTCTTGTTTGCTTAATCATTTGTCCTTTTCTCATATCTCAATAGATTTTTTGTTTACTTTTTCTATTAAATGTAATACTCCGATAAAAGGATTTATATTATATCAATCTTCTGCTTTATAATCATTACTATCAGGGTTAGGTATTTGCCATTTAAGAAAAAATCTAAAATATACATCTCCAATATCTGCTTTTCATTCTAAAAAAGCATTCCCCAATTCGGTTATTTTTACTCATCCCATAGTTTTTTTTGCTATAGCTAGTCACATCTTGGTTAATGGAGCGACAGAAGTTCTTCATCTTAGTCCTTTATCGTTTCTTAATTCTTTTGATCTGCTTAGCATATGTTGAAAAATTTCCTTAGCTTGAGTAAGACTCATTTTGTCTTCTACTGTTTCGTAATAATTCAATTGTGTGTAGTTTAAACCTGTGGGTTTATAAAGTCTGTTTTGTATTAATAAAGTTTGAAATTTCTCTTGTCATTGTTCATCAAAAGCCTCTCCTTCAATTTCTTTTAGGACTCTTAAAAATGGCAGTATTCTTTCAGGATTTCTTACAGTCGTAGATAATGACCAAGGTTTTTTCATGCTTATTTTGTTACTTTGCAATAAAAAATTCTTTCAGCGTTTCAATCTCAATTACTTTTACCGGTAGAAAATGCTTTATAATCGCTTTCAAAAATTTCAACATCTCATCTATTTTTTAATATTCTAATAATGTCTTCGTCTTTGATTCTAGCATTTGAACGATCATCCTTTGAAATTCATGTATTATTGTATGATAAAAGAATATGTTTACAATTAGCATTTCTAATTAAATCTTCAAAGGCTTGAGTTGCATTTTTTAAACAATAAGCACTTTTTATGTGTGAACGATCCATCTTTTTTGCTACTCATATTACATTTGGTTTTTTTCGTTCAGAAAGATTTTCTAATAAATGATAAGCATCTCCATACTGTCTTGAATTATATGGAGGATCAATATATAAAACATCACAAGAAATTTTGCGTATTAATAGATTCGCATCTTCTTTATAAATATTGTTTTTAATGTTATTATTATAGTTTATTTCTGGAATTTGAAGTTTAATAGGATGAACAGAATCGAGTGTTTTTCTGAAAGCATCATAGTGTCCGACCGTATTTGCGACCTTATCAACAGCGTATAATAAAGAACATATAAGTATGTTTTTTTCCTTTTCATTTTCTGCAATTTTTTCTATTTCTTCACGTATTGCTCAAATTTTCTTCGCATTTTCTATTGAAAAATACGCGTTTCCAAAGTGTTTTGAAAAATAATTATCTTCTTTAGTCTCTAAACTGTTTAAATAATCTATTTTTTGTATAATTTTATCTGTATAATCTTTTGTCGTGCCTAAAAAAGCACTTAGACAAGTATAATTTGAATGTAAAAAATCATTTGAAATTATTTTTATATTCTCTGTATTAAAATTTTCTCATACAACTCCAGTTCATGCAAATATATCGCAAAAAGATTCAATATTTCAACATTTTTCAGCCATTATGTGCTCAATTAATCAAAGAAGTTTGTGTTTATTTCCTAAATATCTGCGATTGTGTATTTTAAAGTGGTTTTCTTTTTTGTTTTGTGGCAGATAGTAACAACTTTGATTGATCCTAGTAATATCTAATCTGTAAGGACTATCTCAAAATTGTATACCACAAAAAAGTGACATTTTAGTTATTCATTTTTTAACTATTGTTGTGGTTGTGTCTACTGTCATATTCAAATATGTGTTTTTTAAAGCCTTTGATCGTTATTTCTTTTGTATTCTATGAAAAAGAATTTGATTTACAATATTTTCCCTTCCTTCAAAATAAAAAAAATTAAATCCCCCTCCTTTTTTAAGATTTCTCTGTATTCCAATTTTAGAGAAAAAAATGATTACACACAACTAGGTTTTGTGCGACATGAGAGTGGCGCACAAGTGGTCAATCTGGTTGTGTTGTGTGACGTTGTGTGGCGTGAAATGCTCTGATTTGGTTAGTTTTGGGTAGTATGTATTTTGTTGTGATTTTTTTTGATTTTTCTAGTCGTTTTCTTTCTTTTGTTTTTTTTATTTTTTTATTTCAACTTATTTTATTTCAATCTTTTTTTCACCTCTTCAAAATCACTCCAAGGGCGTTTGCCAGTGTTGGTGAGTTGAATGGATTCGTGGCCTTTTCCGGCGAACATCAAAACATCGCCAGACTTTGCGATATTGGTTGCGAATTCTATAGCCAGTGTCCTTTCTGGGATAATGAAAAGATCTTTTCCTAGAGTTTTATTAGTGATTCATTTTTGGATTTGGTCGATGATTTGAAGTCTATTTTCTGTATCGGCATCATCGTCAGTAATGATCACGATATCTGAATAATCAGCTGCGATTTGGCCCATAATTGGTCTTTTTTCTTTGTCTCTGACTCAAGGGGCACCAAAGGTGGTGATAAGTCTTCCTTCGCCTTTTATGGTTTTGAGGTAAGATAAAGCTTTTTCTAGTCAATCTGGAGTGTGGGCGAAATCTATGTAAGCGGTGATTCCTTTGTGATCAATTCTTTGCATTCTTCCTTCGACACCCGAGAATTCTTGAATGGCGGCGATGGCTTTTTGTACGGGGACTCCTATTTCCAGAGCAACGCCAAGAGCCGCGAGGATGTTGTAAACATTAAAAAGTCCTACCATATGAGTCGTGATATGGTAAATCTTGCCTAGATAGTTGAAATCAAAAGTAGTTTTGTCTTTGAATTCGTGAATATTTTCAGCTTTGAGAAATGATGATCAATGTATGCTGTAGCTTATTTTTTTGTCAAAAGCGAATTCTTCAAATCGTTTTCTTCCGTAAGAATCATCGATTGGTAAAACCGCGTATTTGTGATTTTTTCCGTTGTGAAGAATATATTTGAAAAGTTGTTTTTTTGCTTTTGCGTAGTTGTCCATGGTTTTGTGATAATCTAGGTGGTCGTGAGTGATATTGGTCAGTACTCCGCAATCAAATTTTACACCTTCAAATCTGTATTGTTCTAATCAATGAGAAGAGACTTC
>Ga0334898_1004216_pt1 | contig 10896 bp, 11 predicted proteins | sample GraSluR3_MG_10_FD_207228 | JGI IMG/M metagenome (GOLD analysis project Ga0334898, IMG submission 207228) | Sludge microbial communities from methane-producing bioreactor in Wageningen University, Netherlands - Granular Sludge_3_08-R3 | ecosystem: Engineered > Bioreactor > Anaerobic >... | reverse complement strand
ACTCTCTACTTAAGTCATTATGCAAGGAATGCGGGAAGATTCTTGTTACAGATACCAAAACAGGCCTTTTTGAGGAAAACATTAAGATTTCTGAAGAGGAATCTGGATTCTTTGGCAGGATGGAAGCCATCTCAAAAATTGCAAATGAGGTAAAGAATGTGCAGAAGTGCCCGCATTGCGGCGTTAAAAAAGAGAAGGTCAGCCTTGAGAAGCCTTACGCTTTTCTGGAAGGCGGGAGGAGGCTAAACCCTGTAGAGATTCGTGCAAGGCTTGAAAAGATTTCTGATGATGACCTTCCTTTCTTCGGGCTTAATGCAAAGACTGCAAGGCCTGAATGGCTCGTGCTTACGATGTTTCCGGTTCCTCCTGTAACTGTAAGGCCTTCAATAACCTTGGAGAGTGGCGAGAAAAGCGAGGATGACCTTACTCACAAAATTAGCGACATTGTTAGGATAAACCAGAGGCTTTTTGAGAATATAAATGCAGGAGCGCCCGAGATTATTGTGGAAGACCTCTGGGACCTTTTGCAGTACCATGTTGCAACCTTCTTTGACAACAGCATCGCCCAGCTGCCAGTTGCCAGGCACAGGAGCGGCGCTGCGCTTAAGACTTTTATCGACAGGATTAAGACCAAGCAGGGAAGAATCAGGAACAACCTTCTTGGAAAGAGGGTGAATTTTTCTTCCAGGACGGTTATTACGCCAGACCCTATGATAGACCCCGATGAAGTGGGTGTGCCTTTCCAGGTTGCTCTAAAGCTAACCTCCCCGGAGAGGGTCACAGACTGGAATCTTGAATACCTTAAGGGTTTCCTGAAAAGAGGACCAAAAGAGTATCCGGGAGCGAACTACCTTATTCGGCCTGATGGAAAAAAGAAAAAGATTACTGATGAGACAAAAGAGGCCTTGCTTGAAGAAATCCAGCCGGGCTATATTGTTGAGAGGCACCTGGTGGATGGCGACATAGTGATTTTCAATAGGCAGCCTTCGCTTCACAAGATGAGCATGATGGCTCACCGGGTAAGGGTTCTGCCGGGCCTTACGTTTAGGATAAACCCTTGCGTATGCAGGCCTTACAATGCAGACTTTGACGGAGATGAAATGAATCTTCACGTGCCCCAGACGGAAGAAGCAAAGCAGGAGGCAGAGACGCTTATGCTTATCTCTACCCAGATGATATCTCCAAGATATGGGTTGTCTATTATCGGTGCAATCCAGGATGCTATATCCGGAAATTATATTCTTACTAAATTCCTTAAGGATATCAAAAGAAGCGAGGCTGTAGACCTTCTGATGGATGCAGATGTTTTTGATATAAAGAAACTGCCCCTGAAAAAGACAGTTTCAGGGAAAGAGATTTTTAGTGTCCTGATTCCTGAGGATTTTGAGTATGTAGGAAAGACAAAAGATAAGGAAGAGTCACAGCTTGTAATCGAAAATGGCAAGATAGTAAAGGGGATTATGGACAAAGCAAACCTCGGTGAAGGCGCGGGCCTTCTGTTGAGGGCAATCAACAAGCAGTATGGGGCTGAGTTTGCGCTTTCCTTTATGGGAACAGTTGTCAGGCTTGGAATAGCTGTGCTAATGAAATATGGGTTTTCGCTCTACATCTCGGATTCTGAAGTCCCGCAGGAAGCCAGGGAAAGCATAGACAGGATATTAAAGGATGCCGAAAATTCCACTTTTGACTTGATTGAGCAGTACAAGAGGAATGAGCTCGAGGTTTTTCCAGGCAGGACGCTTGAGGAAACCCTGGAAAGGAAAATTATGGAAAAGCTTAATTTTGCAAGAAGTGAGGCAGAGTCTATAATTAAGGAAAATATTAACAGGGATAATAACCCGAGCCTGGTTCTTGCGTTGTCAGGCGCAAGAGGCAGCCTGCTCAACCTGGTGCAGATTTCTGCGTTTGTAGGGCAGCAGGCTCTGAGGGGGAAGAGGATAGAGAAAGGCTTTTTCAGGAGGCCGCTCTCATCTTTTGAAAGGGACGACCTTGGCCCTGATGCAAGGGGCTTTATAAGAAGCGGCTTTAAGCACGGGCTTAAGCCTCACGAGTTTTTTTATGCAGCAATGACCGGCAGGGATTCATTAATGGATACAGCCCTAAGGACACCAAAATCCGGCTATCTGTACCGAAGGCTGTCTAACTCTCTGCAGGACATTTATGTTAAGAGTGACGGGACAGTAAGGGATTCTTCAGGCATAGTTGTCCAGTTTGCGTATGGTGAGGACGGGGTTGATGTTTCCAAGTCTATTGGAGGAAACATTGATGTTCATTCTATTGTTCAGAAAGAAATATCAAAAGGTGATTAAATGGCTTCAGATGTTTTTTCAGAATATGAGGAAAGGCTTCCTGGGCTTCTCCTTCAGAGGGTTAGGGAAGAAGTGCCTGATAAGACTGGAGTGCGAAAGCTAAGGGCAATACTTGATGCGGTTTGTGAGGAGTATGAGCGTTCAAAATCTGAGTCAGGAGAGGCTGTCGGCCTAATAGCTGCGCAGTCCATCAGCGAGCCAGGAACTCAGATGACTCTTAACACAAAGCACTTTTCGGGCGTTGAGGAAATGAATGTTACAATGGGGTTGCCAAGAATAATTGAGCTGGTTGATGCACGAAAAAAAATTAAGACGCCTTCCATGACAATTTATCTAGCTTCACCATACAATAAGGGGAAGAGGGAGGATGTGCGCCTTCTTGCACAGATGATTAAGGAAACATCACTGGAAGAGCTGTCTGAGCAGATAGACGTTAACCTTGCAGACCAGATTGTCGAGGTCACTTTAGATAAAGATCGAGTTAAAGACCTGAAATTAAGGCCAGCTTCAATTGCAAAAGAAATCAAAAGGCAGATATCAGAGAAGAATGTAACCTCGGAAGGAAATAAAATAATCATCAAGGTTGAGAGCAGCTCAAGCAAAAGCAAGGAGGTCAGCCCAATCTTTAAGTTGAAGGAAAACCTGAAAGAGCTCATTGTAGCAGGAATAAAGGGAATACGCCAGGTTCTTCCAATTGTGGAAAACGGGGAGTTTGTCATAAAAACAGCCGGGTCTAACCTGAAGAAAGTGCTTGAGCTTGATTTTGTGGATAAGACATCAACTATAACTAACGATATATTTGAGATTTATAATGTGCTTGGCATAGAGGCAGCAAGGTACTCGCTTTTTCAGGAGATTTATTCAGTAATAGAACAGCAGGGGCTTAATGTGAATTCCAGGCATCTTCTGCTTGTTGCCGACGTTATGACTTCTTATGGTGTTGTAAGGGGAATAACAAGGTATGGGATTATCAAAGAAAAAAGCAGCGTTCTTTCCCGCTCATCTTTTGAGACCCCTATTGCACACTTTACAAGAGCGGCGCTTTCAGGAGAGATAGACCCTTTGACTTCTATTACAGAAAATGTGATAGTAAGCCAGGTGATTCCAATCGGCACTGGCTTGGTTGACCTGTACATGAGTCATAAAAACAAGAAGGTGAAAGTTAATGAAAAAAAGTGATTTAGAATCATTCGTCAGGAAAGGCTTGGTAGCGGGAAAGCTGGTTTTGGGCTCTAGGGAAGTTCAGAGGGACCTTCAGGGAAGCTCTCTGGCCAAGGTTGTTGCATCGTCAAATGCTGAAAAGGCTGCTTTGGAGCGCATAGGCCGGCTTTGCTCTGTTTCCGGAGTTGAGTTTCTTCATTCTGCCTTGTCAAACACTCAGCTGGGCATACTCTGCAAGAGGCAGCACACTGTTTCTTTTATAGGCTTTAAGAAATAGAATGGGACGCCAAAAACTCAATCTTGACATGATGAAGTACATTACCTTATTTGAGTCAATTACCTCTTCAGAAGTGAAGAATTGCTTTGAAGACCCGGCAGGAAGCCTCTTTTTTATAGTTAAGCAGGGTGAAGCAAGAAAGGCAATAGGAAAAAATGGGGCAAATGTCAAGAAAGCTTCCCAGATGCTGAACAAGAGGCTAAAGGTGGTTGAGTTTTCGTCTGATGCCGAAAAGTTTATAATGAATCTGCTTTACCCAATCAAGGTCGAGTCAATACGCCAGGACAGCGAAAACAGCGAGATAATTATATCAGATAAGAATATACAAAGCAAGTCAATGATAATTGGCAGGAATGCACAAAACCTGAGGTTTATTGAGTTGATTGTCAAGAGGTATTTTGATATTAACGAAATAAAGGTTGTATAAGAGGGATTTTTAATGAGCAAAAAAACCAGGGGGCTGTTTGCCGCCAAAAAAATAGCAAAGCGAAGAAATAAGTTTAAGTGGGCCAAAAAGGATTTTGTTAAGAGAGCCCTTAAGCTGAAGGAGAAATTCGACCCTCTCAGGGGAGCTTCCCAGGCCAGGGGCCTGGTTGTTGAGAAAGTGCAGCTTGAGGCAAAACAGCCCAACTCAGCTATGAGAAAATGTGTTAAGGTTCAGCTCACAAAAAGCGGCAGGATTACAACCGCTTTCCTTCCAGGAGACGGGGCAACCAAGTTTGTGGATGAGCACGATGAGGTTGTTATAGAGTCCATTGGAGGAAAAATGGGAAGGTCTATGGGAGATATTCCTGGAGTGAGGTTTCAGGTAATCAAGGTGAATGACCAGTCTCTAGAGGCTTTAAGGTCAGGGAAGATTGAGAAGGCAAGAAAGTAAGCCTTTTTGTTTTTCTTTCTTATATCTTTTTATTAATCTGCTTATTGGCTTAGTATTGCCTGATTTCTCATGCTGAAAAAAAAGTTTATACCCTCAGATGTCCAGAACATAGCTGTTGGATTTTGTGCTTTTCTCTCTGCCCTTGTAGCTGAACTTGGCCAGGGCACTTTTGATAATAATTTCCCCTATTATGCTGATCTTTGTTGTAGCCTTATATATTATAAGCCTCTCTTCAAATGGCTCAAGCCTGTCAATGCTCCACTCAAGCAGGGTTCCCTTGGTTTTATGCTTGATTATTTTGCTGGGCTGGATTACGCCGAGCTGGCTTTCCCTGCTTACCAGCATTAGGGGCGGAATAATTTCTTTTATGGTTATATTGGTAATCTCTGACGAGCTTCTGTTTTTTATGCTAAGCTTAACCTTTATCACCGTGGAGTCTCCCCTCTTAGAAACATCAATGTTTTTTTTGCACTGAAGAGGGCTCCTGAGGATAAAGTATAAGAGCAGAGCCAGGAAAGCTACAGCAAAGACAACAAAAAGGCTGACATAACTGGTTGTAACAAGTATAACCTTGTTTTCTTTAGGTGAAAGCGAGTAATCCCATGCAAGAAAGCTTTTCCCGTTTTCTCTTATAATATAATAGCCCGGGTCAGCCTTTGTGAAGATTCTTCTGAAAATTCCCATCTCTTTTTTGTATACCCTGTTTATGGGGTAATTTCCGTTGTTTTCAATTAATATCTCCTGTTTTTTTCCCAAAAACTTTGATGAGGTATCTTCAGATATTGCTATGTCCTCATAGCCCTTTATTTCAATCTCTATGTTTTCATAGGTTGCAATAATGGCATCCTTATACTTAAGTGCGATTGTTGCCTTGTCTCTCTGCGGTTTTGTGTGAGGGTCTATTTCGGTTTCAAGCACAATCCTCTTCTGGCTTGCAAGGGGAGCAAGTGCTGTTTCCATTTGGGCCTGTATAAGCCTGCTCTCACTGAAAAGAAGAACAGTCAGGTCAGAGATGTTAAGCATGTTGAGGTTGCTCAGCCGAACAGAAAATACGATTTTTTCCCGGGGGTCAAACTCGGCAGGAGATGGGGTTTCTGGCCTGATGAGCACGGTTGGCTTGTATTCCTTTGGGTCCTTTGTAATGTCTCCGTATTTTATTGAAAGGGCTCTTTGTACCGTTTGCTCTCCATAGGAGACAGTGAAAGGGATTGTGTAATACTGGTAGGGTATCAAGCTTCGGGCTTTTGCAAATATCTTGAAACTGCCTGTATCCCCGCTTTTTAGCTGAAGCCGGTAGGCTGGCGTAGAGATGATGCTCCACAAGGGGTTTATGCCAAAGTCAAGGTTAAAAACCTGCGCCTGAGGCTCTGCATTTACAATTTCCAGCTCGAATTCTGCAAACTCCAGACCTTTTATCTCGTTTTCTATTGGCTTGAGGGTAATGGTGGTGTTTTCCTGTGCGAAGGCTTCTTCTGCAAGCATAAGCAAGGCAACCACAGCTAAAATCGCTGAAAATACAAGCCTTTTTTGCATGCCCCTCTTCATAATAGCACAATTAAGGCATTCACTATTATTTAAATATTGCTTTTCTTTTCGCTGTTTTTTCTTGCTGGCTGGCTTGGGCTTGGAAAGCTTTTTAAAATGGCGCATCTGTTAGGTTGAAAAATGATAGAGCTTTTTACAATAGGGGGATATGGCACTGTTGGCAGAAACATGACGCTGGTTAGGTATAAGGATGAGGCAGTTGTGCTTGACCTGGGGCTTCATCTTGATAACTTCATAAGGCTTTCTGCAAATAATGACGATTTAAGGAAAACGGAATCACCGCAGGAGCTGATGAGGGCTGGTGCACTTCCTGACCTCACAAAGCACAAGGCCTTACTTGATAAAGTTGTTGCTATTATGCCTTCTCATGCGCACCTGGATCATGTAGGCGGGCTGCCTTATCTTTACAACTTCTTTAAGCAAGCTTCTGTAATTGCATCACCTTTCACGCTGGCTGTTCTGGATGAGCTTGAGAGGGGAGGCAGGAGAATAGCTTCGCCAATCCAGAAAATCAGGCTTTCTGTGAATGGCAAGCATAGGGTAAGCAGGAACATAAAAATCCAGTTTGTGTCTGCTTCGCATTCTGTTCCTGATGCTGTCTTTGTCGTAGTCCAGACCCCTGAGGGAGATGTTGTTTATGCAAATGACTTCAAGATAGATTTCCACCCAACACTAGGAAGCCTGCCTAACCTGAGGAAGCTTGCAAAGTTCAGGAAGCCCAAGGCCTTGATAATGGACTCTCTTTATGCAGGCAGGATGGGCAAAACCCCTTCAGAATCTGTTGCAAAGGAGATGCTTTCTGATGTATTTTCCCAGATAAGGAACCAGAAAGGAGCCATCTTTATCACTACTTTCTCTTCTCACATTGCCCGCTTAAAGGAGATAGTTGAGGTATCAAGGAAAAGCAACAAGACTCCAGTTTTTATCGGCAGGAGCCTTTTCAAGTACCTAAAGGCAGCAGAATCAATCAGCCTTGTAGATTTCTCTTCAAATTACAGGATGATCAGGTTTAATGATAAAACGAAGTCGCTACTCAAGAAAGTGGAGCAGAACCCAGAGAAATATGTGGTGATATGCACTGGCCATCAGGGTGAGCCGAACTCAGTGCTTTCCCGCATAGTCTTTAACAGGCTATACCCTTTTTCGCATAAGGATTCTGTTATCTTTTCCAGCATTGTGATTCCTGGGGAGGAGAACATAAGGAACCGAGAAAGGCTTGAGCTCGCGATTGAAAAGACCAGGGCAAGAATCTTCAGGGACATCCATGTCTCGGGGCACGCATCCAGGGAAGACCACGGGGAGCTTCTTGATACTCTTCAGCCAGAAAGGGTTTTCCCGGCACACTGCGAATTGCCCTCTTCAAAAATACTTAAGGAGTTTGTTGAAAAAAACTACAAGTCAAAGGTAATTGTCGCTTCGGAGCATGAGAGGCATGCTTTTTAGTTTTTTTACCTGTTAAGCATAAAGCATTAAAAACCCCCGAGATATCCCTTTTTCCCTGAAGGAAGGTTTAGGAAATGAAGCCAGCAAAGCAGGAGATGTATAAGGAATGGCTTGAGGAAGCCAGGGAAGTGCACCCGATTAACAGGGATTGCGCCAGGAAAATGGTTGCTGAGATGCTTGAGTTCAAGAGAAAAACCCGGCTTTCCCTGCCTTCATATGTGAAAAGGTTTATCTGCAAGAAGTGCAATTCTCCTCTTACACCGGGCAGGAACCTTAGAATCAGGACAAAAAACAGGCATCTTGTTTACCTTTGCAAGGACTGCAGGCATATTTCAAGGATTCCGTACACAAAGCAGAAAAAAACGGGCAAATAGGTTATAAATAGCCTTTTTTGTTTGATAATTTGCGTTCTAAATATATAAAAATTAGTAACCTTTAAATATTAGCGAATCTTCCATATTCATTGTTGAGGGAATTTTAAAATGGCCAGAAGATCTAAGGTAGATTCCAAATTCTTCCAGGAGATTCCAAAGGGAGATGATGGAAAGACATGGAAAAAAACGGATAAGTGGAAACCCGCTTATTATTACTTCTGAAAGGAGTACTTCTTTTTATTTATTTTTTTAACATGGGAAATTTTGGCTTAAATCTGGACTCTGAAAGGGTTTTTGAGATAATCTCAAAAGAGTGCCCAAATTCATTATGCTTACAATTTCCCGACGGGCTCAAGCCTAGGGCAAAGCAACTGACTGATTCTATCAGGGAAAAGTTTCCTAAAATAAGGGTTTTTATATGGGCTGGCTCAAACTATGGCGCCTGCGATGTCCCTATAGAGCTGGATGGTTGTGTAGACCTGCTGATTAACTTTGGCCATGCTCAGTTCTGCTGAGGCTTTTGGCAAGACAAGCCTAAGCCAGCACGCTCTTTGTGAGCCATAATGCGACAAGCAGCACTGCGGATAGCAGAAAATCCCGCTTTTTTGCAAATAAAAACGCTTTTAGCCCCTTTTTGTAGTGGCCAGCTGCGTAAGCAAATGAGACAAAGGCAAGCATTGGGAAAATTAGTTCCGGCCTTGCTGAAAAGCCCAGACCGGCAATAAGGAAAAAGAGCTTTTTTGATATAATGCAGGCGATAAGCGCTGCTCCGGAAATGAGAGAAAAAAGAGGCGAGATGCCTATGCCTGTTAGCGTTATTGCTGCAGATGCCGAAAGCAGCAGCACTGAGAGCTTTCCCAGGAAGCCCTTTATCTCGCTCATCTCTTCTGTTGTTTCTTTTGCTATAAAAAAGCCCACAATGTATGTTCCTGCGAGAACCAGGCCTGGCGCAACCATTTTACTCTTCAGCCCATTCAAGCAGCCTTTTAAAAACCTTATCTTTTTCTGAAGGAATAAACTTTATGCTGCCTGCGCTTGGGTGCCCTCCCCCTTCGATATTTGCATAGCTCATTTCTTTTGCCAGCATTCCACAGAAGTCATTAATGTCTTTGCTTATTCCTTTCATTCTTACTGTAATCATGCTTTTTCCTATGCCTGCAACAAGAAGCTTTTCATACTTTTCCTTCAGGTGGTCAAAAAGCAGGCCAACGCTCTTGCCGATTAAAGGAAAGGTGCCGGTGATAGTTGATTTGTCTATGTCAGCAGAAGCAACTACTATTCCTTTGTCTTTGCCGATTTGCTGTATTCTGCATGTATGAGCAAGGCTTTCAAGCCTGGCTTTTTCTTTTCGTTCTACAATTGGAAGCAGGATTCTTATGAGGTGTTCCTGCATATATTCGCCTTTTCCAAAGAGCCCTTCCACAAGGCTTCTGGATTCAAATCTCCTGTTGTTGAATGAGAAAAAATCTGCAACCTTGGCAAGCCCCTTAAGCCTTTCCCTGCTGAATCCGCTCTCTTCTGCAAGCTTTAGGTACTGCTCAAACTCTTTTCCAGAGGACTTGTCGCTTATCCCTGACAAGGCAGCAAGCACGATTGTTGACTTTTTTTCTTCCATCCCTATAATGTTAGCAAGCTCAACCGAAAGCATTCCAGCAGTTATGTTTGAGTCGCTGCCGGCAGTGCATGGGTTTATGTGTGAAATTGAGTAAGAGCTTGCGGTATATCCAGAAGCGCTTTTAGCAGGGATGTGATGGTCTATTACTATTGTTTCAACCTCGTTTGCAGCAAAAAGCTTTAATGCATCTATGTCCTGCTTAGAGGAGCCATTGTCTACGATAACCAGAAGAGGAAGGCTTCTTCCATACTTATCCATCTCATCCAGAATCACTCCGAGGTCAATGATAGCGTCAGATATGTCGTAGAAGGGAGTCTGCATAGGGCTTCTTTTGATGTAGAACCAGGCAGAGCTCTCATCTTGGTGGAAATCCAGCACCTTTTTCTTTATGCTTCTCTCAAGCGCAATAGCTCCGGAGTACCCATCACAGTCTGCGTGGTGCTTGATTACAACCGGCCTGAACTCAAAGACAGCTCTTTTTATTGCTTCCCCTGCCTTTACGAACTCTTCCTGCATTCTTACGAGGGCTTCAGACTCAACCAGAAACTCCGGCAGGCACCTTATGCTTTGCGAGATGTTTGTTTCGTATGCTTTTTCTAGATCAGGCAACTCCTCTTTCGGGCACTCGGAAATGCCTTTTACTTTCAGGATAAATTCATTGTTCTCTTCCTGAGCCAATCCCACAACATTTAGCATTGACCCTTTTTTGAAATTAAAAGCAGAGCTTGAAAACTCCACGCACTTAATCTTCCCGAGCCCGTCAGATATCCAGAAAAGGTTTGCCCGGGGAGTGCTTACTGAATGAATAAGCTTTCCCGAGCACTTGACGACTTTGCCAACAATGTCCTTGTTAATGCCGGAAGGCTTAATATCCATTTTTTATCATCAAGCACAAGTATTTGCTCAGTGTTTAAATTTCTATTGCTATTTTTCTTGATGATTTTTCCACACTTAAAACCGATAGGTTTTTTAATAACCTCTTTTATGTTTTCTTTGCGTAAAGTTTATATACTTGTTTTATTTTCTTCAAAATAACCATCAGAAAGTTATTAATAGTTTGGTTGTTTTTGAAAATATATGTTGGAGTATATTTTTGAGGGGATTAGATGAAGAAAAACAAGCTGTTCAACGTGCTTTTCAGGGAGAAGCCTGTAGAGCTTCTTATCTCGCTTCTGAATGCAAAAACAGACATTTATGCATCGGTTATTGCAAAAGAAATCGACTGCACATATTCTCATGTTGTAAAGCTCCTTAAGACAATGGAGAAGTCAGGTATTGTCAAGTTTAACAAGTCG
>Ga0334898_1004215_pt1 | contig 10900 bp, 9 predicted proteins | sample GraSluR3_MG_10_FD_207228 | JGI IMG/M metagenome (GOLD analysis project Ga0334898, IMG submission 207228) | Sludge microbial communities from methane-producing bioreactor in Wageningen University, Netherlands - Granular Sludge_3_08-R3 | ecosystem: Engineered > Bioreactor > Anaerobic > Unclassified... | reverse complement strand
TTTATATTTTTTTCTTTTGCCCATTTAATAAAATATGCTCTAGTACCATAATATGCTGCTCTAACAAATATAATTTTAGGATTTATTTTATCTAACAATTGAATATAATTCTTCTTTATTGCAGGTAATCTTATTTCTAGATTAAATAATTTTTTATTAAATTTAATTTTTTCTTCAGAGTTAATTATATTTTTTTCAAAAAGATATTCAATTATTTCATAAGATTTATATTTTTTTTGAATAGAAGATTTTAAAGTTGTAAAAAAAGTACCTTTTCGATAGATAAAATTTAAATAATCAGAATTTTTAATATATCTGTTTTTATAATATTGACCACTTATAGCATTGTACAGAACATATGTGTTTTTATTTAAGTCAATAAAATAATCTGTTTCTTTTTCAAAAATTTTACCGTCTTTCATAATCTTATGTCTATAAAGACTATCAAAAAATAAAATTTCATATTTTCTTTTTTCTATATATAAAAAATACTTATTATAAGCTCTAAATAATCTGTAATTTTTTTTTAAAAAAAGAAATAATTTATTATATTTTTGCGGATTATGAGCTTTTTCGTGTTTTAAGTCTTTATTTTTTATAATATTAGAAATTTCCCATCTTATTAATGGCCAAATTAAAATTTTATCAAAATTAAATCTTGAAGAAATAATAATTTCATCGGAATCAAGAGATCTTATTTTTTCCAGATATTCGAGCATAATAGAATCCTCCTAAAAATTGGTTAAATAATTCTTAACATAAAACTCTAAATATTCACCTGAAATAACTTTTTTCATCCAATCTTGATTCTCTAAATACCAATCAATCGTTTTTTCTATTCCTTCATCAAACATTATCGTTGGTCCCCATCCTAAATCTTTTTTTATTTTACTCGGATCTATTCCATATCTTCTGTCATGTCCTAATCTATCTTTTACATGTTTTATTAAATTTTTATTTATTTCTTTATCCTCTGTTTTTTCATTTAAATATTTTATTATTCTTTTTACTATTTCTATATTTTCTTTTTCATTGTGTCCACCTATATTATATACTTCACCTTTTTTTCCTTTTTCAAATACTATATCTATCGCTTGACAATGGTCAGTTACATATAACCAGTCTCTTATTTGTTTTCCATCTCCATATACTGGTAGTTCTTTATGATTTAAAGCGTTGTTTATCATCAATGGAATTAATTTTTCTGGAAATTGATATGGCCCATAATTATTTGAACATCTTGTTATGTTTATATTCAGTCCAAATGTGTCATGATATGCTTTTACTATTAAATCAGCTGATGCTTTACTTGCTGAATATGGGCTGTGAGGATCAAGCGGTGTGTCTTCTGTAAAAAATCCTGTTGCTCCTAATGCTCCATACACTTCATCTGTTGATACTTGTAAAAACTTATGATTTTTATTTTCATCATAATTGTTTTTAAATACATCTAACAATGTTTGTGTTCCTAATATATTTGTTTTTAAAAATATTTGTGGATCATGTATCGATCTATCTACATGACTTTCTGCTGCAAAATTTATTATTCCACTTATATCATTTTCTTCATATATTTTTTCTATTAATTCTTTATCATTAATATCACCTTTTATAAAAGTGAATCTATTTTTTTCATCTTCATTCAAATTAGAAAGATTATCTATGTTTCCTGCATAAGTCAAAACATCTAATCCAATTATTTTTCTATCTTTATGTTTATTCAAATAATAATAAACGAAATTACTTCCTATAAATCCTGCTACTCCTGTTACTATTATTGTCATATTTTCACTCCTGCCAAACTTAATATATATTTTCCATATTCTGTTTTATCATACTCTTTTCCTATCTCAATAAATTGTTCTTTATTTATCCATTTATTCCTATAAGCAATTTCTTCAATACAAGATATGTATAAACCTGTTCTTTTTTGAATTGTTCTAACAAAATCTGAAGCATTTGCTAATCCGTCATATGTTCCAGTATCTAGCCAAGCAAATCCTCTTCCTAAAATTTCCACTTTCAATTTATTATCATATAAATATTCTCTGTTTAAATCTGTTATTTCTAATTCGCCTCTTGCAGAAGGTTTTAAATTTCTTGCTCTTTCAACTACTGAATTATCATAATAATATAATCCTGGTATTGCATAATGAGATTTTGGTTTTTCTGGTTTTTCTTCTAAAGATAAAACATTTCCTTTTTCGTCAAATTGAACAACTCCAAGTTCTTTGGGATTAGTTACATAATAACCAAAAATAACAGCTCCATCTTTTAATTCAGAAGCATTTTTTAATTTAGGGACAAAATCTTGTCCATAAAATATGTTATCTCCAAGAATAAGACATACTGGATCATTTCCTATAAATTTTTCTCCTACAATGAAAGCGTCTGATAGACCTCTGGGTTTTTCTTGGATTTTATACTGAATTTTCATTCCTAACTTAGAACCATCAGCAAATAACTTTTCGTATAAATTAATATATTCGGGATTAGAAATAATCAGTATTTCTTTTATTCCAGAAAGCATTAAAACAGACAAAGGATAATAAATCATAGGTTTGTCATAAATAGGTAATAGTTGTTTACTTATTCCCTTTGTTATAGGAAATAATCTTGAACCATTTCCACCTGCAAGTATTATTCCTTTCATGTTTTTTCTCCTTTTTTATCAAATTTCTGCCATTAATCTACAAATTTTTTCAATTTGAGAAAATTCTAAGTCGTAATATAAAGGTAAACATAATATTTTTTTTGATATTCTTCTTGATATAGGACAAAAATTTTTTTTAGGATTAATAAGTTCAATTTCATCTAATGATGGGGAAAAATATCTTCTTGGGAAAATATAATTTTCATTTAATTTTTTAATTATTTTTAATAATCTTTGTTCACTATCAAGTAATACTGGCATATAACTAAAGTTATAAGAATTCTCATTTATTTTTTGAAAATTAATCCAGCTAACTTTTTGTAATGCTTTGATATATTTAAAATATTTTTTCTTTCTATCTTCAAGTATTTTTTCAATATACGGAAAGATTGAAAGGCCCATAGCTGCTTGTAATTCGATCATTTTGGCATTGGTACCCTCTGAAGAAATAAGTTTGTTTTCATCATATCCAAAAAATCTCAAGGCTTTTAATTTATCAAATGTTAGAATGTCTTTTGATACGCATGCTCCACCTTCACCAGTATTGAATAATTTTGTTGCATGGAAACTAACTGTAGAAATGTCTCCATAATTAAGGATAGATTTTTCTTTATAATTAACGGAAAAAGCGTGAGCAGCATCGTAAATAGTTTTCAAATTATATTTTTTTGCTATTTCCTCAATTTTCTCGATATTGCAGGGATTGCTAAAAACATGAACTGCAAGAATTGCTTTTGTATTCTTATTTATTTTATCTTCGATTTTATTTTCGTCAATATTAAAAGTTTCAGGATTAATATCAACAAAAACAGGAGTGCATTTTTCCCATATTATAGAACTAATTGTTGCTATAAATGTGAAAGGTGTAGTAATAATTTCTCCATTTAATTCTAAAGCTTTAATTGATAAATGAATGGCTAAAGTACCGTTATTAAGACATAAAATGTTATTTAAGTTATATTTATCAATTAAATTTTTCTCTAATTTTTGAACTAATGGACCATTATGAGTTAAAACACCAGATTTCCAAATTTTTTTTAAATAATTATTATATTCTTTTAAAGGGGGGATAAAGGGTTTAGTAACTAAAATATTTTCATTCATTTTGAGATTTTCTCCTGATTTCATCAATTAATCTAGCTTGATTAATAATTTTTTCGTATTCATTATAGTCTTTATTGAAATTAATAAAATGATGAAATTTTTTTAATATTTTTAAAAAATGATTATCTGAACTTAAAATTATTTCTGTTTTTTTATCTTGTTTTTCTAAAATAACTTTTGGTTTAAAACCAGGAGGAGCTGTAAAAATTCTTTCCATAATTATTTTTCCATTTTTCCCCCAAATTTCTAAATTACATTGATAATAATTATCAAAACCAAAAGATATTTGACAGGTTATATTTTTTTCAGTAATTAATGTAGCGGAACCGTACATATCTACTTCGAACCCTTCAATGAAGTTTAAATTAGAAGAAAGAACTTTTAAATTTTCATCAAATAAAATTTGACAAGCTTTAACTGGATATCCTGCTGCGTCTAATAAAACACCGCCACCCATATTTTTTTTATATCTAAAATTTGATTTATCTATTAATGGAAATCCAAAGCTTGCTCTAACATTTCTAATACTTCCAACTTCCTCTAAAAGAAAATTTTTTAAATAGTCTATTTGCGAATGATAGCTAAACATATAGTTTTCCATTAGAATAATGTTATTTGATTTTGCTTTTTTTATTGTTTCAATAGTTGAATTATAAGAAATATCGAAAGGTTTTTCAACTATTACGTGCTTCCCATTTTCAATTGCCTTTAATGTCCATTCTTTGTGTAAAGAAGGAGGGAGAGGTAAATAAACACAATCAATATCTTTTCTTTTAAGAAGGTTATCATAACCTTCAATTCCCAAACAATTGAACTTATTTGAGAAAAATTTTAATTTTTCTTCATTTGTTCTAGATGCAATTGCAATCAATTCGTATTCTTTGCTTTCTTTAATTGCTGGTATAACATATTTTTCTGCAATATTAGCACATCCGATCACACCTATTCTTAACTTCTTCATAATATTTCTCCCATACTAATTATAGAGGTCAAGTTTCTAGCTTGAATATTAACAAAATTATCATACGAAATCAAATGATTTAATTGTCCTAAAGTTAACCAAAAGTAATTTTTTTCAACTTTATTAAGGTTAAAATCGTCTTCAGCTTCTAAAATTATGTTTCTATTTTGTTCATGATAAAATCTTCCGCCTTCTTCAGAAAATAACACTGATTTTAATATGTTTTTATTGGTATTAATTTTTTCTAAAATATATTCAGAAACATAATCATAACTTTTAAAATTGTTTTCTGGATTTTGAAAGGTTGATGAAATTTCTATTGAGTCAAATAAACCAAATTCATTTTCAAGTTTACATAAAAAATAATAAATATTATTAAATTTTTTTATTAAAAAAACAATATTTTCCTTTGAAAGAGATTGGAATAAAGGTTGTGACCAATGTTTTACTTCTCTGTCTTCAATTTCAATTTTACAATAAATAACTTCAAAGTTACCATTTTTTACAGAAACCAATTTTTCATCTGAAAATTTCCAATTTGGTAATTCATGAAGCTTTATTTTTGATAATTTTTTCTCTGAAGACATTTTTAAAGAATTAATTTTATATTTTATTTCATTATATGGGGTTAAAAATTTTTCAGTTTCAATCATAGAATAAAAAAAGGCATTATTTTTACTTAAATTGATTATTGAATTAAGATTTTCATAAGAATATTTTTTATTAAATAAATTAAACTGAATATTTGAAATAACAGTCCTGGTATCCATATTGATTAAATTATCGTAATTCATTAATTTTTTTATTTGTCTTAAAGATAACCACCTATAATTTTTATGTATTTTAATTTCTTCTTCAATTTTAATGATAATATTTCTATTTCTCTTATATAAAAATTTTGTTCCTTGTTCTGATTGCAAAGAATCAAACATCACATTTTTTGGTTTTGTATTTAAAAAATAATTTAAATAATACGGTTCTTTTCCATTATGAATTTTTAAAAAATTGCTTTTTGTAGCTTGTAGGGTTGGAGAAATTTGAACTTTATTGATATTTCCAGGTTCTATTTTTGCTTGCATTAAAAAATAATAAATTCCATTGAATTCTTTAATTATTATGCCTAAAAAACCAATTTCTGGTTGATTAATTATGGGTTGATATAAATGATAATTTTTATTATTAAAATAAATACCCTCAACAGAAAAAAATTTTCCAGAAATATGCTTAATAGATCCTTCATTTTTGTTATAATACCATTCTTTCATATTAGATAATTTACACTTATTAATCTCGACTTTAATTGAATAATTTAGTTCTTCGATCCAATTTAAAATTTCTTCATCGCTATGTAAATTATTAACTTCAATTTCAGATTTAATAAATTTTAAATATTCATCAAAATTCAAATCGACACCTTCTTTAATTTTTTGTTTAAATAGAATTAATAATTGAATTTTTTTAAATAGAATTGAATAATGAAATCCAAAGTTTCTTCAAAAGAATATTTTGGAGCCCAATTTATATCTTTATAAAACAAATTAGAATTCATTCCAATTTTTAAATTTATATCTTTTTCTTCTATTTCTAGTTTTATATTATTATAAGAATAATTTTTTAAAATTTTTATTATTAATTCAGCTATTTCTTTTATTTTAAAAAATTTATTAGAACCTAAATTATATAAAGGCTTCCAATGTTTAGTATCTGTTTTTAAAAGAGAAATTATTCCAGATGCAGCATCTCTAATGTCTAAATATTCAAATTGCTGAGTTCCTCCAACAATTTTTATATGTTTTTTTATTAGAGCATTTTCAATAAATTTATTAGTAATTCTTTGCTCGTATTTTTCTCCTATTAAACTTGCGAGTCGAATATTTGTGCCAAAAATATTCTTGTTTTTCTCTAAAATATTATTTAACAATATTTCAGAAGAATATTTTGCTAACGAATAAAGTGAATCAGGGTATACCTCATCTTTTTCTGTCCATAAAGGAATTTTTTTTAATCCGTAAACACTTCTAGATGAAATATTAATAATTTTTTTTACGTTATTTTTTTCAGCATTATTTAATAAATAATTCGTAAAATCAAGACTATCAGAAACTTCTTTAGCATCTTCACTTCTTGAAAAAGCACAATGTATAATTGAATCAATTTTATGCCAAGGAAAATTTTCATTTCCTAAAAAATCTTTTTTTAATACAATAATATCTTTATATTTAAGACTAAGAGTTGATATATTTGAAGTGAGAGCAATAACATTAAAATGATTATGCGTTAATAATTGATTTATTAGTTCGTTGCCTAATAAACCTCCCGCGCCCGTTATCAAAATTGCTTTTGGATTATTTAACACTATATCACTCCTCGTTATAAAGTAGTTGTATCAAAAAATTCTAGTAACATATCTTCGCCACTTTCAGAAGAAACACTGATTAAGTCATGAACCTTATTCATCAAATCTATCATTTCATTTTTTGTATCTGTCACTCCAAATACTCTTATAACTACTTGTTCGAGTGTCCCTAATGCAGCGTTTGAAATTACTGAACCTTCATCATATGTTTGTACAACATCAATAATATTATCTAAAGCTTTTACTTCTTCTATTCCCACTATTTTGGCAATTTTACCAGGTTTAGCTAAAAAGGTTATGTTGAATCCAAATTTTGAATAATTAGGATTTATTATACTCTTTATATTTTGATCACACATCTTACCCGTTAGTGCATGATTTATAATTAATTCCATTGGATTTAAAGAATTCATTTTTTCTATAATTTTATATTCTAAAGAACCAGTCAATCTATAACCCATCTCATAAAAAATACATTTTCCGTTTTCTATAAATGATTGAATAAATATCATGCCGTTCTTTAGTCCTATTGATTTAAACATTTCCATAACTTTAAAATGCAGATCCTCTTGATACTGAATTAAATGTTTCGAAGGAAAAGTATATGCTACAGGCAATGGAATAATGCTACCTTGTTTATTTTTAAGATGCCTATCAGCCATTGAACTAAGTACTATTTCGCCGTTCTGTATTAAATAAAATATAGTTGCTTCTTGAGAAATTATATATCTTTCAATTAATACACGATTAGTTTTTGAAAATGAAAGAGAAATTGGATATTTGTCTATTAAATCGTTCGCATTATTACATATAAAAATACCTCTGGCTCCACTATTGTCAACAGGCTTTATCAGTACTGGATATTCAAGGTTTTCTATTTCAGCTTTATTAAATGGAAAATTTATTTGATAATCTTCAACTACTGGAATTTCAAAATTCCTACACTCATTTTTAAATTTTACTTTGTCTGTTGTAATTTCAAATTGCTCATTTGTTCCATAACATGGAATACCAGCTTTTTTACATATTTCACTATAGTACGGAAGCATAGAATCAATAAACCCAGTAAGCATTCCATCTATTTGTCTTCGTTTTATAAGATCAACAATTCCCTGAATATCAGTAGTGCTGATCATATGGGTTTCATCAGCAATTTTTTTTCCAGGTGAATTTTCCAAGTAATCTGTTACAATCACATAAACCCCAAACTTTTGAGCGGTTTTTATTATTTCACAAGAAAGTTTTGTTCCACCTAAAATAAGCAGTTTTTTGCCTTTGATATCCATTTGTCATTCCCCTTCATTTATCGTAATTAAGAATATAAATAGGCTTTTTTAAATTAGCACCATATCTTCAACATTATAGCTCTGGTCACAAGTTAAGAAAAAGATTTTTGCTATGTAATTATATTAATGCTGTTTTCACGATTACTTTTTAATACATTATAATACTGATAAGCAAAAGGTTCTCTAAGGATTTTAAAATTCAAAACATTTGATGGTTTTAATTTTTTCAAACAAATAAAATAATTTTAATTAATTTCGATATTTTTTTCAAATTTAATTTTATAAATGATTCATAGTTTTTTTTAATATTATAATAATATAAAAATATTCCTTCAAAATTTCCTAAAAGACTTTTCATCTTTGCAATTTTTTATGATTTTCTTATTTATTGTCTAATATTTAGGGTTCTGAACGGTATTAAATTGTGTCATATTATTGAATATGTTTTGTTATTTAAAATTTTTAAATCAAAATACGTCTCTATTTTTCTCATCAATTAACTTCTAAATTAAATTAAATAAAATCATATTCGTCTAAAATTTCTTTTATTTTATCTACAGAATTAAACATCATTACATCAATAATTGAAAGATTAGGATAAAATTTATTGTTGAAATGTTTATAAGGGACTTCTTTGGGTATCAAAAAATCTAATTTTATTCTATTTTGATTAAATTCTTCTTTATTATAAAGATCTTTTCCGCTTAAGGGATTAATATAATGATTTGCATTCAAAATTTTACAAATATTTAAAATTTTCTCTTGAGATTTCAAATCGTTATTTTTTTTTATTGAAGAAGATACTTCTATGTTTGTTTTTATTTTTAGATAATAACAAATGGCTTTTATTTGATATTCTAAAAATTTTGATAGATTAAATTCTTCTTTATTTAAAATATCTTTTACAACTTGAAAAGCATCTAAATAGTAAGGAGCTTTTTTATAATTATATTCTATTGTTCTTAATATTTTCTGTTTGTTCTGTTTATTTTTGCTTATATAAATTTCATTAATTAATTTATTTTGACTAGATTTTTCTAAACTTAACGTTATAATTTTTTTTGTTTGGCTAATAATAATATAATTTCTATTAATCCATCCTCTTTTAATAAAATTTACATCATCAAAAATAACAAACTTATCAACGGCATTTATCAATTGCCAATATCCAATATATGGAAAAAAATATGGTTGCATAATTGCTAATTTCATTTTTTACACTTCCTAATATTGAAATTTTTTTGAGCAAGTTCGAATATTTTAATCAAATCAACAAAATGCTTGTTTTTATTCGAATGTATAATTTTTTGCTTTTGAAGTTCGGCTTTTTTTATTTTATATTCCGAATCAGTATAAATTTTTTCTAATTCTTTATAATATGAAAAACTAGAATCTTCTACACAATTTTCTTCTCCTATAACAAAAACACCATCTTGAGAATTTTTTTCTACAATTACAGGCAAATTTTCATTAACAGCTATTGATATTGATCCCGCACCACCTTTTCGCGGTGGATTAATATAGACGTCGCAATTTTTATATATTGCAGGAAGATTTTCTTCATAAGATTTAAAAATGATTTTATTATTTTTTAGTAAATTATTATAATAAGAGTGAATATAAGAAATTTTTTTAGGGCCTATTATTATCCAATAAACATCGTTATTTTTATTTATAAAAGTACATATGTTATCAATAAATTTATCATTTAATTCGACATCCAATCTGTTTCCTACAGTAATTAAAACAAAAGAATTTTTTGGTAAATTAAAATCACTTTTTTTATATAATATACTATTTTCTTGAATTTCTGAAAAAGCGGGTTCATTAATAAAAATTTTTGATTCATCTATAATATTAAGTACATTATTAATTTTTATCCAATTTTCTTTTTGAGAACTGGAATATAATATGTAAGCATCTGATAACGTTGAAAAATTTGTTCCTCCATAGCTTTGAAAAACAATTGGGTAATAGGGATATAAAATTTCTCTAGAAATTGAAATATCACATGTTGAATAAATAATATCTGGATTGAACGAATTAATGTTTTCAACTAATTCTTTGATTCTCTCTCCTTTTTTTAATGAATGATTTGGATAATAAATATCTATATCATCTGTTAATAAATAGTTTAAGTGATCACTTTTATAAATTAAAGAGCTACTTGATTCATAATAATTAGGAAAAATTATTTCTTCTGGCTTCATTTTAAAGTTATCTTCAACAAAAATTTTTATTTTATAATTAGGAAAAAGTCTTTTTAAATTTTTAGCTAAACCTAGTGTTAATTTAGTAAATCCTTGCAATGTTGAAGTTAATAAATAACAGTGAATTGCTATTTTATACTCATTATCATTTGTTTTTTTGTTATGAAATTTAATAAAATTATTTTTTTTATAATAATCAGCTAATTTTTTAACTTCTTCTCTTTTTAATAAATGAATATTGTCATTTGCTTTCATATTGAGATGTTTTTCGTAAAATCTTAAGTTATATAATACGGCATAATGATATTCTAAATTTTCAGTATCCTTTAA
>Ga0334898_1004210_pt1 | contig 10908 bp, 8 predicted proteins | sample GraSluR3_MG_10_FD_207228 | JGI IMG/M metagenome (GOLD analysis project Ga0334898, IMG submission 207228) | Sludge microbial communities from methane-producing bioreactor in Wageningen University, Netherlands - Granular Sludge_3_08-R3 | ecosystem: Engineered > Bioreactor > Anaerobic > Unclassified... | reverse complement strand
TTTTACACCCACTTTACAAAAGAGCCGATAGCCGTTCCCGAATAAATTCCGATTTTTCCTTCAGTCCTATTGAGCCGGTTTCCAGCAGGAGAACGTTCGGGTTCTTCGGGTCCGGTTTAATCTTGCCGCCGGAGGTCTGCATGAGGTTCAGGACCTTATCCACGGAGATAAGGGATACCTTTCCAAACTCAACCCTGACCTTTCCTCCCCTTTCCCGTAAGCTTCGGACTTTCAGTTTACGACAGACAATCCTGACCTCCGCAAGGGAGAGGAGACTGGCCGCAGCCTCCGGAAGCGGGCCGAATCGGTCGTGAAGTTCAGCATGGACCTTCTCCAATTCTTCATCGGAATCTATGGCGGCGATCTTTTTGTAGACTTCCATTTTTTCAACTGGTTCCGAAATATAGCTGTCGGGTATATAGCCGGAATAATCGAGTTCCAGGAAAATCTCCTCCCTGGTCGCTTCTCCTTTTTCGCTTCGTTCGGCAACTGCCTCGTCCAGGAGCCGCAGATACATGTCAAAGCCCACCGACGCGATCTCACCGCTCTGCTGCCGTCCCAGAAGGTTACCCGCACCCCGGACCTCCATGTCCTTCATGGCGATCTTGAAACCGGCACCGAGATCGGAATAGTCCGAGAGGATCTGCAGCCGCTTCATGGCGATCTCGCTCAGGGCCTTGTCGGCGGGATAGAGCAGATAGGCATAGGCCTTACGCTCCGATCGGCCCACACGCCCGCGTAACTGGTAAAGCTGAGAAATACCGTATACATCGGCCCTGTCGATGACGATTGTATTTACATTGGAGATATCGATGCCGTTTTCAATTATGGTAGTAGCAACAAGGACCTGAAAAGCACCGTGAACAAAACGATGCATTACCTCTTCGAGTTCGGCGGAACTCATCTGTCCATGGGCAGTTTCGACCAGGGCTTCCGGTACCAGCCGTTCAAGGAACATCCGGGTCTCCCGCAGGGTTTCGACACGATTGTGAAGATAGAATACCTGCCCACCCCGTTCAATTTCCCTTCGTATGGCAGCGGCCACCATCTCCTCGTCAAACTCACGAATAAAGGTATCCACGGATTGTCTGTTATGGGGAGGTGTCGTCAGCAGAGACATGTCCCTGATCTTGAGAAGACTCATGTGCAGGGTTCGGGGTATCGGAGTTGCAGAGAGTGCCAGGGCGTCTACAGTGTGCTTCATCTGTTTAAGCCGCTCCTTGTCCTTGACACCGAAACGCTGCTCCTCATCCACAATTATGAGTCCCAGGTTTTTGAATATCACATCTTTCTGAAGAATCCTGTGGGTACCAATCAGGATATCCACTTCTCCTTCGGAAAGCAGGTTCAAGGTTTTTTTCTGTTCCTTTGTATGAACAAAACGGGAGATCATTTTTATCGAAACCGGGTATTTTTCAAACCGTTCAGTAAATGATTCATAGTGCTGTTCCGTCAGGATGGTTGTTGGTGCAAGGAATGCCACCTGTTTTCCCGCCATTACAGCCTTGAAGGCAGCCCGCATGGCTACTTCGGTCTTTCCATAACCCACATCTCCACAGATCAGCCTGTCCATGGGGCGTGTGTTCTCCATGTCCTCCTTGACATCGGCTATGCAGCTCAACTGGTCCGTGGTCTCCTCGTAGGGAAAGGCAGCCTCGAATTCCACCTGCCAGTCGGTATCCTCTCCGAAAGAGAAACCCTGGGCGTTCCGGCGCCTGGCATACAGATCGATCAGCATATCCGCCAGGTCCTCAACGGACTTTTTGACCCGGTTTTTCCGCTTCTCCCAGGATTTTCCGCCCAGAGCATCCATGGCCGGGGGACGACCTTCCTGTCCGATATAGCGCTGAACAAGATTGACCTGTTCAATGGGAATAAAAACGGTCTCATCGCCGGCATACTCGAGCTGGATGTAATCCCTTTCCGTACCGGCGGCCCGGATACGTTCGATTCCCTTAAAACGTCCTATCCCGTAGTTAACATGGACTACATAGTCCCCGGGAGATAGCTCGACAAAGGTATCGATGGCACGGCTGCGTGCTTTTTTAACCGAAGCGGGAACCCGTTTACGACGGCCGAAAATCTCGTTTTCCTGGATCAGAATTACCTTGATATCCGGAAGAACAAAGCCCTGGCTCAGGTGGGCGGAAAAAAGCTGAACATCGTGATCCTTTAAAAGCTGAGAAATTCTGTCCGCCTGGGGCCCTGTTTCAGCACAGATGAAAACCCTGTAGCCGGATTTCGCGTATTGGTCGAGCTCTTCCTTCAGATACTGAATATTTCCGAAGAAAGACCTGGGGTCCTGACAGACGATCTCGGGCACCACAAGATCCGCGTCCCGGTCCTTAAGGGACTGGATCATGATTCTCCTGCGGCAGCCTTCGACCAGATCGGGATACGATGCAAGGATACTGTCAGGCGGCGGAAAGGAGAGCTTCTTTTCCCGCACGGTCCTGCGATAGAGCTCTTCGAACTCCTTTTTTACTCCCTCTGCAGCGTTTTCGAGCCGTTTGTCTGAAACGAACAACGAAAGACCATCGGCCGGCATGTAATCCATAAGAGTGGCAGGGGATTCGAAGCCCAGGGGGAAAAAGATCTCATCGAAGGCGCAGCTGCGGCCGATCCGCAGGCGCTCGAGAAACTCCTCGTCCCCCTTTCCCGGATATCTTCTGGAGCGCATGAACTTTTCGACACGGTCTATGCCCTCGTCCTCCCACAGGAATTCTGTGGCCGGAAAAAGAACATACTCGTCGAGATTTCCGCTGGAACTCTGAGTGAGGGCATCGAAGGTCCGAATCTCCTCGATTTCGTCGAATTCAAATACTACCCGCAAAGCTTCTCCGTCACCTCCGGGAAGCCCCACATCCAGGACCTCCCCTCGAAGAGCAAATTCACCGGGCGAAGATACACGGGGTACCCGCAGATATCCCCAGCGCTCAAGGGTCTGTTCGATTTTCTGGGGATCAAAACTTTCACCCTTTTTAAGGGGCAGAAGATTCTCATTCAGGAGCTCCCGTGGCGGAAGCGCTCCAATGAGCCCCCTGACCGAAACGCAGATTACCCCTTTTTCTCCCGTGAGCATGTTTTTAAGAACTGAGATGCGCCGGGCTGCAACGTTGGAATGAGTCGGCTGTTCACTATACGGGGCGGATTGCCACCAGGGAAAATGAACCGCCGGAACACCGAAGGAGAGGCAATCCCGGAGAAGGTTTTCAGCCTCCTTCTCCGATGGAACAACGCACAGTATGGTCCGCTTCCTCTGCCGCATGAGGGCTGCCAGCACAACGGCGAAAAAAGACCCCTTAGGCCCGTAGGTGTTGAAGGGATACTCGTCCTTCCCGCATCGCTTCATGAACTCCATGTAGGGGCGGTAGGATTTTAATTTATCCAGGGTACTTTCTAAGAATAATGTTACCATGTTAATATTCCGACAATCTAGGCAGTGGTGTTATGATTATGAAGAAATTATTCGTTTGCATTATTGTTCTCGCTGCAGTTTATATGCCATTTTCTCTCGTAGCACTCGATAACAACGGTGTGGATGTAACAATACGCCTGTATGATAAGCGGATATATTATCCGGAAAGCGAGATCCAGATTCTGATCGAGATTTCCAATAATACAAGTGAAACCTATCGTTTCAAATCCGCTCACGACCGCAGGTTTAATGTCGACTTCAATGTCACGACCCTTACCAATGAACCGGTCAAGCATTCAGAGCAATTTATCACGGCCAGACAAAGGAATCAACACGTCTATTATCGGGACATCAATATAGAACCGGGAGAACGGTTCTCCTTTGTGGAACCATTGAAAGATTACATTGCCGTCGATAAACCGGGTGCCTATGTAGCCCAGGTTTTCTACTACCCCGAACTCAGAACTGCCGGACAAACATTACGTTCCAATCTGATCTCCTTTACCGTTCGTCCCTCGGAAGGGCCAATGGGAATTAAATCGAGAATTGACGCCCAAACCGGTGAAATCCTGCGAAGGAATCCCCTTCCGCCGGACGAAGTTGTCGAATACTTTATCAGGGCGCGGCAGAAGGGGGAATGGAACAAGTTTTTTCTTTATCTGAATGTGGAATCCCTGATGCTCGATACTCCCGAACTTCGACGACGATACGACCGTGCAGCAGAAGCGGAACGTCTTGCAATGGTACGGGATTTCAGAGAATCCCTTCAGTCCCGGGAAACCAGGGATGAGATCCTGTTGATTCCAGTCACTTTCGAGATTCTTGAAACCAGGTATACCCCCACCCAGGGGACCGTCAGGGTACGTGAAAAGTTTCAGAATCCCGATTTTATAGAGGTAAAAGAGTTTACCTATTATCTGAACCGACGAGACAGCGTATGGATGATCACATCCTACGATGTCCGCAACCTGGGAAGCGAATGATTATTTTACTGGTATCCCGTGACCCGCACTTAAAAGAACCTCTGCAGGATCAGTTTTCTTCCCGGGGAGGAGATGTTGTTCAGTACAGAAATCCTGTGAAGGCAATGGATAACCTTGAAGAAATACAGCCTGAACTGGTTATCTTTCATACCCAGGATTTTCCCCGCCACTGGAAGCCCTTCGTAAGGTACTATCGAACCCTGAAGAACAAGGATCGGGGTATCTGTGTGCTTTTTACGGGAGACCTCTTTACCGAAGACGAAGCTGCAAAATCCCAGCTCCTGGAGGTAAACGGACTTGTTCCATATCCTCAGGAAAATCATGTGCTGCGTTCTTCCATTGAGGAGATTATCCAAAGATATGCACTGTTCAGTGAAGAACGCAGGCATTATCGTTATACACCAAAAGGCTTTGATGACATATCTTTCATGTTCAGCCATCCGGATAACTTTTCCATCATCACAGGGGCAATCATCGATATAAGCATTCACAGCGTTCGTTTTTATCCTGATTCTCCGGATAAAACCAACTCTATTACTGAAAATACAGTTATTTCTGATTGTTCTCTTCAGCTGGATGATAAGATTCTCACCTTTCCATCCAGGCTTATCAGAAACAACAAGATCATGACCCTGGATATGGGCATGAGTGATCACGACCGGGAGACCCTTGCGGACTACCTTTCTGGTGCAGCCGGGAGAGCCCTGTCAGCACATTCCGGATAAGCTTTTGCCTAATCCGCCGTATAGGTCTATACTATCTAGCGGAGGATATACAGACATGAGTATCAGAAAATATCTATCCACTGCCCCTCTTTTTGATATTACCAGGTACGAGTCGGAGGAAGACTACACCCAGGATTGTGTTGCCTTCGAAGGAGCCCCCAAGAAACATCCCTACGACCCGGATAAACTGCTTTTAATAATCAAACCCTTCAGCAGTAACACAACCTTCTATGAGTTCAGGGTCAAGGATATACGCCATGCTGAGAACCTGCCAAGCATTGTTACCGATTCTGGATCAAACCTGTTCATGGCCAGGCTCTGGATACGGCGTGGAAGCATGGGTGTCAAGTACGAACCCTTCGAGGTCAGTGATACCCTCAGGTACTACCATGACTCTGAACTTCTTCATCAGGTTCTTTCGGATCGAGATTAGAGAATCAGGAAGCGCCCCGTGGCATACACGGTTTCACAACAGGAAATACTGAAATGCACTCTCTGCCCCCATTACTGCAGAATATATCCGGGGAAACACGGTTTCTGTGCAGTAAGGGAAAATCGTAACGGCGAACTGTATCTCCCCTTCTACGGTGCCATCTCTTCCGGCGGAATAGATCCTATAGAAAAGAAACCGATTTTCCATTTTCTTCCTGGAACACGAAGTTTCTCCATCGGTTTCTGGGGCTGCAACATGCGCTGTCCCTTCTGCCAGAATTACGAAATATCCCAGCGGGTCAAGAAAAATTCCACTACCATGAGTCCGGAAGATCTGGTTTCACGAGCCATAGAAGCAGGCTGTCCAAGTATAAGCTATACCTATTCCGAACCCCTTGTGCATTTTGAGTACTGCATGGATTGCGCAGATCTGGCCAGAAAGGCGGGGATTGCCAACGTTATTGTAACGAACGGCATGATAAATACAGAGGCGGCTAAAGAGCTGTTTTCCGCCATGGACGCCGCGAATATCGACCTTAAGAGCTATAATTACGACTATTACAGAGATGAACTTAAAGGGGACCTTGAAACAGTAAAATCATCAATTGCAATTGCAGCTGAGCGCTGCCATGTGGAGCTTACAAGCCTGATTGTACCCGGAAAGAATGATGATCCCCGGGAAATCGAAAACCTGCTTCAATTCATTGCTGGAACAGACAGGAATATTCCTTTTCATATAAGCCGGTATTACCCTGCCTACAAATCACAGATTCCGGGAACCACTATGAAGTCCATGGACAGCATTACAAAACGCGCCAGGGAGCTTCTTTCCTACGTGTACCAGGGAAACACAGGGATACCTGCCGATACCGTCTGCCCGAGCTGCGGCAAAACGCTCATCCAGCGCCGGAGATACCGAATCCGCATTCTAAACCGCAGCGAAACCAGCTGCGATTCCTGCGGTGCAGAACTTCATTACCGGGTCAATTTTTTTGAACAATAGTATTGACAGTAATCTGCCCCTCATGTATATTTCCCATCGTCCCGTAGGACATTCCCCTGTAGCTCAGTCGGTAGAGCGGGTGGCTGTTAACCACTAGGTCGGCAGTTCGAGTCTGTCCGGGGGAGTAATAGGCTATCTGAAGCAATTCGGATAGCCTTTTTAATTTAAAAACAGACTCGAACTTGTCGAGTGTTTTGCTTGCGCAAAACACGCCGGTACGATAGGTGTTGCGTCAGAAACACCGTAAGTACTCGAGTCTGTCCGGGGGAGTAATAGGCTATCTGAAGCAATTCGGATAGCCTTTTTTTTCCGAGGACTGCAGCCGTCAGCCCACCCGCCCCTGGGCCGATTCAACATACTGCTCAACTATGCGCTCGATCCTCTCATCAGGATTCAGTCCCGGTCCCCGGGCGCGTTCAGCCAGAAAAACCTTTGGCCAGGCTTCGACAATTCTTGTAACAACCGGATCCGCCTCAAATCTGATCTTCCCGAACCTGCGGCCGCTCCCTGCTTCGGCCTTCCGCACAGCATCGGCGATTTCCAGGGCGATGGGACTAATGCTGGGGCTGTTAATGCTTCGATAATCACCCAGGGTAACAATGGTTTAGTACTGTTCCGAACCGTGGGGATGGACATCCATCAAAGTATTTTCTGGTATATGGTTATCTGCTTTTCTATGCCGTTATAACGGTTTTTTCCAAAATAACGGTAGTCCACGATCAGACAACGATTTCATCCCCACGATTCGGAACACTATGCAATGGTTTCCATACACGCACTGATGCTTTGGATGGGGATCCTGGTCTCTTCAGGGACCGGACAGACGCAATCCCTGCCCCCGACAGTTTCACGGATAATCAAACCGGCGTATCCGAGCTCCTTGAGCAGGTGGCACTCCTTCCCGGGCGAACGATCTTCTCCAAAACACTTGAGATATATTCCTGTTCATTCTGCAGGAGTTTTGAACAGTAGGCCGGATTGGTAGTACATGCCACAGCGCCTGCCTGAACCGCCTTTTTAGTATCCGCCGCGGTCGGATCATTTACCCAGAACCGGGTAACAATTGTCCTGTTCAGCTAATGAAAATAACCGTTTTTCACTGACATGCCTGTATTCGTCTTCATTTTCTCTCACCTGATGGATGATCAATTTATTATGATACAGGCACATTCGGGATAAATCTTCTTTAATCAGCTTCAGTTTTTCCACTATCATCTGATTTGTAACATGAAAAGAGAGTCCATCGACGTCTATACTTTCGGCTTAAGTGCCAATGCCGACTCCAGTCGCGATTGGAGCGTTTTTCATCAGCACCAGGATGCAGTCTCTTTTCCTTATAACGGATATGGATTTCAGGATGATCCGTGCTGTTTACCCTTGACAGGCTTATCAAAAACTACCGTGGTTCCCTCAAAGTCGAGAACATCTCCGCTTTTCAGGGTATGACTCTTTTTCAAGCGGTTATTTACCCGGAACTCGGTGTCCGCGCTGACGGTGTAATTCCCTGAAGCTTTGTCGAACACGATGCTGGCATGGGACTCGCGCACGGCAGGATTCCCCGCGATGGTCATATCAGCGTTCCTTCCCGCTCCGATCACGGTTACATTCTTTGTCAGATTTACCCGTGTCCGGGGTGAAAAGTTCTTCCCCGCAGCGAGAAGATTGATTTCCGCCTCCTTTGCCGGTTTTTCCCATACATACAGAAACGAGAGTGCTATCAGCCCGGCGGCTATTACCAAGGGGATCAGTACCAACCATCCCGGGGGATCTGAATATTTACCCAGGAAATGGGGTACATAGTAGTCTGCAGAAGATGACTGATTAGCGATTTTCAGTTCCATGGTATGTATCTCTGCTCCGCGGTAGGGCGGCCTGAAACGAAGCCTGTACTCCTGCTGTATCTCGTCACGGATTGTCAGGTATATATTCATGAGATTGCCTCTGTCATCAGCGGTAAAACTTCTTCCACCGCTTCTTTTCGCAATATCGTCGAGGGGTTTGTCCTGTTTCTCTCCGATATGCACTGCATAGAGACTGATTCCTTCGTCAAGCAGAGTCTTCAGGGCATCCTGCGGATTAAACTCCTGGTTACCGTAAAGAGGATGAGGATTCCCCGATAGTGTATAGGGGAAATTCTCTCCGTCGGAGAGGACAATAATAGCTCGACGCCCCCGGTAATCAGCCAGATCTCCGGCGGCTTCCCGTATACTGCGATAGAGTTCGGTATATGAGTGTTCCCGTGCAGGTCTCTGAATTGAATTCAGGGCATTCTCAAACCGGGCGGAAACCTGGCTGACAGGCATAAGAGGGGTATAGAAAGTATTGAAAGCCGAAAGGCCGATTCTATCCAGAGGATTATCTATATCCTGCAGGAACTGTTCCACCGCAAATCTTGCAGTCTCAAAACGCAGCATGTTTCCGAGATACTCATCGTGCATGGAACCCGAGTTGTCGATCAGAAGCAGAAAACTGATTCCCTGTCTTCGCGGGGCATCCTGCTCCAGACTCAGGATCCTCTGGGGAATGCGTTTTTCACCATCAACTACAAAGAGTTCCGGTTCCACGTTCTCTGTCAGAACCTGAGGCCTTCCTCCCTCATCCCTTGGCAGAAAATAGACATCAAGGGTACCGTCAGCAAGGAATCGGCGGTTTTCTATCTGGGTAATCTCAATGGACTGCCCCCACAGCACCGAGAAAAACAGTAGTAAACACGCAATAATCGTCAGTCGTTTCATATCCTCTCCAACAGCCGTAGCTTCACGGCAAAAACCGGATGACCGTATGTCCAACGCGAAGGACATCTTCATACTTAAGGCGCTGAATCTCACAACTCTTATCGTTTACAAAGAGGGGAGCCGCGTCAGTTTTTCGCTCAACGAACATTTCACTGTTTTTCCGGAACAGCCGTGCGTGAAATTTCTGCATAGCCGGGTCTCCGGGGACGGCAATATCGCATCGGTTCTCAGAGCCGACACTGCTGTTTTTTTTCGAAAGAATAAATTCCTTTCCTTTGTATCTGCCGTTCATCACCTTCAGAATCCCAAAACGTCCGAGAGATTCCAGAAGACTGAATCCTCCTCCTATAAAAAGTCCCAGAGAACAGAAACCAAGAAGCCGAAGCAGGGATGCCGAAACCCGAACAGCATTCAAGCCTTCAAAAAGAAGCCCGCCGATGAGCCCCCCCAGGGTGCCTCCGATTACTCCGAAAAGAGCTCTCCGCGCCGATTTTGCCCGGATTCCTTCCACCGTTCCAAGCATTGCCCCCATAAAAGTCCAGCCCAGTATTCTGGCCAGGGGAAGATACCGTTCTGTAATATCGACAATCGAAGCGCTTCCCGATCCGGTCAAAACCAGCAGCATGCCCTGGGCGACAAACATAGCCGCTATACCTGCAAGAAAACCGATCCCGAAACCCAGAGATGCACCCATGAGGGCCTTGTGGGGTATGGAAACAGAAATTCCCTCCCCTGCTCCCAACACCGCGCCGTAAACGGCTCCAATCAATCCTCCCTGGAGAATGAGACGTAGATAAAAAGTCCCGCCGCTGACAGCCATGAAAGGTTCAGTGACGGCCCATACAAGACATCCAGCGGAGAAACCCAATAAAATATAGAGAATTTTCTTTATCGTTCTGGTCATACAGCTTTATCTCCTTGAGGGTTCACGAACAATCTGCAGTGACCCATTCTCCAATCTTCCGATAAGAGAGGCAGTTTCATCGGACATGAGGTTGACATCATGAACAGTCTTTTCTCCTTTACGTTGAAAGGAAATCCGATACCGTCCCGGGGGCACTGCCATGGTTTCTCCGACCGCGGTACCGATATGGGTGGAATGTATCTGATAGCTTCCTTCCGGTACATTCATATAAGTATCTATGGTTCCCGAATCGTTTATGCGTATGTCGGCATCCGGTACTTTGGACTCTATCCGCAGGAAGGCTGGTCGGGGCAGCAGAGCAGCGTTTATGGTCAGATGTGTTTCCCGGGGATCAAGATAGAGAGAGAATACCTGCTCAATATACCCAGTGGATCGAACAAGGAAACGCCAGACCCTTCCTGATTCAATATCGGGAATCCTGTAAATAGGCACTGCAACATCATTATGCAGAACATAAGCCAGTGCCTCATTGTTGAGGCTTTTGCCCCGCACAGCGTCGTATACATTAAAGGAAATTTCTACAGGCCCGGACTGAATCTCCGGAAGCTGTAAAGACTCCAGGGTTTCTGAAAATGGCCCCTCCTTAAGCGCAGCATCTGATGGAGGCAGATAAAAGGACTTCCAGTAAATCTGCCCCGCGAAACGTACTTTTACTCGATACATTCCTGATTTGAGCATCATCGGCAG
>Ga0334898_1004209_pt1 | contig 10910 bp, 9 predicted proteins | sample GraSluR3_MG_10_FD_207228 | JGI IMG/M metagenome (GOLD analysis project Ga0334898, IMG submission 207228) | Sludge microbial communities from methane-producing bioreactor in Wageningen University, Netherlands - Granular Sludge_3_08-R3 | ecosystem: Engineered > Bioreactor > Anaerobic > Unclassified... | reverse complement strand
GAATGTTTGTACCTTATAACAACACCGTGGAATAGACTTTGCGCTTGCAGCTCATTGGTACAGCTGGTCTGCTTTACCAAGCGCCATTGCACCTGGGGTGAGTTAAGGCTAGAATCAAGACCTATCAGCTCCTTTATCCTATTTGCCATAAGTTCATAGTAATTGGTTCTCCAGTCCTCCTTACTAATTGGATAATGAGTGTAAACAATATCTACCTCAATAGGAACTTTACTACTCTCGGACAAAGGCAAGCTGGCGCTTGACTCCAAAGCATACAATGCGTAGCCATTGGCCAAAGTAATTGTCCGAATCTCCTCAGGTTTGTACTTATCAATATAAACCGTTGGAATATTAGTATCCAGCCATTTCGAGTTCTCTATGGGATGCTCTAGCTTATCAACAGCAAACAACAACTCTTTTTCAACCTGAGCCAACGATGGGGTAATAGTGAAAAGTAAAAAGGTAATAGTTGAAAAAAAATTATGCATAAACCACATATCAGCTGTTTGGGTAACGCAAAAATAGCAATCTTATTACATAAAGCCTACTGGCACGAATTATGTATAACATCACCAGTATCATTAAAAAGACAAGCCATGAAACGGATTATTGCACTAGTAATTGTAGCGTTGCCCATACTTGCTTACAGCCAGCTATTTGGACAACGAACTCCGGGTTGGGTAAAAAATCCGCCCAAATCGGGAGGTAGCGTTTACGCTGTTGGTGAGGGGTCATCGTCAACCCCTGATGTGGCTGAACGTAAGGCTAGGCTTAATGCCAGTGTTGCTTTGGCCAAACAAGTTGAGCCAACAATAGAAACCCAAACCACCCGCCTCCAAAGTGTTGTACGTAACAACAAGGTGCTAAAGGAAAGGGTTCAGGTTATACGAGAATCGGTTGTGGCAAACCTGCATGACACGCGAGTAATTGAGAAGCATACAGCAGAGAGGAATGGGACGCATACCGTATATCTGCTAGTTGAGATGCCAAAGAAGAATATATCACAATCCTTTGTCGACCAGATAAAGAATGACAAGGAGCTTTACCAAGCGGTGGCCAAATCGAAAGCCTACAAGGAGCTATTGGCCAGCGCCCAGTAATACCTAACGAAACAGATAAGGCTGCAAACAAATGATTTTGTTTGCAGCCTTCATCATATCAATCCTATCAATTGCTATAGCATACTACGATAGACCTTTGACAATCTCCTTTACCTTTGCAACCTTCTCGTCCAGCATATCCTGAGTTTTTGCCTCGGCAATAAACCTAAGGTACGGCTCGGTGTTCGATGGTCGAATGTTGAACCACCAATCGGGGAACTCCACCCTGTAGCCATCAAAATCGAACGAGGCGGTGGGTTCTTCAAGCGATGTGAAATGATCACGAACTGCATCCATAGCATCCTTCTTTCGCTCGATGCGGAAATTGATCTCACCTGAGTTGGCATAGGTTTCAATTCGCGAGATTAGCTGCGACAATGTGTACCCCTCTTTTTTAAACTTGGCAATAACATCAAGTATAAGAAGGCTCGCCATTAGGCCAGAGTCGGAGTAGTAAAAGTCGCGGAAGTAGTAATGGCCTGCCAGCTCGCCACCATATATACCTCCAATTTCGCGCAGCTTGTGAGCAGCAAATGCCCTTCCTACTCTCCAGGTGCGCATCTCGCCTCCTAGCGGTTTAAGGTACTCGCCCACTGCTTTGGAGGTTCTAATATCCTGCAACACTAACCCCTTTTCGCCCTTCTCCTCAAGGAAATAGTGTCCAAGCAAGGCTATCATCAAGTCAGGGGAGATAAACCTGCCGTTCTCATCAACAAACATCACCCGGTCGGCATCGCCATCAAAAATTACCCCAATATCGCACTTTTCGCTTTTTACAAGGTTTTGTAAATCCACCACATTTTCGGGCACTAAAGGATTGGCCTCATGGTTTGGGAATGTCCCATCGAGCTCATCGTATATGTAAACTGGTGCATCACCCAGTAACTCCTTAATTAGCAATGCGGCCATACCGTTAGAGCAATCTATTCCAATACGCAAATTGCTGTAATCGGCAACATACTTTCTCAAAAACGATAAGTACTCGCCCCTAACATCAAGCTTTTTAATCTCGCCTGGCGTTTGCGACTTAACGATGGGCGCACCCTCCTTAATTCGCTGCTCAATTTGCTTAAGTCCAGTGTCGTAACCTACGGGCAAGGCATTCTCGCGCGATACCTTCATGCCGTTATACTCCTTGGAGTTATGCGAAGCCGTTATTTGAACCGATGCATTAAACTCATACTTGGCCGTAGAGTAGTACACCATGGGTGTAGTAGCCAAGCCAACGTCGTACACGTCGGCACCCGCATCGGTAATGCCTTTGGCTAGATATTCGAAAATTTCATCGGATGAAACCCGCGCATCGCGGCCAACCAACACCTTTTTGGTGCTAAGTAGTTCTACCAAAAAGTATCCAATCTTGTAGGCATCGTCCTTGTTAAAATCCTTATTGTAAATGCCCCTAATGTCGTATGCATGAAATGCTCCCATAATCATTAATTTTTCCCAAAAGTAGAAATTTTTAACCCTTTTATCAACCACCTAAACCAAAGCCAGAGGCAAATTGTTTACAATATTTGAGATGCTAATTAAATGAACTAAGAAGATGAAATCATTAATATCTATAAAATACCATTTTGAGTAGTTTTTTTTATTCATCTAATTTTCTGATTAAACGATCGTTAAACACATTCTGTATGCTGCCCAGCATTAAATTTATACTTTTATATGCCGTACAACATATTTACTGTTTATATTTGCCACGAGATAACAAACATCTTTTGATTGTTTTGTTGGGAAACAAATCAAAATAATGCTAAGGGACTAATTATGATTAAAAAGATTTTGATTGCCAATAGAGGCGAAATTGCTGTGCGCATAATTCGCTCATGCAGGGAGTTAGGTATTCGTTCTGTTGCTGTGTTCTCTGATGCTGACCGTGCTGCAATGCATGTTCGATACGCCAGCGAGGCTTACTACATAGGCCCATCGCCATCGCGTGAAAGTTACCTTGTTGCCGAAAAGATTATTCAGGTTGCATTGCAAGCCAAAGTGGATGCTATTCATCCGGGGTACGGTTTTCTGTCGGAGAACGCTGATTTTGCACGTAGGTGCAGTGAGGTGGGCATAAAATTTATTGGCCCATCGAGTGAGGCCATTACCCAAATGGGCGACAAAATTACTGCTCGGCAAACCATGATAGCTGCAGGTGTGCCTGTGGTTCCCGGAACACAGAAAAGCGTAACAAACCCCAATGACATTAAAAAGATAGTTGAGGAGATAGGCCTTCCTGTAATGATAAAAGCATCGGCAGGTGGCGGTGGCAAAGGGATGCGCCTGGTCCGAGATCAAAGGGAGTTGTTCTCTGCTGTAAAAATGGCACAATCCGAAGCCATGTCGTCGTTTGGCAACGATACCGTTTACATCGAGAAGTACATCGAATCGCCACACCACATCGAATTTCAAATCCTTGCCGATAAGCAAGGGAACACTGTGCACCTTTTTGAGCGGGAGTGCTCTGTTCAGCGTCGCCATCAAAAGGTGGTGGAGGAAACGCCATCGCCGTTCATTACCCCCGAGCTCCGAGAGCAAATGGGCGAAGCCGCAATTGCTGCTGCAAAAGCCGTGAATTACGAGGGCGCAGGTACTATCGAATTCCTTGTGGATGCCAATCGGAATTTCTACTTCCTTGAGATGAATACGCGTTTGCAGGTTGAACACCCCATCACCGAAAGAACAACCGGAATTGATATTGTAAAAGAGCAAATAAACATTGCGTCGGGTGAGCCACTGTCGTTTAAACAAGAGGAAGTATTCCAGTTTGGGCACTCCATCGAGTGCCGTATATCGGCGGAGGATCCATTCAATAATTTTATGCCAAGCCCTGGCGTTGTTCGGCACATCAGCGAGCCTAACGGTCTGGGTATAAGAACCGATGGATATGTGTATGAAGGATATGAAATTCCTATGCACTACGACCCCATGATTAGCAAGGTTATTACCTGGGGCAGAACTCGTGCCGAGGCCATCGATAGAATGCGAAGATCGCTTTATGAGTATAAGATTACGGGCGTTAAAACGTCAACAAAATTCCTTGAACGAATTATGATGAATAAGAATTTCAGGGATGGAAAATACGATACTCATTTTATTGAAAAGCATAGCGAGGAGCTGCTTACCCCTTGTGCCAACGAAAAAACTGTTAGTGTCGATATGGCCATAATTGCCACCTACATTGACTATACCAATAAAATGGAAAAGGCCGCAATGGGCGACTTTACCCTAACGCGTACAAACGACAAATGGAAGGAGTACGCACTAAAAAAATCAGTTCAAAGGATTTAGCCATGGCAATAGATATTAAAATTGGTGATCGCGAGGCGAATGTCCGTCTTGTTAAAAAGGATGGCTCAAAGGCTACAATTGATGTGGATGGCATTGCATATGAGGTTGACATCGTTATGGTCGAAGAGGGTGTGTACTCGATCCTACACAACGGAAAATCGTACAGCGTAGAGATGATCCCGGGCAATGGCCCCAAAAACTACTTTGTGAACACCTACTCATCAGCCCATGAGGTTGAAATTATTGATGCCCAAAGCCGATACCAAAAGAGCAGGAATAAGGATAGCATAGAATCCACCGAAAAGTTAATCACCACCCCAATGCCCGGTAAGGTTGTCCGTATTCCTGTGTCTGAAGGGCAAAGGGTTACCAAGGGTGATACCCTTATTGTTATATCGGCCATGAAAATGGAAAGCGACTACAACGCAACCCTGGATGGTATTGTTAAAAAGATACACGTTAACGAAGGTGACTCCGTGGCCAACAACCAACCACTTATCGAACTAGAATAACCTAAAGAAATATGGATAGCTTAGAAAAAAAGTACTCCCTGTTTGAGCAGAAAGTAAAACAAGCCGAGCAAGGAGCAGGCGAAGAACGTATTGCCAAACAGCATGCTGCAGGGAAACAGAGTGCACGCGAGCGCATAGCTGAGCTTTTAGACCCCAATACATTTAATGAATTTGATAAGCTGGTTACCCACCGATCGTATGAGTTTGGGCTGGAAAAAACAAGGATTCCAGGCGATGGAGTTATAACTGGGTATGGGAAGATAGATGGCCAGCTGGTTTACGTTTATGCCTACGACTTTACCATTTTGGGTGGCACGCTTAGCCGAGCGAATGCCGATAAGATTATCAAATTGCAAAATATGGCAATTAAAACCGGCACTCCCATCATTGGTCTCAACGACTCGGGAGGCGCACGAATTCAAGAGGGTGTGCAAAGCTTGGCCGGTTATGCCGAGATTTTTTACAACAACGTGAGAAGCTCTGGGGTAATTCCTCAAATTACCTGCGTTATGGGTCCCTGTGCCGGTGGAGCGGTATACTCCCCAGCCCTAAACGACTTTATCATCATGGTGAAAGACACCAGCTACATGTTTGTAACGGGTCCCGATGTGATAAAGGCTGTAACCCATGAAGATGTGACCAAAGAGGAACTTGGGGGAGCAACTACCCACAACGCCAAAAGCGGAGTTGCGCATTTTATGGCCGATAACGAGGAGCAAGCATTGATGCTGATTCGCGAGCTTATGGGTTTTATCCCAGCCAATAACATGGAGCATGCCCCCGAGTACCCAACAACCGATGACCCATTTAGGGAGGATGAATCGCTTCAAACTATTGTCCCAGCCGATCCCAATAAGCCTTATGACATCAAAGATCTTCTGCTTGTTGTACTCGATGACAAAAACTTCCTCGAGGTACAAGCACACTTTGCAAAGAACATTGTGGTGGGATTTGGCCGGCTGGCAGGCCAAACTGTGGGTATAGTAGCCAATCAACCTGCTTACCTAGCAGGTGTGCTCGATATTGACTCCTCGGTTAAGGCTGCCAGATTTATCCGATTCTGCGATGCATTCAATATTCCGCTAATTACTTTTGTTGATGTCCCAGGATTTTTACCAGGAGTCAATCAGGAGGAAAATGGCATAATCAAACATGGGGCAAAGCTTCTTTATGCATACGCCGAAGCAACAGTACCTAAAATAACAGTAATTACTCGAAAAGCATATGGTGGAGCATACTGCGTTATGTCGAGCAAGCAGGTGGGTGCCGATGTAAACTTCGCCTACCCCACCGCCGAAATAGCCGTAATGGGCCCCGAAGGGGCGGTTAACATCATCCATAGGCACAGCATAAGTAACGAAACCGATCGTCAAAATCTCATTGACGAGTACCGCGAAACGCTGGCCAACCCATACAAAGCAGCAGAGCTAGGGTATATCGACGAAATTATCTATCCTAAGCAAACTAGAGCTAAACTAGTTCAAGCCTTGGAACTTACGCAAAATAAGAGCCAGCAACAGCCTGCGCGAAAGCACGGGAACATTGTGTTATAAAAGGATGTTAATCAGCAAAAAAGGATTTTTTTGTTCGTTTGGTTAAAAAAAACCTCATTTTTTTTGGTTGGTTTGGCTAAATACAATATTTTTGCATTCGCAATTGAGGGGATGGTTAGTGAAGTGTAGAAAAATTGACATACTGCGGAAATAGCTCAGTTGGTAGAGCACAACCTTGCCAAGGTTGGGGTCGCGAGTTCGAGTCTCGTTTTCCGCTCAACAGATTTAAAGCGGATACAGTCCGCTTTTTTTCTATCAACACTTTTCTTTTCGTAATGGGCCCGGATGGTGGAATTGGTAGACACGCAGGACTTAAAATCCTGTAGCCATTGCGGCTGTGCCGGTTCGACCCCGGCTCCGGGTACCAAAACCAAAGCCTGACCACTCGTCAGGCTTTTTGTATTAGCACACCCCACATCGAAAAAATAAAACGGGGCGATCCGTTTCCGAATCGCCCCGCTGCTGCTAACAAATCTAACTTGTTGTAAACACCTAAACTAAAACATGGAAAAACTATTGATAATCGGGTAATGCATTCATAAGCTTCTGGCGCGAGAAAAAGATTCGACTTTTAACCGTACCAATTTTCAGGTTAAGCTTATCGGCAATCTCCTTGTACTTATACCCTGAGGTGTGCATCTGGAATGGGATGCGGAAATCGTCGTCGAGCTCGTTCACCTTTTGGTTTATCTCGCTATGCGAGAAGGTCGACTCAGGGCCCTCATCGAAGGTGCGCCCATTAACCAGATACTGGTTATCGCTCGAATCGAATGTGGTGCGCTGCTTAACTGCCTTGCGGTAGTTGTTAATAAAGGTATTCTTCATTATGGTGAAGGTCCATGCCTTTATGTTCGTATTATCTTCAAACTTATCCTTATAGGTTAAGGCCTTAAGATAAGTCTCCTGAAGTAGGTCGCGAGCATCCTCAGGATTTGCAGTTAAACTATAGGCAAATCTTTCAAGATTTGGCTCAAGCTCAATAAGTGCTGTGTTGAATTCTGCTGTTGACATAATGATATGGTTTAAGTTTTATTTTTAATCAGTCTAAATATATGTCTATGCAAATATACGACAGGATTAAACAAAACCAAATCGAAACCACTCCAAACAGCCTGATATCTATGTGTATTCTAAATAAAAAGATAAAGGTATAGACTGATCTGTCTATGCTTGACGGAATCTTGTCTAAATTAATTCTAAATAAATTTTTTGTGGTAAAAAATACAAAGATAAACAGTGACAACTGTTTATCAGACCGTTAGAAAAACAGCTGACAGAATAGAGAGTTAATTACTGACCTTCAGTGTATTACCTAAACAATAAAGCGCTTCACTACTTTACCTGCTTAATTAAAAGTTGTGTAAACTGATTGGCCGACGATACCTTTAGCACTCCCTTGGGCAGCTCCAGTTCTCCCTCCTCTACTAAGTGGCCTGTAACAATTAGTGTAGCCTTTGGCAGCTCGTTTTTGAGCTTTTCGAAGTGCTTAGCAAAAACATCCTTGGGCATAGAAACGGTAAACGAGGCGAAAAGTACGCTAATATCTTGCTTAGATGCTACCTTTATCACATCATCAACAGGTACTGTTTGCCCCAAATAGGTTGTGCTGTAGCCCCTTGACAGGGCTAAATAGTTGAAATACAACAAACCTATTTCATGCAGCTCGCCCTCGGGCAGGTAGAAAAGGATCCGGCTCTCGTGTGATGTCTTCACATCCAAATCGAGCGTAGCCTTTATTATAGCGTTTCGAAGTATGTTTGAGGTAAAATGCTCCTGAGCAGGGACAATGCCTCCGGACTGCCAAAGAAGCCCCATCCGTTTCTGAAAGGGCACCAAGAGGTTTTCATATGTCCACTCGAAGCCTCGCTCACGAATAAACTCATTCAGCTTCCCCACAAAGGAATCTTCATCCATATTAATGGCAGCAGTGAGCAAACTTTCGGGAACTGGAGGCGGGCCAACATATTTATTACCCTGATTTATTATGGTCGACATCTCGTCCTGCGACATCCTAGAGATGCGGCTAATCTTGTAACCTACGCTTAAAAGCATCTTAATATTAAGGGCCAGCCTCAGATCGTCCTCGGAGTATCTTCGGATATTAGTATCGGTTCGTTCTGGGGAAAACATACTATATCGCTTCTCCCAAACCCTTATGGTATGTGGCTTTATGCCGGTAAGAACATAGAGCTGCTTAATGCTATACATAATCATTTTGCGTTGTTAGTAATGTTTAAACAACTGATTGGTAAATTGGTTCATTACCCCAGATGAACAGAATTATGGGTTACAGCTTACGAATTAGCATCAATCCATCACGCAAGGGTAATAAAACCTGCTCCAGGTTGTTGTCATCGGCAACCATATCATTAAAATCCATAACACCTTTAGTGTAAGCATCATCGGGTTCGTTTAGCAAAACCTTTCCTCCCCAAAGCACATTGTCGGCCAAAATGTACCCATTGGATTTTACCTTTGGTAATACCATCTCGAGGTATTGAGGGTACTGCCGCTTGTCTCCATCAATTAGGACCAGATCGAACATTTCGTCTAGTTGTGGAATAATATCTAATGCGCTGCCCTCATGCAGAGTTATCTTTCCCTCAGCTCCTGCCCTACGAAAAAAATCCAGCGCTGTTTCGCAAACCTCATCGTTAACCTCAATGGTGTGTAGCTGCCCTCCTTCGGCTAGCCCTTTGGCCAAGCATAAAGCCGAGTAGCCCGTATATGTTCCAATCTCGAGTATTCTGTGGGGCTTAAGCATCCTACTTAGCATCTCAAGGAGTTTTCCTTGGATTGGACCGCTCAGCATACGTGGCTGCAAGCTAGTTAAGTGGGTATGTCTATTCAGTTCATACAGCACTTTATCCTCGGGAGTAGTATGCTTTAAGAGGTAGTCCTCCATGTCGTTGGAGTGATACAAACCGGTTTCCATTACTTGTAAATTAAGGTTGTTAAGCTCTCGGGCGAAAGAATTTCGTTGGCAACTCTGAGCAGATCATCAGTTGTAATAGCCTCTATTCGAGCATTGATGTCACTAAAACTTTCAACCGAATTGTAAAACATATAGCTCCGTGCAACGCTGAGCATAAGCGATTCATTATTCTCGGCTGCAATGGCCATTTGCCCTATTAGCTGCCTTTTAGCTTTGGCTAGCTGCTGGACGCCAAGCCTCTTCTCTCGAAGCACGCGCAGCTCAGTGTGCAGCATTTCGAGGGATTTATCAAAATTAGATTTATCGCTACCGAAATAAATGCTGAAAACCCCGGTGTCGGAGTAGGGTGTGTAAGACGACTCCACATTATAAGCGTAACCAGTACGCTCCCTAAGGGCCAGGTTTAGGCGTGAGTTCTGACCCGGCCCGCCAAGCACATTGTTCAGCAGGTACATGGCCACCCTGTTAGGGTCGTGCAAATCGTAGGCTCTGCACCCAACAATGCAATGCTGTTGATAGGTGCGCTTACGAACTTCTCTCACCAATGGTTGTGAGGGTTGAATATCAAGTCTAGTTACCTTACGAAGATTTGCTGATATTGAGCCAAAATAACGTTCAGCCAACTTCACTACCCTCGAAAAGGGGATGTTACCAATGGAGCAAAAAACCATTTGATCGGTATTGTAATTCCGCTCAATAAAGTTGAAAATATCATTCCGTGAAAAACGTTTTATGTACTTCTTTGAACCCAAAATATTTCTACCAAACGAGTGATTGGGGTAGAGTAAATCCTCAAAATCGTCGAATATTAACTCAGAGGGCGAGTCCTTATAGGAGTTTATCTCATCGAGCACAACATCCTTCTCCTTTACCAACTCCCTTTCGGGAAAAGTTGATCGGAAGAGAATGTCATATGTAAGCTCAATTGCCCTATGGTAATCCTCCTTTAAAAAAGTTGAGTGAATTACCGTCTCTTCCTTGGTTGTGTATGCATTCAACTCGCCCCCCACATCCTCAAGCCTACTATTTATATGGTATGCTTTACGACGTTTAGTCCCCTTAAACAGCACGTGCTCAATAAAATGCGCTAGCCCATGCTCGTGCTCCATCTCGTCCCTAGTACCAGCATTCACCATCATACAACAGTACGCTACCGGCGAGTCGGTACGCCCATGTATTACTCTAATACCGTTTTGTAGCGTGTAATTGTCAAATGTCATTGGGTAAAAAATTTTGAACTGCAAACGTAGTGAATTACAACGATATGCCAAAGGGATATTTTTAACGGTACGTATCGTCGCTCATCTTTTAAACACCACTAAACGCACTAAGCTATATTGAATCAATCTAAATAACATCGTAGGGTAAGGCTAAGAAATCTGATAATCAAACGCGATGCTAAAAACAGCGAATATTTTTATACATAATATTTGCTGATAAAATAAATTTGCATACTTTTGCAACCGCAAAACGCTGGTGCCATAGCTCAGTTGGTAGAGCAACGGACTGAAAATCCGTGTGTCCC
>Ga0334898_1004208_pt1 | contig 10910 bp, 7 predicted proteins | sample GraSluR3_MG_10_FD_207228 | JGI IMG/M metagenome (GOLD analysis project Ga0334898, IMG submission 207228) | Sludge microbial communities from methane-producing bioreactor in Wageningen University, Netherlands - Granular Sludge_3_08-R3 | ecosystem: Engineered > Bioreactor > Anaerobic > Unclassified... | reverse complement strand
AAAACCTGAATGTTTCTGAAATGAATTTCAGCCCCCTCAGCTTCCAGACAGATGTACCCTTTCTTTTGCGATGACTGACTGATGCCGTTCACAAACTTTCCGTTAACCGAAAGTTTGACGGTTCCGTCCACGCAAACCACCTCGTAGGTATTCCACTCCCCTTTCCCTTTACAGCGGTTTTCGGTTGATTTGCTTCGGGCTCCACGCGGATTGTCGGGTACAATTTCCACGCCGCCAACACCAAACAATTCGCCGTGAACATAAGCAATGGGAGGTTTTTCGCCGTTTCGGATATTTTGGTTTACCCAGTCGAGCTCCAGCATTTGCACCTCCACCCCGTCGGGCAGACGGTTTTCGCCTGGTTGGGCTTTACTCCACACAAACGTGCCCGAGTTTCCGCCGGCCTCCATGTGCCGCCATTCAATGTGCATGATAAAATTTTCGTACTCTTTTTCGCTGCGAATAACTCCGATTGGAAGCCCTGTGCAAACCAAAATATCATCTTCTACCCGCCAGGTTTCCGGTTCGGTATTCACCTGAAACCATTTTACGGGCTCACCGCTGATGTTTTCTCCATCAATCACATCCTGCCACTGAATTTCCTTTCCAAACGTGGCCACCAAATCCTGTGCATTCAACGTTGAAACTTTAAACATCAATATAGTGCAAAAAGGCACAATGAATAATATTATCTTCCTCATCACTTTAAACTTTGAACTTTAAACTCGGAACTTTAAACTTTGAACTCGAAACTTTGAACTTTACCCTGTGAAATAAATCTTCGATTTAATGCTATGGCATTATTTCACAGGGTGAAACTCTGAACTACCCTGCAGCATTCGGAACTCCCGCCTGTGGAATTTCCTCCTTAATTTCCGTAACCGGACCAAAGGCATACGTTTTGGGACCAAGATACAAATCGGAATTCATCATTTCTTCCCAGGTAACATCTTTACCCGTGTAGGCAGAAATCCGACCCATAATGGTTACAATGGTTGAATTTACCTGTGCTTCGGCATCGCTAATGGGTTTGCCTTCACGAATTGCTGTCACAAGGTTAATGTGTTCCTGCACAAACGGATTGGTCACTTTCCATTCCGATTCTGTGTCACCTTCTTCAGGATAAGGATATTCCCAAATCAAATTGCCTTTCCAGTCATAAATTTTTCCGGTGGCATTGGCATAACCTTCTGTGCCGTTAATTTGCTCCACCTTTTTGTTGGTGCAGCCGTTTATCTGGCGGGCGGCACAGTGGGTACGCAATCCGTTTTCGTATTCATATTCAATGCTGAAAAAGTCGTACTGGTCGCCGGTAACCCTGCGCTGGCGGCCACCCCAGCCCACTGCACGAAGCGGATTTTGCCCGATGTGCCAGTTCATCACATCCACTTCGTGAATAAACTGCTCGGTAATATGGTCGCCCGAAAGCCAGCAGAAGTTCACCCAGTTGCGCAGCATGTATTCCATGTCGGTCCATTCGGGCTGGCGGCTCCTGAACCACAGCGCACCACCATTCCGGATAATGTTTGCCCCGGTAATTTCGCCAATTGCCCCATTTTGCACGCGGCGATGTGTTTCCATGTAATCTTTTTGCACACGGCGAATGGTTCCACTCACCATGCTCAATCCGGCAGCTTCCGCCTTTTTAGCCGATGCCATTACCGAGCGGGCGCCTACCGGATCAACGGCAATGGGTTTTTCCATAAAAACGTGCTTCCTGGCATTTATGGCCGCTTCCACATGCGCCGGACGGAAATGTGGCGGGGTGCAAAGCAAAACCACATCCACGCCTGAATCAATTACCTTTTCAAAACTGTTAAAACCTATAAAGCAGTTTTCATCTGCAATTTCCACATTTTTCTCTTCTTTCAGTTTTGCACGGCAGTTATCGATTTTATCCTGAAACACATCGCCAAGTGCAGTAATCTGGAGGTTCGGGCCCGCATCCAGAAAATTGATGGCAGCGCCGGTACCGCGGCCGCCACAGCCAATCAATCCGGCTTTAATCACTTTCCCGTCGGGTGCCTGACCTAGCAATTTGGGAAGCTGAATTTCCTCTTTTTTCGACGAAGGCCCTGAGCAGGAGGTTAAAATTCCCACAGCACCCAATGTGCCTAAAGCCGTTTTTGTGATGAAATTACGGCGATCAATTCCTGGTTTGATGTTCATGATAATTATTTTTAAAATGAATGTAAATTATTTGCAGAACCCTTTATCAGTTCGCTAAATTATCAAAAACTTTATGCGGATGAACAAATTTTTTAAAAATTATTTGGAATTTCGTATTTGGCGATTAATCAAAAATTCATTTACATTTGTCAAAAACAATACAATATCTCATTGGGCAACCTAAAAAATACAACTGACTCCAAGTTAATCTACCTGATTAAAACCGGTGTAAAAGAAGCTTTTCAGGAGTTGTTTGAAAGGTATGCCCCGCGGATTTTCCAGTTTTCCCTTTCCTATTTAAAAAACGAGCAGGATGCTGAAGAGCTGGTGCAGGATGTTTTTCTGAAGATATGGGAGAAACATGAAACACTCGATAAATCGAAAAACATCAAAGCATTTATTTTTAAAGTGGCGGTAAACACCATGTATGATTTTATCCGCAGGAAAAACATCGAAAGTGCATACAAAGACTTTGCCTCTGCCAATTTTGAACCGCAACCCGACAGCACCTGGCACCAGGTAATTTTTGATGAAATGATAGACAATCTGGATGTGCTGGTGAAACAGATGCCTGCCGAACGTCAGAAAATTTTCCGGCTCAGCCGCGAAGACGGACTAACCAATGATGAAATTGCTTCAAAATTAAATCTTTCCAAACGGACCGTCGAGAATCAGTTATACCGAGCCATCGCCTTCCTAAAAAAACATTTCAGAACCGATTCCCTGTTCGCCCTGCTTTTCCTGTACCTGTGGTGTGGATAAAAGATTGAAGAGATTGAAAGGATTGAAGAAGATTGAAGAAGAAAATGCATGAATGATAAAATGCGTGAATGCATCAATGGAAGATCCTGATATTCGAAAATATTTTGTGAAAATAAAGTTACTGGTAACCGTTTCACTCCAATATTCGCTAAACTTTGTACAGGACTTGTCCCCCTTTGGATGCAAAATTTGCCATGAAAAACGATTAATGAATCCCAAAGGGGGAATTAAAGGGGGATTTTGAAAATAATAATTCAATTTGTAGAATCACTGATGTTATCAATTCCGCTCACTGCTGAAAGTTAACAAGGTTTCTACTTCAACGCCATATAATTTTCGGTTAAGCCAAAACAGGCTCAGCTAAATTCAGTCTGGAATTTATGGATAATACTTGTAAATGTCTTTTCTGTGAAGAATGCGCTCGAAAATCAGTACATTATTAATAATTTTAATCCCAATCCTGTAATTTCCAAATTTAAAACAGTTGATTGTAATACTCCTGTGCTTCAATCAAAGAAAGATTTTCTTCCGGATCGTTTTCTTCAATCAATTTACCGAGGGCATAATCTTCCAGCAACTGCTCCATTTTCTCAAAAGTTTTTATATCGACTTGAACAGGAACCGGACGTTTATTCTCGTCAGTAAGATATGTTTTTTTGATGTCGAGCATAATTTTCAATTTCTGTAAAAATATAAAAATATGAAATACCAATGGATTACTCTTTGACAGGTTAAAACAAATTCTGTGAAAAAGAATAATTGGGAATGAAAGCGGCAGAGCCGCGGTAATATTTGTAGGATATGAAATAAGATAGTGTATTTTAAGGTGCAGCGCACCGAAATATGATACAACAACCAATAAGAATCCAGAATTATTTTCCTCTGTCCATGAGTAAATCCCATTAATCATTCGTATTACAATTAAACATTGAATCAGAAGCTGAAAAAAACATTTCGCAAATAGTTTAGGTTAGTTTAGTTAGACAAAACCGTTCTGCAGGTGCAGGGCGGTTTTTTTAATATTTAAAACGGGCTTTGGTGCCGGTTCAATTTAGTTCGGAATTAATTGAAATTTAAGAGAATAAACAATATCCAACATTAAATCCTGCTATAATTCAATCTTTACCTGGAAATTCTGTATTGAGCATTGGATATTGATTATTTCTTACAGCCAGGCAGCCACAAATATCCAATATCGAATATTCAATAGCCAACACCTTATCCAACGAAAAATAGTCTCCAGTAGTGAGACAGCCAGTCGCAAGAAGCCAGCCGCCATTAATTTTTTTCCACCGCAAATGAGTATATTGTCCAAACAATTCGTATTACTATCAACTGAGAAATAAAAATGAACCATCGAATAAAAAATATACTGCACAAAGGAAACGCCAAAAATGCCGGCAATAAAGACCGGCAGGAGATGCTCTCCCTTTTTCATCAACCGGAAAGGGAATACGAACTGAAAGGAGAACTGGTGAAAGAGCTGGACGAATGGACCGTTTCCGAAGATTCCCTTCCCAACCTGCAAAAAATGTTTGCCCGCCTTTGGAATACCATTGAAAAACAGGAGCAGCGAAAAACCCTGAAAACCCGTTACCTGAATGTGGCCGTGCGTATTGCTGCCGCGCTGGTAATCGGGCTGTTTATGGGCTTTTTTGTCCATTCCCTGGTCAACCGGACGGAACCTGTTTTTTATACCGCCCACTCCCCCATGGGTTCGGTTTCGGAATGGAACCTGCCCGACGGTACAGTCATTTTTTTGAACTCCGGTTCGGAAATCAAATACAGCGTAAACGGCAAAAAAGCGCCGCGTGAAGTGTTCCTTACCGGCGAAGCCTGGTTTGAGGTGGAAAAAGACAAAAAACGGCCTTTTGTGGTGCACACCCCGTTTTACGAAGTGCAGGTAACCGGAACCCGTTTTAATGTGAAGGCTTATACCGAAGAAAACAAGGCGACCACCACGCTGGAAGAAGGTGAAGTGATCATTCGTTCCGAAGAAAATCCGCAACTGGCCGAAGGCATTGTGCTGAAACCCGGACAACAACTGGCGCTGGCGGGCAATGCAGAGAATCCTGAAATCAGCGAGGTAAACACCCGATGGTTTACGGCATGGAAAGACAACAAACTCATTCTGGTGAACATGCCGCTGAAAGAGCTGATTGTGTTGCTGGAACGGAAATACGGAGTGGAATTTGTGGTAAAAGACGAAACCGTACTGAACTACCACTGCGATGCCACATTCCAGGGTGAAACCCTGATTGAACTAATGGATATTTTAGAGGGAATGATAGCCATCGACTATAAAATTGAAGGACAAACCATTGAAATAACATCTGATAAAACCCGAAAAAAAGGAGGAACTATGAAATGAACCCAAGGTGCAGCCCGGCCCGATCCGACCGGGGAAACACCTAAAAAAACAGGCCGAAAGGTGCGGGAACACCTGCCGGCCCGGATCGTTTCGAAATCATGGTGCCGAACCTGAATAGTGGCAAGCACCAATAAAGCAAATAATCAAAACATTTAAAAGTATGAAAAAATTTTGGAAACCGCCTTTTCCGGTAAATGAAAAGGCAAAAAAACTGATTTTAACCATGAAACTGACGGTTGTTATCTTGTTTCTAACCCTGATGCAGGTTTCGGCCACCGTGTATTCGCAGGCCACGAGATTCACGTTCCGGGCCGAAAACAAGCAGGTAGTGGAAGTGTTGCGGCAAATTGAAGAGAACAGCGACTTTCGCTTCTTCTTCCTGCGCGAGCAGGTGGATGTGGAGCGCAAGGTAACCGTTACCGCCCGCGACGCCACTGTGGAACAAATCCTGGAGGAACTTTTTCGGGGAGAGCCCGTAAGTTACGGGTTTGCAAACGAAGCGCTCATTGTGCTTACCCGCAGTGACAATCCGCTGGGAAGTATAGACGGTTATCTCGGGGGAGATATACAACAGTCAGCCGTTTCGGGTAAAGTTACCGATTCTTCCGGTCAACCGCTGCCCGGTGTTACCGTAGTGGTAAAGGGAACCACACATGGAACCATCACCAACAATGACGGCGAATATACTCTTGCCAATATTTCTGACGACGACATCCTTGTGTTTTCATTTGTTGGAATGCTGACACAGGAAGTAGCGGTCGGCAACCAGTCGGTTATTAACCTGACCATGGAAGAAGACGTGATCGGGATTGAAGAAGTGGTAGCAGTTGGTTACGGCAGAATAAAGAAATCGGATTTAACAGGCGCCGTATCGGTGCTAAAAAACGAAGAAATTGCCTACAAAGCTACTGCCAATGCTGCCCAGGCGCTTCAGGGAAAAGTAGCCGGCGTACACGTTACAAACAGCGGCGCTCCCGGAAGCAACCCGGTTATTCGGGTGCGGGGACTCGGTTCGGTAAGATCCGACACGGAACCGCTTTATGTTGTTGATGACGTGCTGACAAACGATATCAGCTTTCTCGGCAACAACGATATCGAATCGATTACCGTTTTAAAAGACGCCTCGGCTTCGGCCATTTACGGAGTCAGGGCTGCAAACGGCGTTATCATCATTACAACCAAACGGGGAAATAAAGACAAATTATCGGTGAATTACTCAGGCTATGCCGGGGTACAGGTCCCGGTCGATATTATGGAAATGGCTAACGCACAGGAGTACATTCAGTTGTTAAATGAAAAAGGTGAAATTGCGGCTGCAAAATCAGGTGGTACATTTACGCCTTACGATCCCTCGAAATATAACTTTTCCACCGACTGGTTCGGTGAAATACTTCGCAACAGGGCTTTTACCACCAATCACGATATTGGTTTTTCTGGTGGAAACGAAAGAACGCTTTTTGCTTCCGGTGTCAGCTACTTTGAACAGGAAGGCCTGATGCAGTTCGATCTGTACAGAAGAATCAACGTGAGGGCGGCAGTTGACAGCAAAGTGAGGGATTACCTGAAAATAGGATTCAGCCTCAACTTGTCGAACCGGTACTCCAACAATTCGTCCAATGTAGCCCATGCGGCGTTTATTGCGCCTCCCGCCGTAAAAATGATCGACGAAGAAACCGGAAATTATATGGCCATGACCGAATTTGGCGATTATGCCAACCCCATGGTAAACCTCGTGTACAACAACGATAAAACCAACAGCATACGCCTGGTAGGGAGCGGTTACGGCGAGCTGTATATCATGGACGGACTGACATTCAAATCATCTTACGGAGTAGATGGAAGTTATATACGCGACAGGGTTTACCTGCCTAAATATGAATTAACCGGGGGAAGTGCATCAGAAGACACTGAAAAGCTCACGCGGAAGTTTTCCTACAACATGAACTGGTACTGGGATAACACCCTAACCTATACCGGCGAAATAAGCGAAGGCAACAACTTAACGGTTATGGCAGGCGTATCGGCACAGGAACTGAACGGTTTATGGCTGAGCGCCGGACGGTTGGAGGTCCCTTATTACAACCGAAACAATACGCTTTATTTAAATCTTGGTTCGCCCGACAGCCAAATAAACAATGACGGGGGGTCCCACATTGCTTCGTTTTCCTATTTCGGCCGGGTGAACTATTCCCACCAGGAAAAATATATGGTTACGGCAACGGTTCGCCGCGACGGTTCTTCCATATTCCCTGAGAATAACCGTTACGACATTTTTCCGTCGATAGGACTTGGGTGGGTGTTGAGCAACGAGAATTTTATGGCGGGCCAGTCGTTTTTACAATATTTGAAATTGCGTGCGAGCTGGGGTGAAATGGGGAACAACAAAATCCCGGAACTGACGGCTGTCGGTACGGTCGATTATGAAACCTGGAATTCGACCGAATTTGGCGGCACCATTCACCAGGGCGCCTCTGCCACTTACATTGGACCCGAAAATCTTCTGTGGGAAAAAACACGTGAATATGACCTCGCGCTCGAAGGTTATATGCTGGATTCGAGATTGACTTTCGAATTCGATTTCTATAACAAAAAGACCATCGGCGCCATTTTCCCGGTGACGGTGAACAGTGCGCTCGGCGCTTCCAACGCTTCGTATCTCGATAACAATGCGGACGTGCTAAACCGCGGGGTGGAAATCAGCCTCGGGTGGAAAAACAGTGCGAGGAATTTCAATTACAGGCTGAACGGGAATGTGGCATTCAACCACAACGAGGTGGTAGCGCTAAAACCCGGAACGATTGGCATTTATGGCGGTTACATGAACGTAAATGCTTCGACCTATACGGTTATCGGCCACCCCATCGGCGAATTTTACGGGCGGAAAGTTTTGGGCATTTTTCAGAATATAAATGAAATTCAGAACTACAAAAATGCAGAAGGAACGCCAGTACAACCCAACGCTCAGCCGGGCGACTTTAAATACGAAGATGTAAATGGCGACGGCGCGATAAACGATAAGGACCGCACTTTCCTCGGGACGGCTCTTCCCACTTTCAATTTTGCCCTGAGCGGGTACATGGAATTTAAAGGCGTCGATTTCCAGGTTGACCTCTACGGACAGGGAGGAAACCATATCTACAATGCCAAACGTTTCCGACAGATTGGAAACGAAAATTACGACAAAGACTTTTTTGACAACCGCTGGCACGGCGAAGGCACTTCCACAGCGTACCCTTCTGCCGACATGGCAAGCCACGACAACAAAGTTGTCAATTCATGGACGATAGAAAAAGGAGATTTTCTGCGTATTCAGAATGTGCAGTTGGGATATACTTTGCCTGAATCGGCGATGTTAAAGATCGGCGTTGAAAGTATCAGGCTCTATGTTAATGCTACCAATCCAAAAACCTTTTTCAAATACAAGGGATTTACTCCTGAAATTGCGAAAACAGGACCGGAAGCAGCAACCAGTCAGGGTGTCGACAGTTATGTTTATCCCATGTCTGCAACCTATAACTTCGGTATAAACATCAATTTTTAATCGTTAAGAATGAACGTCATGAAGAAAAAAATATTCAACATATTCGCATTGGTACTCCTGCTCGTAATTACATTTTCATGCAGTGAAGAATTTCTCAGTTTTGAGCCGGAAGGAAAATTACCGGAAGAGGAATTTTTTGTGACCGAAGCGCATGCCGAACAGGCTACCAACGCAATTTATGCCCACATGCGAAACTGGAACCAGGTGGCTTTTGCCTTTTACGCTATCCAGGAAATGCCTTCCGATAACTCCCTCAAAGGGAGTGTGGTTGGCGACGCTGCCTTTTTAAACGACTATGTGCATTTTTCTGTGGTTCCGAATGAAGGACAGCTCAACGGATACTGGGGTTCGCGCTACAAAGGCGTCAACCTCTGCAACCAGGTACTCGGGAAAATCGAAAATACATCCACCGGCGAAGCCAAAAAGGCAAGACTCATTGCCGAAGCAAAATTCCTTCGCGCGTATTATTATTTCGATCTCGTTAGGGCTTTCGGGGATATTCCGTTGGTAAATTCCATCGAGAATGCCGTGGAGCAGGCAGCGGTAAGGGCTCCGAAGGAAGATGTGTATGCACTGATTGTCAGCGACCTCAGGGATGCCATCGATGTACTGCCGGTAACTTACGACGCCGCTAACAATGGAAGGGCGACAAAAGGGGCGGCACAATCGCTTCTTGCTAAAGTCGATCTTTATCTGGAAAACTGGGAGGAAGCGGAATCGCTGACAAATGAAGTGATTGCCTCCGAAGTTTATGATCTTATGGACGATTTCTGGGCAATGTTCAGGGTTGAAAATGAAAACAGCATAGAATCGGTTTTTGAAATCCAATGTCCGTATGACCCGGGAGACTGGAACCTGACCAACTGCCAGCATGCCGAACCACAGGGGCCGCGCGGCGTTTACGGATGGGGATTCAACGTTCCCACAGACGACCTCGCCAATGCCTTCGATGCTGCCGGCGATACAATTCGAAAGAATACCACCATTATTTATTATGGCGAGAAAACTCCAAACGGGGATTTGATTGAAGGAATCGGATTAAATGAAATGGAAGGGGTTACCGTTCCCCGGTACAACGGCAAAGTGTATTCCACCATTCAGGAAAGGGATGAATTGGGTTGGTGGAGTTCGTGGGGCCAGAACGTACGGGTTATCCGTTATGCCGAGGTTTTACTGATTAACGCCGAGGCAAAAGTGAGATTGGGCAATGCCGCCGGAGCTGCCGAACCTTTGAACCTGGTAAGAGAAAGGGCAGACCTTCCTCCCATCGGCAATCCAACGCCCGACGATATTATTAACGAACGCCGTTTGGAGTTAGCCATGGAAGGCGATCGCTTTTTCGATATGGTGCGTACGGGTATCGCTGCTTCAAAACTCAGTGCAAATGGTTTTGTTGCAGGTAAAAACGAAATTTTCCCAATCCCGCAGGACATTATCGATATGACAAACGGAACGGTAACCCAAAACGCGGGATATTAAAAAGTATTAAAATGAAACGTAAAGAATTTTTAACCAATATGGCAATGGCCGGAACGGCGGTTTTGATGATTCCTTCGCTCGTTAAAGCCGGCGTTTTCGGCGCCGAAAAAAATAAAATCAGGGTTGGAGTGATCGGGTGTGGCAGCGTATCGGGAGTTTACCTGCCACATCTGACGAAATCCCCGTATGTGGAAGTTGTCAGCGTATGTGACATTAAACCTGAAAGGGTTAAAAGCCGTGCGGAAGAGTTTAATGTTCCCCATAACTTTCCACACATCGACCAAATGCTGAACGGACCTGATTTTGACCTGTTTGTAAATCTTACTGACATGCAGGAACACGGGCGGCTCAACAAGCTTGCCCTGCTGAAAAGGAAACATGTTTGGAGTGAAAAACCGCTGGCCAATTCCTACAAAGAAGGGGTTGAACTGTTGCAACTGGCACTAAAACAAGGTGTTAGGACATGGGGCGCGCCGGCGGTAGTCAATAGTCCGCAATTTGCATTTATGGCCCGGCAAATCACCGAAGGAAAGCTCGGTACTGTTGCCGCTGCACACGGCAGGTACGGGCATCTCGGGCCGCACTGGT
>Ga0334898_1004206_pt1 | contig 10914 bp, 13 predicted proteins | sample GraSluR3_MG_10_FD_207228 | JGI IMG/M metagenome (GOLD analysis project Ga0334898, IMG submission 207228) | Sludge microbial communities from methane-producing bioreactor in Wageningen University, Netherlands - Granular Sludge_3_08-R3 | ecosystem: Engineered > Bioreactor > Anaerobic >... | reverse complement strand
TGTTTATGATTTACTTCTACATCTTTAACAACCCAATCTTCTCCAAAATCTAGAACAAGATTGAAAAAATCTTTGGTTAAATTCATGCCCCAAATTTATTCCTTTCCACTAAATTTGCAGTAGAACCTAAAAAATAAACAGTTGAAATATCCATAAGAATAATATCATACCCACTTTGAATGAAATTTTTTGGATATTCCATTTGACCAATGAAATCAAAATTATTTACAAATGAAAATAATCTCCGTAGTAGGCGCTCGTCCCAATTTCATGAAAATTGCTCCTTTTATTCATGAAATTAATAATTATAATAAAACAACAGCTAATCCTATTCAACATATTTTAGTCCATACAGGCCAACATTATGATGACCGTATGTCGCAAACATTTTTTGAGCAGTTAAATATTCCTACGGCTGATATCAATCTCGGTGTTGGTTCGGGTAGCCATGCCGAGCAGGTGGGGCATACTATGATTGCTTTTGAAAAAATATTAAAAAAAGAAAAGCCGGATTGGGTAGTGGTTGTTGGTGATGTAAATGCCACACTTGCTTGTTCAGTTACAGCCAAGAAGGAATGGATTAAAGTTTGCCACATTGAAGCCGGCCTGCGCTCAGGCGATATTACCATGCCAGAAGAAGTAAACCGTTTAGTAACTGATCGGCTATCTGACTTACTACTGACACCTGATTACTTGTCTAATGAGAACCTGAAAAAGGAAGGGGTCACGGATGACCGCATGGTTTTTGTTGGTAATATAATGATAGACACACTTGAAGCAAATCGCCATAGGGCAGAAAAAATTTCTATCAAAGAAGTGTTGCAAAACAATTACTTTGATAACTCCCAAAAGAATACACTTAACATTGAAAATGAGCACTACGCACTGATTACCTTACACCGGCCATCCAATGTGGACGAGAAAGAAGTATTAGAACCCATTATTCGGTTTTTAATTGATGAAGTAGCGGTCAATCAGCCCATATTATGGCCAATCCACCCGCGAACACAAAAGCAGCTTGTTCAATTTGGATTATTTGATGAAGTACAATCACATCCAAACATTATCTTGTTGCAACCTTTGGGGTATTTTGATATGCTACGCTTAAATATGGGTGCAAAAATTATGCTTACCGACAGTGGTGGCTTACAGGAAGAGTGTACTATCTTAGGCACGCCATGCCTCACCCTGCGCTGGAATACAGAACGCCCCGTTACCCTAAAAGAACACGGTGGTGCAAGCGTTTTGGTTGGTAACAACGTAAACCGTATACGGGAAGAATATAATGAAGCATTACAGAAGCAGCGTGCACCTATTCGCCCCCCGCTTTGGGATGGTCAAACTGCTGGTCGTTGTCTGCAAGCTATACTTAATTACAATCAATAAGCCTTCAGCTATAGCAGGGCCGCACTATTTGTGACTTTAACAGCCGTTTAAAGTGAATGATATGTTGGCTAAAGTGCTAATAAAACCACATTACCAGAATAATTTCAGATGAGTTCTCTAAAGCAAATCATTGCAGCCTTACCCATAGAGGATTGGGATTACTACCACCCAAATAGTGATATTCAAAAGCCGACCACATTTGCAAAATCATTGGATTTTGTGCTTGCATACTTTAATGCTGCAGAAAAGCGTCAAATCATCGGCTTAAGAGACATTCAAGGCAAAAGTTCTTTTACAAAAGCAGCGCATACGGCATCTATTTATTTTTTAGGATGTTGGCTGGCTTCAAAATTAGATGTAAAGAAGCAATTAAGACACTTAAATATTGGAAAAGAATTTGAAAATGATTTCCTTTTTGTTTGGTTTTTAAGCTGCTTATACCATGATCGTCATTTCAATATAGAACGCCCGGGGGAGCTAAAGAATTATTCAGATTTAATTTCGACTAATGCTAAGGACAAGCTTGAAAATTTGTTGACACGAAGAAGGCCAACAACAGTTCCGCTCACTCTCAAACAGGCAATCCATCCTTATTATAACTACCGCCAAAAACATTGGGGTGTAATTGATCATGGCATTGCCGCCGGAATTTACCTTTTTAATGATCTGGTAACATTAAGAAAAGCCAACGAAAGTATAACCTCTAAACTGAACTTTTCCAAATCAGTGGAGAAACTTTATGTTGAAGCAGCCTACGCCATTGCAGTGCATAATATTTATTTCCCAAAAGAAACAGACATTGAACGTTATAAGAAACATGGTCTTACCACACTTATAGGTCATCCGCCCATCAATTTTTTTGAATCTCCATTTCTATTTCTGTTGGGCTTGACAGACACATTAGACCCAATAAAGACATACAGTTGCGTAAGTCCTGATTCAGTTTCTGAATTGGTTATTCTCCACTATTCAACTGACGAGGATGCCTTCCGTTTAGAGATGATCATTCAACAGCCTTTAGACTTCACGCTTATGGCAAACAAAAAAAATGATATTGAAAATTGGTTAGACCTCAAATTTACAAGCAAGCCTGAAAAAAGATCAATCGAAATTTCGATACAAAACAATCCTAATCTAAAGTGAAGCCTATTAAAACGGTATTGGGGGTGTATATACTCACCATTCTTTTGCTTGTCGCCCTACCCCTCAACACCTCCTCCGAGCTCAACAACATCACCATCTTCCAGCTTCGTGGCGATTATTTTTTTCACATTATGTTGTTTATGCCCTGGGCATTTTTCAGGCAGGCATGCAAAATCAAAACCCTGCCATGGCTCCTCCTCGGCCTGCTCTTCGCAGCCGGCACCGAGGGCTTGCAGTATTTTTTGCCCTGGCGGGCCTTCAATGTGAATGATCTGTTGGCCAATATGATTGGAGTAATTTTAGGAGCTTCATTGAATCTATTTTTTAAACAACTCCTCTCTCACAAAAGTAAAGTCCAATTATGAACCCGGCTTCTCATCCAAAAATGAAGGATCTTTTTGTCTTTCGTTTCATACATATTTCAAATCTTGAGGATGACTTAAATCATGGATTGTTTGCAAAAAATTATGCAAAATCTCACCCAACCCAAAGAAAGTTGATTGCAAACAGTGAAATCATTAAACGAAGAGATCAGACGCTTGTAAAATGTTACCCGGATACCGTTGTGAATGATTATGTTCCATTCTACTTCTCGGTTCGTACCCCAATGCTTTACAACATTAAAACAGGATGGGGGGTGCCTGAGATAAATCAACAAGATATTGTTTATATCGTTTGTCATTTGAACGAATTGGCAACCGATAGTTTTCAATGGTGCTTTACTGATGGAAATGCAACAAGTAAAATCACGCGGTTTTATAATGCTCTTGAACACTTGAATAAAATTGATTGGCATTCAATAAATAGTAAAGATTTTAGTGACAACAACAGCGATGGTGATTTGGATAGAAAACGTAAAAAACATGCTGAGTTTCTTGTAAAAGATCATGTGCCCTCATCATATATTAAAGCACTGATTGTTTTTAACAAATCAGCTAAAGATCAAGTTGACAAGTGCTGTAAAAAGATTAACTTTGTAGCAAAAGTAGTTATTGACAAAAAAAATGAATTTTTCTTCTGATGAAATTGCTGCAAGGTAACTTATTAGCCGCTCCGGTGCAAGCCCTGGTTAATACTGTAAACACTTATGGTGTAATGGGTAAAGGAATTGCGCTGCAATTCCGAGAACGCTTCCCACAAAACTACCTGGCTTACAAAAAGGCCTGCGAAACTGGGCAAATTCAAGTCGGAAAGATGTTTGTTTTTAAGGAACAAACCCTGCAGGGCGAAAAAGTCATCATCAACTTCCCAACCAAGAAACACTGGCGTCATAAATCACAATACAGCTATATTGAAGAGGGCCTGCAAGATCTTGTAAAGGTGCTTAAGGAAGAAAAAATACAATCAGTAGCTTTGCCACCTTTAGGTTGCGGCAATGGTGGGCTGGAATGGCCTAAAGTGAAGCAAATGATCGTAAAACACTTGTCTGTTCTTAGCGATATAGAAATAGTGGTTTACGAACCCAATGATAGAGTAAAAGACTTGCTCCGGAAGGAACTACCTAAAAAAGAGGCTCGGCTTACTGATGCAAGAGCTATGCTACTGTATAGTTTATTTTGGTATGAACAGTTTGGAGAAAATGCTACTGTCTTTGCAGCCAATAAAATTGCCTATCTGCTGCAGGAAAGTGGCGAAGATTTGAAGCTAAAGTTTGTGAAGCACATCTACGGCCCCTATGCTCAGGCAGTTGAAAAAGTACTGTATGCCCTCAATGGTACTTTTCTCACTGGATTAGAGCAAATGACAGCTAATCCATTCGAGCCGCTTATGCTGAATTATGACCGTAAAGTTGAAATTGAACACTATGTGCAGACTCAATTAAATGATGCACAAAAAGCAAGATTAAAAAAAGTATTCAACCTGCTTACCGGATTCGAATCAACCCTCTCTCTCGAACTGCTCACATCCGTCTATTACCTAATGGTTCAAAAAAACATCACAAAACCCGCTAAACTCAGTCAAGCCATCCAAGCCTGGAGCCCCCAAAAAGCAGATCGTCTGTCAGATGATTACATTCGCATCGCTTACGAACACATAAACAAGCAAAAACCACAACTCCAACTCGAATTCATCTAACCCTCTACTTACGCATCCAAATTTTCTAACCTGTCTGGTGACCAGCTGGAAACAGATCCTCAAATCAATCCAGAACAACTAATCAACGAACAACCCCACTTGGCTCTTTCTACTTTTGCCTTGGCTCTTTTTACTTCTTACTTGGCTCTTTTTACTTTCAACTTGGCTCTTTTTACTTTTTACTTGGCTCTTCTAAATCCTCAAATCACCTAATCTATGGACTTCACCCTCACAACATACAAAAAACTCCTCAACTCCCTGCTCACGCGGGGTTTTTCGTTTATCACCTTCGCCCAATACATGGAGCTTAAGACTGAGTCTGAGAACAACCCCTCTCAACCTTTCTCTAACCTCAAACCCCGAACGCCAAACGCCGAACCCCCAACCCATCAACAAATCAACAAAGAACAAATCAACAATTTTGAATCTTTGAATCCGGAATCTTTGAATTTAATTATCCTCCGGCACGACGTCGAAGACCGTTATCTCAACGCCCTTCGGATGGCACAAATTGAGCATAAGATGGGCATCATGGGGTCCTATTATTTCCGGCTTTTCCCGGTTGCGGACAATGATCGAATCATCAGCCAGATCGCTGCCCTTGGCCATGAGGTGGGCTATCATTACGATGATCTGTCGGTGTGCAAAGGCAACCATGAAGCAGCATTGAAACGCTTCCAGAAAAACCTGGCCCACCTGCGTCAGTTTGCTCCTGTTAGCACCATCACCATGGAAGGAGCCCCCCTCTCAAAATACGACAACCGTGATCTATGGAAGCAACCCCTCACCCCACAGCTCCTCGAATCATTGAATCTCGAATCTTCAAATCCTCAACAAATCAACAAATTTTACCCTGAGCGATGGTTGCCGAGCGGAGTCGAGGCAAGTCGAAGGGCAACAAATCAACCTGCTAACAAGATAACAAGCCAACAAGCTAACATTTCAACAAATCCAATGTCCACTGTCCACTATTCACTGTTCTCTATAACAGCCGAACCCTATTTTGATCTGGATTTCAACCAGTTCTTTTACCTCACCGATACCGGTCGTTGCTGGGACGGGTGGAATGTGAGCGTGCGCGACAAGGTGCCACAGCAGGAGGAGTGGGTAAAGCAGGGCTTGGTATTTCATTCTACTGAGCAGATCATCAGGGCTGCCAACGAAGGACGCCTTCCCGATAAGATTATGATGACGTTTCACCCCCAGCGCTGGACCGACAACCATGTGTTTTGGCTAAAGGAGTTGGTTTTACAGCGATTGAAAAATGTAGTGAAAAGAGGCTTGGTACGTTTCTGATTTAGCATATGAACAAGCTGGTTTCGACTCTTGGCTCTTTTTCCTCTCAAAAAAAACAAACCTGTCTGGCGACCAGCGGGAGACAGATCAACAAAAAACAAATCAACAGATCAACAAAGAACAAAAAACAAATCAACAAGCTTCAAATCAACAAATCAACAAAGAACAAAGAACAAAGAACAAATCAACAAGCTTCAAATCAACAGATCAACAAATCAACAAAGAACAAAGAACAAAAAACAAATCAACAAGCTTCAAATCAACAAATCAACAAAGAACAAAGAACAAAAAACAAATCAACAACAAAAAAACAACTATATTTCCAAAACGCACTATATTTGCTGCAAAACAGAAATAGAACATCATGAACTATCTGGCTTTCAAAGAAAAAATGTTTGATCTGGCTTGTTTTAATACCGATCAGGTGTATGCATGGCAGCCCGAATTCGACCGAAACAACCTGTACCGGTGGACAAAGAAAGGTTTACTGATCAAATTGAAGCAAGGCCTGTTCACTTTTCCTGAATACAAAAATAAGCCTGATTATGCACTTCATTTTGCAAACAGAATCTATAAACCTTCATACATCAGTTTACATACTGCACTGTCATTTTATGGGATGATACCGGAATCAGTCGTGCAAATAACAAGTGTAAGCCCACTTAAAACCGCTTCTTTCATCAATGCATTTGCACAATATTCCTATCGGACAATAAAATCCGGGTTGATGTTTGGTTATCAAAGCAAACCAATGGCTGATGATAGAATTTTACTCATGGCTACCCCCGAAAAAGCCCTTCTTGATCTGCTTTATCTCTATCCTGAATATGATACAACACAACAGTTGACAGACTTACGTCTTGATGAAGATTTTCTGCGTTATGACTTAAAGCTGGACTTGATGAACGAATACATTTTACGGTTCAACAACAATGCATTGGCACGAAGGCTCCTTTTGCTTTATAAAACCTATGACCTATGATATCATTGGAGGCCATTAAAAACTTCTTTCCTGCCAATTTGCGCAACAATGCATGGTCACACAAGCATCTGCTGAAAGAGTATATCCAGTTAATGATACTCGATTACTTATCATCAACCCCTTATATACGCAAACTTACCTTTATCGGGGGCACTTGTATCCGCTTAACAAAAGGAATAGACCGTTTTTCAGAAGACCTCGACTTTGATATGAAGGCATTCTCACAGGAAGAATTTGTAAAAATGACGGATGATGTGATCAGGTTCCTGCAAAACAACGGATTGAATGCCACGGCCAAAGACAATAAAAACCCAAATCTGAAGGCCTTCAGAAGAAATATACATTTTCCTGAATTGCTTTTCGACCTGGGACTATCCGGGCATAAAGAGGAAAGGTTTCTGATCAAGATAGAAAGTCAGGATCAGTTGGTTGACTACCCGTCTCAAATTGTCAATGTAAAGGGAGGAGGCTTTTATTTTCCAATACCTGTGCCGTCGGATGCCATATTGTGTGCAATGAAAATATCAGCTATGATCGATCGGAAAAAAGGCCGGGACTTTTACGATGCCATGTTTTTGCTTTCTCAAACCTTGCCTGATTTTGGCTTTTTGGAAGATAAATTAGGTATTTCCAACCTCGAAATGCTTAAAAAACAGGCAGCAATCGTTTTTCAATCCATCGACCTACGCCATAAAATGAAAGACTTTGAACATTTACTGTTTAATAAAGACAACAGCAAACGTATTTTGCACGCCCCAGCATTTTTTAACGAACTTTAGCGAACAAATACGAGTATAATAAAACCTGTATCCTCAAATATTCAAATCAACAAAGAACAAATCAACAAAGAACAAATCAACAAAGAACAAAGAACAAATCAACAAATCAACAAAGAACAAACCTGTCTGGCGACCAGCGGGAGACAGATCAACAAAGAACAAACCTGTCTGGCGACCAGCGGGAGACAGATCAACAAAGAACAAATCAACACCCCCATGTACACCTACTCCTTCGAAAAACTCAACGTCTGGCAGCAATCACGTTCACTTACCAGGGAAATCTATCTCTTAACAAACAACTTTCCGTCAGAAGAAAAATTTGGACTCACATCACAAATGAGGCGAGCCGTTATCTCAGTAAGCTCCAATATTGCAGAAGGATCATCCAGAAAAACCATCAAAGATCAAAAACATTTTTACACCATTGCCTTTAGCAGCCTGATCGAACTACTTAACCAGCTCATCCTTTCAATGGACCTCGGATGGCTAAACGAAGAAAAATACACTGAGCTCAGGAGCAGCATCGAACACATCTCAAACCAACTCAACAAACTTAGAAGTACAATATCAAAAACTCAAGATTAATTCACTTACTAAACGACATATCGACAAGCTGTTGATTCGTTTATTTGTTTATTTGTTCTAGAACCCCGCCAACAAATCAACAAGCTTCAAATCAACAAAGAACAAATCAACAAATCAACAAGCTTCAAATCAACAAAGAACAAAGAACAAATCAACAAATCAACAAATCAACAAAGAACAAATCAACAAATCAACAACCTTCAAATCAACAAAAAACAAATCAACAAACCAACCCAGAACAAATCAACAAAGAACAAAGAACAAAAAACAAATCAACAAATCAACAATCTTCAAATCAACAAAGAACAAAGAACAAATCAACAGATCAACAAATCAACAAAGAACAAAGAACAAATCAACAGATCAACAGATCAACAAAGAACAAATCAACAGATCAACAGATCAACAGATCAACAAATCAACAAAGAACAAAGAACAAATCAACAGATCAACAATCTTCAAATCAACAAAGAACAAATCAACAAATCAACAAAAAACAAATCTCGTATCAAAAAATTTGTTAAAACACCCTCAATAACCAAAAGCTTGACTATTTTTGTCTATCGTACAACCCTGTAAACCATGGATCATATGCCACATCATGTCAAACTACCCAATGCACCCTTACAAGAGGTGATATTTGAACTGTTGTGGGAAATTGGAAGAGACGAAAAAGGCTTCCCTTTCGATGAGGACTTTAATTTTGCAAAAGGCGTTTTTGCCAACATCACCAAACACGATTTTCCCTTTAGAAATAATACAGCGTTTGATGCAAACCAACTCAGATTCTATCCTGTTCCTATTCACCAATTTTGGAGAGCGGAAAATTCATGGCCTGTTCTGCAAATTGGTCATGGCATGTTAGTTGTCAATGACATTGAAGCCAATTATACCTGGGATAATTTTAAAAAACTAATACATCAGGCTATTGATTATTTATTGAAATCTTGGCAAAAAAAATTGTCTTTCCTATCTGTAAGATTAAAATATATTGATGCTTATGAAATTGGTGAAACGAATAAACTGAAATTCATCAATGATAATATGAGATTATCGCTTCAAAATGATTTTCGTCCAAATGATGAAGTAATAAACTTAAACTTGAATCAAACGTTTAAACTGAATCAGAATAATTTTTTGGAAGTTGTACTTGCATCAGGTGTTAGTCCTGATAACAAGCCAGCAATTATTTGGCAATCTAACGTTTATTTTGAAGGTAAAATGAATCAAGAGCAATTATTGCAATGGCTTGATTACGCCCATGAAGTTGCAAGCAATCACTTTAAACAGTTCATCACTAAGGATTTTTATGATAAGTTCAGTCAAAACAAATAAAATTAACATGCCACAAAATGCCTCGTTTGTGCAAACAAACAAAGCATTTAGTTGGGAAACAAATGACATCTTTGATTTTTCAGCGATCAAAATTCGTGATATAAATGGATTTTCGCAGGCAAACCGTATGGAGATAGCCAACATCAAATCATTTGCTCAACTTAATGTCAATTGGGATGGCTATGATGCTGCTCCGATAAGCCCAATTGCTATTGAGAAAGCAATTCATTTTATTCACGAAATCAATAAATATGATATAGATGCCTATCTAAGCTCACCTGGCCCAAATGGAGAAGTAATGGTTCAGCTCAAAACTAATAACCGTGAAATAGAATTTGTTTTCTATGAAGAGAAATCAAAATACGTGTTGTTTAGTAGCAAGGGTTTTGAAAGTCAGGGAGATTATTCACCTGCCATCTTAAATGATTTAGTAACTTGGTTATCAGAAAATGAAGAAAGGTGACCTTGTTTCAGTAAACGAAACCCTCTTGAGAAGGGTGTATAAAGGTGACAAACGCTATATTGACAAAAAAACCGGAAGACCTACATCACGTGCATTTGCGCCCAGGCCAAAAGACGAAGGAAAGCTTTCAGTTGACATTAAAAGTCTGACTAGTTTTCTTGAAGCCATAGCAGATGAAAGAAAGTTTATACTATTCAGTGTTTTATCAAAAATTGTGTGCGATTTAAATCTTCAATGCATCTATGACCCAGAGGATAACAATCCAGCCCACGCATTAATAACAGGTTTTGATCCCGAAGACGAAAGTATCCCCGGAATATTAGCACGCGCATCAACCAAAGAAACCCCGAATTTCTAAACTACCAAAGAACAACCCGAATCCTCAAATCAACAAATCAACAAAGAACAAACCTGTCTGGCGACCAGCGGGAGACAGATCAACAAATCAACAATCTTCAAATCAACAAATCAACAAGCTTCAAATCAACAAAGAACAAATCAACAAATCAACAAGCTTCAAATCAACAATCTTCAAATCCTCAAATAACCCAACTTGGCTCTTCAAACTCTCAACAAATCAACAACCCATAAACCCGTAAACCCATAAACAAATCAACAAAGAACAAATCAACAAATCAACAATCTTCAAATAACCCCACTTGGCTCTTCAAACTCTCAACAAATCAACAACCCATAAACCCGTAAACCCATAAACAAATCAACAAAGAACAAATCAACAAATTGAAGTGGTCTAAAAAAACTGGACAGAAAAAATGATTAATTTTATTAACTAAATTTCTGTCAAGATGAAAAGAACAAGAAGAACATTAAGCTCAGAATTCAAGGCCAAGGTAGCCCTTGAAGCGATC
>Ga0334898_1004205_pt1 | contig 10917 bp, 9 predicted proteins | sample GraSluR3_MG_10_FD_207228 | JGI IMG/M metagenome (GOLD analysis project Ga0334898, IMG submission 207228) | Sludge microbial communities from methane-producing bioreactor in Wageningen University, Netherlands - Granular Sludge_3_08-R3 | ecosystem: Engineered > Bioreactor > Anaerobic > Unclassified... | reverse complement strand
CCGGTAAGCCTGCTCAAGGGTTGAGTCTCCTAATGTGATATGGGCGAGCTCGCAGGCATCGCTTCTTCCGCGGAAGGGCTTTTTGGATATGGTGAGGCCGCAGCCTATGCCTGTCCCAAGAGTCAGGGCTGAAACTATCCTGAATTTTTTTGCCTTTCCTGAAATTGCGTGGTAGAGGGCAAAACAGGATGCATCGTTCTCAAAGAAGACCTTTGTGCTGTATCTTTTTCTTAGCTCTTCAACTATCTTAAAGCCTGCCGGCTTTAGGTTGGATGGCTTTTTAAGGATGCCTTTTGAGTAGTCTGCCGGGCCTGCGCAGGAAATTTTTATTGCGTGGATTTGTTTTTTTTTGCTGGCAGGGCTCTTAAGTTCCTTGTCCAGCTCAAAGAAAAGCTGCTGCCTAAGGCTTTTTGTCTTAAGCTTTCTAACTGAAACCAGGTTCTTGCCTGAAAACTTTCCAAGAAAAATCTTTGTGCCGCCTATGTCAAGTGCAATGCTCCTGCTCATACAAATCTCCTTGAGCTGTAATCTTTAAGAACTTTGCTGTAATCAAGCGGGTCTTCCTTTTCTGAGAGCTCTATTGAGAGGAAAAACCCAAGAAGCGATGAAAGAAGCACCTTATAGATTGCAAACTCTCCTTTAAGCACCATCTGGGTTGAGTTAAACGGAAGGACCTCCCGGATTACCTTAAGCTTTCTTTTCAGTATGTTTGAATCAGTGTCTGAAATAAAGAAAAGCACAAAAGAGTCTTTTGAGAGTGAACTCAGCCTGAAATAAAGCGAGTCAATGATTCTGTCCAGTGAAGCTGGGATTCCTGCATACCTTGTTATGAATATTCTCCATGCTTCTGCAAGTGGGTATGCCTCTTCTGATGAGAGCAGCAAAATGTTTTTCTGCCACATCTTCTCATGAAAGCTGCTTACGCTTGCTGAGAAGTCCATCTTTGAAATGAATGAAGACAAGGATTCTGATGGGAATGTTGAGACCAGCCCAAGGTCAAAAAATGCCCTTGCTGCTATAAGGAACTGGGAGAAAAAGGTAAGCTCCGGATACTTCAACTCAGGCATTTTTACGAAAAGGCTCTCGTTTATCCTGCAAAGCTCCTCAAACTTCTGGTTTCTGGAGAATACGAGAATTTTGCTTCCTGATCGGACAAAGCTCCTGTACAAGTCCTGATCGTCTTCGTTGCCCTCATCAGCAAAGAGCACGACCAACTTGTCTTTCGCTGCTTGGTTCGTGCCGGAAACCTGCACTTCTACTAGCCTTGAAAGCATCAATCCCGGGATTCTGTTAAGCCCATAGCCTGTAAACCTGGCTTTTGCTGGCTTTTCTCCCATTGATACTGGGGAAAACCTAAACTCAAGTGACTCTCTCAGAACATTCAAAACCCTGCCCAGCTCATATTTCATAAAAGTGTTAAAAACACCTAAATATTTAAAGTTTATCACTTTTGAAGGGAAAATAAAAGGAATTGGCTTTTCGCTATTAAAAAAAGAACAAGAATTGGGGGTTTTCTCTTTTGGGTAAAAACAAAGTTTATAAATAAAATCAGATTTTAAGCGAGTGGATGACAAAGATAAAGAGGCTGATTATGCATGGGTTTAAGACCTTTGGGAAAAGAACCGTGCTAGAGTTCGGAGATACTTTCAACACAATTATCGGGCCAAACGGCTCTGGAAAATCAAATGTGATTGATGCTGTATGCTTTGTTCTTGGAAGAAGCAGTGCTAAGAGCATGAGAGCTGAAAACCTATCTGCCCTGGTTTACAATGGGGGCAAGAAAGGCAAGGCTGCAAAGGAGGCTGAGGTCAGCATTGTCTTTGACAATTCTGACAGAATCTTTCCTGTTGATGCTGATGAGGTTAAGGTAAGCAGGCTGGTTAAGAGCGCGGGAAACAGCGTTTACAGGGTTAATGACAAAACGAAAACCAGGCAGGAGGTTCTTACAATTCTTTCTGCTGCAAGGATTGACCCTGATGGTTACAATATTGTGCTTCAGGATGACATCAGCAGCTTTATCAGCATGTCAAGCGTTAACAAAAGGATGATCCTGGAAGAGGCTGCTGGAATCTCTGTTTATAGGGAAAGGAAGGAAAAAGCTGAGCAGGAGCTTCTGAATGTTGAGCAGAGAACAAAGGACGCACAGATAATTCTTGAGGAAAGAAAGCAGTACATGGATGAGCTCAGAAAGGACAGGGAAGAGGCACTGAAGTTCAAGGAAGCGTCATCTGAAATAGAGAGGCTTAAGTTTAGCCTGCTTGTGAAAGAGAAAGAGAAGAAGGCTGCTGAGCTTTCCCAGGCGTCTGAAAAGGTTGCTGGCAGTGAGGAAAAAATCAGGAAAAAGAATGAGGAGATTAAAGGCCTCAAAGAGAATATTGCAAAGAATAAGGAGGAAATCAGGAAGATTACTAAAACCATTGAAGACAAGGGAGAGAAAGAGCAGGTTGAGATGAACAGGGAGCTCGAGCAGAAAAGGATTGAAATGGCTACCATGGTTTCCGAGCAGAACAATTTCAATGAGCAGCTTAGGAACATTCAGTCTAAGAAGGAGAATGTTCTATCGTCACTAAAAGAGATTCAGGAAAATATCAAAAGCCTTGAGGGAAAGAGAAAAGAGGTCTCTGGGCTGCTTGATAGGGAGAAGGCAAACAAAGAGAAGGCAGAGTCTGACATTAAGAGGTTTAACGAAAAGCTGAACCTTGGCTCACTTGACGAGATTAACAAAGAAATCGAAAGCATTGATGCAGAAACGGAAGAGAAAAGCCAGGAGATCCAGTCTCTGAGAGAGAAGCAGCAGTCTTTCATCAGGGAAAAGGACAGGCTTGAGATGGAGCTTGAGGGAATTGATTCCAGGATTGCCAAGATGAAGCAGATTGAGAAGCAGCACAAGGAAGAGATTGATGAGATTAAGAAGCTGAAAGAGGAGTTCAAAAAGGATACAATGGAGCTTGCAGGGCTGCTAAATGAGGATTCTATGATTGCAAACAAGCTGATTAAGCTTAGAAAAACCCTTGTTGAGTTGAAGGAGAAAGAGGTCAAGCTTAACATAAAGGACAGGGAAAGGGAGGAGTTGCTTAGCAGAAACATCGCAATAAAAAAGATAATGGAGCTTAAGCAGCAGAAGCCGGGAATTTATGGAACAGTGGCTGAGCTTGGCTCTGCAAACATGGAGCATGAGCTTGCGCTGAGCATTGCTGCTGGCTCAAGGATGAATCAGATTGTGGTTGAAAATGACCAGGTTGCTGCTGAATGCATTAGGTTTCTTAAAGAAAACAAGCTGGGAACCGCCTCTTTTATTCCGCTAAACAAGATTAAGTCGCATGGAATCAGCCAGCAGGCTAAGGAAGCTGTTGCAAAGGCTCAGGGTGTTGTAGGGCCTGCACTTGACCTGATTAGGTTTGACAATAAATTCAGGAAGGCTTTTGAGTATGTTTTTGGCGGCACACTTGTTGTGGATAATATTGATACTGCAAGAAAGATAGGAATTGGAAATGTGAGAATGGTAACTCTTGAGGGTGACCTTGCTGAGGCTTCTGGCGTGATGTTTGGCGGGCATGTTTCAAAGGGCAAGGCTGCTGCCAGGTTCAAGGATGAGAATGCCAGGAGCGAGCTTGATGCGCTTGTTAAGGAGATTAATGATGCGTCTGGCCTGATTAGCTCGATGGAAAGCAGAAAGGGCGAGATTGGGGAGAAGATTGACCAGCTAAGGGCAAAAAAGGCTGAGCTGGAAGGAGAGATTATCAAAAGGGAAAAAAGCCTTTACATCCAGGACTCTGACTTAAGTGCAAGCGCTGAGGAAAAGGAAAGGATTGGAAAGGAAGTAAGAAACCTTGATGAGATGATAGCAAAAAACCAGGCAAGCATTTCGAGCCTGCTTAAGGAGATAACTGAGCTTAAGGGAAAGAAGCAGCAACTCAGGGATAAGCTTTCTGAGATTAGCGACCCTTCAAAGCTTGCTGAGCTAAGGGCATATGAAGAGAGCAGAAAAGGGATTAATGAGAGGATTGCGGGCCTTGAGTCTGAATTAAGCAGGATAGACACCAAGCTAGAGGTGCTTCAGCATGACAAGAAGTCTTCTGATGCCATAATGGAAGACCTGGATAAGCAAAAGCAGGAGTTTGAAAAGAAGCTTGAAGGCATTCAGGCAGGATTGAAGTCTCTTAAAGAGGAAATCAGCAAGAAAGAAGAGATTGTGAAAAAATTCTTCTCTGAGTTCAAGGAGCTAATTGAAAAGAGAAACAGGCTTGAGAATGAAAATCAGGAGCATGACAATAAGGCTATTCTGCTGGATACTGAAACAAGGGAGATTGAGAAGTCTATCAGCAACATAAGATACAAAGAGGCTCAGCTTAAGACCGAGATTGAAACTCTTGATGAGGAAATGAAGCAGTACAAAGACCTTGAGCCTGTTGGCCTGGGTGAAAGGCAGATAAAAACCAGGCTTGCTGAGCTGGAGCAGGCTATTGCATCCATCGGCGCGGTTAACATGAGGGCGATTGAGGTGTTTGAGCAGGCTGAGAAGGAGTTTAATGAGCTGGTTGAAAGGATTGCAAAGCTTAGCAAGGAGAGGGAAGATGTGCTTGACCTTATTGGCGAGATTGAAAGCAAGAGAAAAGAAAAGTTTCTTAAGACATTTGAGAGCATAAACAACTCATTCCAGGCAATTTTCCAGAAGCTTGCTCCTAAGGGCGAGGCATTTCTTGAGATGGAAAACCCGGAAGAGCCATTTGAGGGAGGGCTTAAAATCAAGGTTAGGCTCAATAAATCAAGGTTTATTGAGCTGAGAAGCCTGTCTGGCGGTGAGAAAACCCTTACTTCGCTTTCGTTCATCTTTGCGCTGCAGGACTATGAGCCTTCAACGTTTTATGTGTTTGACGAGGTTGACTCGGCTCTTGACAAGGTCAATTCCAGGGAGCTGGCTGGCTGGATAAAGGAGTACAGCAAAAAGGCGCAGTATGTTGTGATTAGCCATAATGACGAAGTCCTGAGCGGTGCTGATTACCTGTATGGAGTAAGCATGGATAAGGAAGTCAACTTAAGCAAGATAATATCCCTGAAGGTTGAAGGTGAGGTACTCAAAGCCTGATAATAATCAACTTGCAATTCAGCTAGCTTTTTGGCATGGAATGCAAGACATTATTTATGCCTTCACAGGTTTTTTCCCAGGAGAAGTTTTCTTCAACCGCTTTTCTTGCTTTTCTTCCGATTTCTTCCCTGAGCACCCTGTCCCTGCCTAGCTTCTGAAGAATTTTTGATATCGAGTAAGAATCCTTGAAATCCACGAGAAACCCGTTTTTTCCGTTGGATATTATTTTTGTCGAAACGCCAACTTTTGTGGATATTACTGGAATGCCTGAAGCCATTGCTTCCAGGATTGTCAGGCCGGTTGTCTCTGTAAGCGAAGTGGAGCAGAAAACATCCATTGCAGAGTAATATTTCCTTACATCGTCCTGCCTGCCAACAAAAACAACATTTCTTGATTTTGAGAACCTTTCTTCAAGGAGCTTAATTCCTGAGCCAACAACAAGAAGCCTGGCTTCCTTGTTCTTAACAAGAAAAAGCCTGAAAGCCCTTAGCAATGTCATCGGGTCTTTCTCCAGAGCAAGCCTTCCGCAAAAGCCAACAACAAGACAGTCTTTCAGCCCGAGTTCCTCTTTTGCCTTGCTCTTGTTCTCTGGCGGCCTGAAGAAGTCAGTCTTTACTCCCAGCCGGACTATGGTTTTTGGGGAGAGAATCCTGTTTCTGGACATGATTGAGGCTACTTCCTCGGTTGGGACTATAAGCATATCTGTAAGGTTGTAGAGCAAGGTTACAATTGGCTTGGTTATAAAGTAAACGAGCTTTTTCTTGGCCTTTCCTGCAATGCTCTTTGAAAAGAGCTCCCATTCTATTGAATGCACAAAGGAAGCCAGGCTTTTTCTCAGGAGTTTTGAAAAAATAATTGACTGAATTCCCAAAGGCCCAAGGGTGTTTGTGAATACAATGTCTGCCTTTTTCACAAGCTTTCTTAATTTTAGTGTTTTTAGCTTTGGGGGCTGGTAGTCTGAGTATGTCTTTTTTGAGAGTGGGATTCGTTCAATTTTCACTCGCTCAAGGTTTTTGTAAGAAGGAATTTTTCCGAAATCCGGAATTAAAAGGGTTATTGAGAAATCGTCCTTAAGGTAAGGCAGAAGCTCATAAAGGAACCTTGAAACTCCGTCCCATCTTGGAAGGAAAGAGTCGCTTACAATAAGTAGTTTGGGCTTCATTTTCAATGGTTTTAGTATGCCTTGTACAGGACTTCTGCATACTTTGAGTGGTTCTTTAGGCCGTTGATAAAGTCCCTTAGGAATGTTGGCAAGATAAGGATTAAAAAGGATAGCTTCTGGCTTTTGAACATTTTCAGGGCTTCAACTTTTTTATGAAAAAATTCGGATGTGTCAACGTAGATTTTAGGGAGGCCTGACTTTTTCAAGTTGAACAGGGTCCATACATCAAAGCAGAAAATTTCACCTTTGAAATTGTGCTTTTCTGCTGCTGAGAGCACACACTTATAAACCTCCCTGTGGTCTTGGAGGGGATCATCTGGGCTATGCGTCAGTATTCTGTCTGGCCTGAACTTTCTTATGAGCTTCAAAAGCCTTTCCTCTGTGTTTTTTTTAGGAATTTCTTTTTGGAACTGTCCGTCTTTTAATCCCAGAAAAATCAGGTCTTTGCCATTAAGGAGGGCATTTACTTCTTTTGCTTCCTTTACCCGTGCTTTTGCTGTTACCTTTTTTTTGAACATCGGATGGCTTTTTTCCCCAAAAGAGAAAATTATTGTGTAAATCTCTGTCTCATCTGAGCTATACTTAAAAAGGGTTCCTCCTGGGCCAAAGATCTGGTCATCTGAGTGTGCGCAAGCCACTAAAACTCTTTTCATTTTTTCTTTTTCCTTTTTGGCTTTTTCCCTTTTATTATTTTAGGGCTTATTAGCAGCATTTGCTTAACCGCCTAGCCTATTGTGTCTAAAAAGCTATGCGCATTAAGCAGGTTTTCAACTACGTCAAACTGCTTGTCATTTATCGCTCTTTTTAAATATGTCGAAAGGAACTGCTTTTCCTGGTTTTTCACTCTTGCAGTCTTATCTGCAACTATGAGCGGGTAGGGGTAGCCAAGAAAGGCAGAATGGGTTGAAAGGGGCAGCAGGCTTGAAAGGGATGAGGGGTCGTCTTCTAGTGTATCTATGCGAAAGCAGAGCTTTGACTTTCTGTGAAGCCTTGCGAAGAATACATTTGCTTTTGGGGAAAATGTGCTTTCTGCTATCTGAATGCCCCATTCGCTTTCAGGTGAGTCTGACATCAGAAGCGAAGGGAGGTGCCTGCCTGACTCTGTAAAAAGCGAGCTTGTTTTTGATATTCCAAAAACCATAAGTGAATTTGAAGCAGATATTGCAGAGAGCTTTTTAATCAAAGGTAGAGATTGGCTGTCATACAATGGGCCGTCAGCCAGGATAAACGAGTTTTTGGCTTTGCCTGCCTCCTGCAGGCACAGGTTTAGCTCTATGCTCCTCCGGACTGCATTTATTGATTCCCTCATCTTTGAAAAAACTTGGGAGCTGTCTGCTTCGTAGGTGAAGCCATAGGAGCCATCAGAAATCCCGGAAAGGCCTTTTGAGTCGAAAACTAATGCTTTTATGGCCAGCTCGTCCTTTCCATACGCAAACTTGTCAAGATAGGCTAGCACAAAGCCTGAATATGACTTTGCCTCTTTTATTTTTCCATCTGAGAACAGGCAAAAGGAAACCCTTATGAAGTCAAGGGCAAAAGACTCTCCTTCAAGCAGGGGCTGGTTTCCCCCATCAACTGCAAGAGCGGCTTTGTAAGCCTTCGTGTCTTTTTGTGATAGAGTGAAGAAGGAATCTTTGCTGAAAGCAACCGGGCCAAAGCCTTCAAAGGACCGCGCTCTTTCCTCTTTGCCGATTTTGCTTTTTGCTCCTGCCCTAGCTCCAAGCTCTTCCAAAAGCTCTTTGTTAAATAGCATCATCAATGAAAAGAAAGGGCTAATTTAAAAAGATTTTTGCGAAAGTATTTATATAAGCTTAGCAGGAAAGGCTGTATGCCTCTTGAAACCTTCAGGATAAAATTTGACGGCATCTTTGACTTTGATGAGGTTTACAATGCGATGAATGACTGGCTTACTGAGAGAGAGTATGAGGTAAAGGAAACCAAGTACAAAAACAAGCCGCCTGAGCTTGAGATCGCCTGGAAAACTGATAGGAAAATAACACATTATGTGAAGCAAAAAATTGATGTGGATTTTTATTTCTGGAATATGAAAGAAGTAGAGGTTATAAAGAGCAACACAAAAAAGAAGATGCTTAAGGCTAGGGTAAGGATTGAGGTTAAGCCAGATGTTGAGCTGGGGTACGAGGATTACCTTAAAGATAAAAGCGAATGGGAATCAACTCCTTTTTTAATAAAGCTAAAAGAATTCTTTAACAAATGGGTTCTTAAAAGGGATATTGACATGCTATATGAGGGCCAGGCTTATTATGATGCGGTTCATTTCGTAGATTTTATAAAACATAAGCTTAACATGAAGTTAGACAAGGGTGTATTCTGATGGCTGAGAAGAGCATTGTGGCAGAGAAAAGCTCAATATCCTACAAGGGCTTTTTTGAGGCAAAGCAGCTTTTTCTTGTGATAGACAGGTGGCTTAAGGATAATGGGTATGAAAAATCTGAAAAAAGCGCTTTCCAGAAGAATAATGAAACAAAAACATTTGCAAAGCATGAGCTTGAGCCTTTCAAGAAGATAAGCGACTATGCCAAGTTTATCATAAAAATTGAGGTTGTGCTCTCTGATGTAGAGAATGTCCTGATTGAGAAGGAAGGGCAAAAGCTTGCTGTTGAGAAGGGCAATATAAAATGCAGCTTTGCTGGTGTGCTTGAAACAGATTACCAGAACCGGTGGGATGCTAAGCCTATTTACTTTTTTATGAAGACTGTGTTTGATAAGATTATATTCAAGAGAGAGCAGTCTAATTTTGCCTCTGAGCTTAATGCAGAGGTTAATGAGCTTAAGAATGAGGTAAGGAGCTTCCTTAACCTTTACAAGTTCTGATTTTGCTTTGGCTTCTTTTTTAGCTTCTTTAGAAATAATGCATTTGAGCTGGCTAGCTTATTGGGCGGCATAAGAAAGGATTTAAGTGACTCTGGGCTTATGCCTTCTGAGATAAGGAGATTCTTTTTGTTTTTTATTCCTGATGCAAAACCGCCAATTCCTGATGAGGCGACTACCCTGTGGCAGGGCACGATAGGTGCGAAAGGGTTTTTGCTCATCGCAAAGCCTACCACTCTTGGGAGTGTGCCTGATACCGTTGCGATGCTTTTATAGGTGGCAAGCTTTCCTTTTGGTATAAGCCTTGCTGCTGTGTATATCTTTTCAAAATCTGTTTTTGGTGATAAACAAAGCTGCGATAAGAGAGCATAAAATGCCTGCTCTGAAGGCTTTTCCTTATAGGATTTAAGGGTTTTTCTGAGATTTTCCCTTAACACTACAAAGCCTCGCCTGCTGATTATTTGAAAGAGGGCTCCTTGGGTAAGGTACTGAAAAAACTGGGTGATATTCTTTGGCTTGCCTGAGTAATGGCACCTTTCAAAATCTATAAGCACAGGGCCTTTTTCTGAGATAATGATGTGCTTGGCAGGGTGGTGCATCTCTTCTTTGCTCAGGCTAAGCTGGTCAAGGGCAAAAAGCTGCTTTGCCACAGCGTATATTATGGAAAGGACCTTTATCCTGCTTTTTTCCTGCGAGGCAAACTCTTCAATCAGCTTGCCATAAATTCTCTCCATTTCAAGGCAGTCAAGCATGCTGTCATAGGAATATGCTTTTGGGCCAATGCCCTGCCTGTTGAGCAGCTGAAGGGTTTTGTACTCTCTATCCAGGGTTACCTTGCCCAGAGATAGCTTTATGCACCTGCTTTTTCCTAACGAGAATACAATGCTCCGCTTTCCTTTTGCAAATTGCTTTGCAGCCGGGTACTTTTCCTTTAGCTGTGCTATTTTATACTGTGTCTCACTGCTTGTAATTTTTTTCATTCTGCTTTGCCTTTTGTGCCCTATATACCAAGAGCTTCTCAAAAAAGAGGCTTTTTGTGCCGACGATATCAAATACCAGGCTTAACTTTTGCATCCTGAATTCAATCTCTTCTGGATATGAAAGGGTGCTTGCTATAAAAAGCAGTATGCCTGTGCTGTTAAGCCTTTGGAATGCCTGCCCTAAAAATTCTATTGTAAGCTCGTTTCCTTTCCTGCCTCCATGAAGTGCCTTGTCTCTAAACTCAGGGTCATCCGGAAGGTAAGGCGGGTTAAACAGAATCATATCGAATTTTTCCTCAGGGCTTATTGCTAAGAAGAGATTTGTTTGAATGCATCTTGCGTTTTCAAGCTGGGAAAGCCTTTTCGCTGCTTCTCTGGCTGATTCTTCATCCAGCTCTGCTGCTAGAAAGGTGCTTTCGGGATGCTCTGAGGCAAGCTTAAGGGTTATTTCGCCTGTGCCTGAGCCCATCTCAAGAATTCTTCCTTCCCTGAAAAATCGCTTTGCAGAGCCAAGCAACAATGCTGAATCATCGCTAAATTCATACTTCATAAGAAAAAGATAGAAAATAAAAAAATAAAAAGCTTTTGAAAGCTAGAAAGGCTTACTTCCTTCCCCTGGCCATCTTGGCCCTGGAGATGTTTCCATTCTTGTCTACGTAGTACAGAAAGCCGGACTCTTTTGTGATTCCTGCCTTAAACACTACCTCTTTCTTCTTCCTAGACTTGCTCTTTCCTCTGGCCATCTCAACTCTGGAGATGTTTCCGTTCTTGTCTACAAAATACAAGAAGCCAGGCTCTTTTTTTACTCCTGCTTTAAAAACAACTTGTCCCATTTTTTTACCTCTAAAACCGTCTGA
>Ga0334898_1004203_pt1 | contig 10922 bp, 9 predicted proteins | sample GraSluR3_MG_10_FD_207228 | JGI IMG/M metagenome (GOLD analysis project Ga0334898, IMG submission 207228) | Sludge microbial communities from methane-producing bioreactor in Wageningen University, Netherlands - Granular Sludge_3_08-R3 | ecosystem: Engineered > Bioreactor > Anaerobic > Unclassified... | reverse complement strand
CAATAAGACCACAAACTATTCCAAGAGGAAGTCCAAAATTTAGTCCCATTCCAGCTCTTATTGTGGGTATCATAGCAAGAACAAGAATCCCAGCCATCCCGACTCTTCTTATAGAATCACCGATTAAAGGGGGGATTGCAAGACCACTAGCAATAGCAATTATAAATAATAATAGTAAGAATGAAATTATAATAAGTCGCGGTATTCCCAATTTATCAATGATGTTTTTAACTTTATCCATGATGAACCACCTCTTTTTTTGCAGCCATCATTAATCCGAAATCAACATCTGGAGCATCTGGTGGAAGTGTGCCTACTAATTCGCCTTCAGATACGATTGCAATTCTATCACATATTTTTCTTAATTCAGCTAATTCGCTTGAAGTCATAATAATTGTAACTCCATGTTCTCTATTCATTTTTACAAGAAGATCTAAAACAATTTGTTTTGCACCTACATCTATACCTCTTGTAGGTTCAGAAACAAATAATATTTCAGGCTCTAATGTAAATGCTCTTGCGATACAAACTTTTTGTTGATTTCCTCCGCTCAAACTTCTAGCTTTTTGTTCAGGGCCAGTACATCTTATATCTAATTCTTTAATTAATTCTAAAGCATGTTTTCTTATTGAAACATTATCATAAAAACTTAAACTTTTTGAAAATTCTTTTTTTAATAATCCTTTTTTTAAGAATTTGTTTTGTATTTGAATAGCTGTTGTCGCAATATTCATTTCTATACTTTCATCAAGTAATAATCCAATGCCTCTTCTGTCTTCGGAAACAAAAGCTATTTTTTGATTGAGAGAACTCACGGGAGAATTTAACGCAATTGGAATACCATTTTTTGAAATATTTCCTTCAGCAGGATATAATCCCATTATTCCATTAGAAATTCCGATTTTGCCGCCGCCTGCAAGACCCCCAATTCCAAGAATTTCACCTTTTTTAATTTCCAACGAGAAATTTTTAACTTTTTCTCCGGGCATATCGACTTTTAAATTTTCTATATTTAATAAAGTTGGAGCGGTTTCTATGAAGTCATCTCTTTTTAACATTTCTGATTTAGACATCTTTCTACCGACCATTTTTTCAGCTATAGTTTCAATTGTAAAAGATTCTTTTTTGCCGCTTTCAACCATTTGGCCATCTCTTAAAATAGTTATTGTGTCTGCAACCCTCATTATTTCATCTAATCTATGAGTTATAAAAAGTATGGCAATGCCTTTTTTCGATAATCTTTCCATAGCCTCAAGAAGTTTGTCTGCCTCATTTTCAGTTAGAACTGCGGTAGGTTCATCAAAAACGAGTAATTTTATTTCCCCTTTATCAATTTCTCGTGCTATTTCGACAAATTGCATATGACCCACAGGTAATTTTGAAATTAGAGTTATTTCGTCAATAGACATTCCTAATTGAGTCATTGCTTTCTTTGCATCTTTATTCATAGCTTTAAAATTAAGAGTTTTCAAGGACTTGCCAAAAATTTTACTAAAAATATTGTCTTTTGTAATTTCTCTATTTAACTTAATATTTTCTGTTATTGTAAATCCTGGTAAAAGCATGAATTCTTGATGAACCATACCTATTCCAGCTGCCATAGCTTTTTGAGGAGAATTAAGATTTACTGGTTTTTCATTTATAGAAACTTCGCCTTCAAATCCACCAGTTTGATGAATTACGGGCATCCCAAAAAGAATGTTCATCAATGTTGATTTTCCGGCACCATTTTCTCCTGCTAATGCATGGATTTCTCCGGCTTCAAGGGTTATATTAATATCTTTCAGCACTTGAGTGCCAAAATAGGATTTTCCGATATTTTTCATTTCGAGAACTTTTTGTGCCATAAACTTCCTCCTTTACAAAAATAGATGTCGGGAAAAAACCCGACATCTATATATTTGATTGACTATTATCTAATTTCCGAAAATTATAGAGTCAGATAATAACAAATAGAAATTACCATATCTATCGAATCTTGAAATATGCATTGGGAATTTTGCAACTTCTTCAACAGCTGTTTTTACTGCAGCCATATCGCTTAAATCAATTTTATTTTGTGCCGCTTGTATAACTATTTCAACAGCAGCTTCTGTTAATACATAATTGAAAGCAACTGGCCATGTTGCGAATCTTCCTGCACCGCCTAATTCGATTATTCTTTCATTAATTGCTTTTGTAAGGTTAGGTATTCCTTCAGCACCTTGCATTTCAGGAGTAACTTCTAATCCGATTGCAGATGGATATGCATGAGCTGGCGATGGGCAACATTGTTCAGGATATATAGCGCCTCCAGCTAATACTTGTGTTATGATTTGTTCTTGCATAGCACAATTTGTTCCAAATACTGCAGTATTTTTTCCATAAATCGCTAATTGTCTTGGAATATCTTCCATCATGAATTGCTGAGTTCCTGCTATACCTTGTTCACCCATAGGATCTGGAGCTGAAACGAAAACAAATTTTAATCCTATTTCATTAGCTGTTTTTTCCATTAAATCTCTTCTTTGAGCAAGAAGTTCATAAGACATATGTCTTGGGAAAGAATAATGTAAAATTGTATCTGCACCCATTTTTTTAGCTAATTCAGTAATAGTTCTTCCTCTTCCAAGATCGTCAGTTTGGAAAGCTAAATCAACTTCATCGCTTACCAAGTAAGGATCTTCATGAGGTACAACAGCAGCAAAAATTATATCTTTTCTTATCTGTCTAACTCTTCTTATAGCAGGAACAGTTCCAGGAACTGCCTGAGAAATAACAACAACTTTTACATCTCTGTCATAAGCAAATCTTAAGATTTGAGATATAGTTGTTTCCTGTTCTTGCATAAAGTTATCTGGATATGTAACGTGAATAACTTTATCCGCACCATATTTTTGAACTATTCTTTCACCTGCACGGTATTCTTCTTCATTTTGAGAAACTGTACCAGTTACAACACCTATTTTGAATGGTAAGCTTGCTAAAACAAGAGAAGATAAAGTTAACACAAAAACAACTAACAAAAATACTTTTAAAAATCTCTTCATACTTGTAACCCCCCTTTATATGATATGAAACTTTTTTAATTAATTTTAAGTAAACAACTATTTCTATTATAACACATAAAACTACATTTTTGTCAAGTGCCTTAATTGAATTTTTTGAATGGTTATATTACAATATATCTATATAATCAATCATTATAGCGAAATAACGATTTTTATATTCAATCATTCAAATTATAATTGATTTAGTTAGAAATAGCAGAAAGTTTGAAGGGAAAGGCGTTAAACCTATATAATAATGAGGTAGTAAATAAAGATGAAATAAATTGCTCACAAGATCAAATTTTCTAAAAAACAAATTTCGCCCTTGTCAAAAAATACGGAAAATTGCAAACTCGCTACGCTCAGACATGCTATTTTCTTACGCATTTTTTGACGAAAATTCTCAATTGTTCGCTACTTTATTTCATCCATATTTACCATCAAAGCATTATAATAAAAAACTGTCAAAAGTATCATTTTAAATGCTTAAACAATTATACGTTTTTTGTTTTTCCTTTCCAACTGTCTGCTGACCAACTGACCAACTTTAAGCTTTTCACTATTTAAACGCTTTTCCATTTAACCATTTAACCGTTTTTTTGTTTTTCCTTTCCAACCTTCCAACTTTCTGCTTTCCAACTTTTATATATTATTTTAAAAATTCTTGTGATATAATTTACTGAATAAGAATATCTATTAGTAAAGGAGAGGGTAAACGTGGATATTGAAAACGTTGGGAAATACGATAAAGCGGAAGAAATCGCTAACGCTGTTACACATGGTATAGCTGGTGTTTTTAGTATAGCGGCATTAGTTTTGATGATTGTTTTTTCCGCTGTTAAGGGTACTGCTGCACATGTTGTTGGATCGGCTATTTTTGGGTCTTCTTTGATAATTCTTTACACTGCATCAACTATTTATCATGCATTGACTCACAAAAAAGCCAAGTACGTTTTTGAAATTCTTGACCATTCTGCAATTTATTTATTAATTGCAGGAACTTATACGCCTTTTACTTTAACGGCTTTAAGAGGTCCGGTAGGTTGGACTCTTTTTGGAGTTATATGGGGAATGGCAGCTATCGGAATTGCTTTCAAAGCATTTTTTGTTAGAAGATTCATGGTTGTTTCAACTCTGATTTATATAGCTATGGGTTGGACAATAATTTTTGTTTTTTCTGACTTGAAAGCTAATTTTCATGAAAATGGAATTTTTCTTTTAGCCCTTGGTGGAGTATTATATACTGTCGGGACAATATTTTATATGTGGAGAAAAATGAGATTTCATCATGCGTTATGGCATCTCTTTGTCATGGCAGGAAGTTTTTGTCATGTTTTCTCTGTTATGCTATATTTAATTCCTGTGTTAAGCTAAAAAAATCCGACTAAGTCGGATTTTTTTTAATTGAAAATTTTTTTTAATATAAAAATTCCTGCAATTACAAAAAAAGCTATACACAATAAAGCGATAAAAACCGGAAGTAAGAAAAATGCTATTCCTAATATTATTATAAAACCTATTATTCCTCCAAATAGTGCAAAAGCAGAACCTAAAAGTTTTAATATCAACAATAATATAGGGAAAAATATCAACATGAGAAATCCTAAAAATAATAAACCAAATATATCAATTATAAACATAAAAAAACCTCCTTCTATATCTTTTTTTAAAATTATACAATTATTTTTAAAAAAAGTCAAGGTTTAATTTAATTTTTTTTATTATTAAGATAATTTTTTTGTTTTAATATTAATATTATTGCTAATATTTTTTATGAGAATTTGAAAGAATTAATATTTCTTGTGGCTCAAGATTTTCTATTTTTTCATAGGTTTTTCCTGTTAGTATGTCTACGTAATTTTCATCTAATTCGAAATTAAAAATCTCTTTTGAATTTCTTGAATTAGAAATTACAATAATTTTTTCATCTTCGTATTTTCTTTCGTAAGCAAGAATCCATCCGTTGTTTGATAAAACATTGTAAGATCCTTTTTTTAGAGCGTCGCTTTCTTTTCTGAAGTTTGTTAATGTTTTATAGAAATCGTAAATTTCTCTATTCCACATATTTTCATCCCAATAAAAAGGAATTCTGCAAAAGGGGTCATTGTTTCCTGTCATCCCAATTTCATCGCCATAATAAATCATAGGAGACCCTATAAAAGTCATCTGAATAGCAACAGCTAATTTTAATTTTTCTACATCTTCTTCAAGAACAGTAAGTATTCTGGCTGTATCATGTGATCCAAGAATATTCCATAACCCGTGAAGTACTTGAGGAGGGTATTTTTGAATATAATTGTTAGTGGCATTTACAAATGGTAAAGATCTACCGCCCCTTGCATAAGCTATTATGGCATCTCTAAAAATATAATTCATAACAGAATCAAAAGAAGGGTCTTCAAAATAATGCGTAGAATCTATCCAATATTCTCCTATTATAGTTACTTCTTCGTTTATAGACTTTATATTCGGATAAATAAAATTTGACCAATATCTTGTTGGTAGTTGGTCTACTGCATCAAGTCTCCAACCATCTATGCCCTTTGCTGTCCAATAAGCGATTATTTTACTTATATAAGCTTTTACTTCAGGATTATCGTTATTCAATTTTGGTAAAGATGCGTAATTGTGCCAACTAGAATAACTTTGAGGCGATTCTCTTATAGGAAAAGATAAAATTTCGTACCAATCTAAATATCTGGATTCTTTTTGTTTTTCAAAATTTTCTTTCATCGCAAAAAAATTTGTTCCTGTGTGATTGAAAACACCATCTAAAATAATTTTTATATTTTTGTCATGGAAAGTTTTCAATAAATTATCGAAAGTTTCTTCTGTACCAAAATGAGGATCTATTTGGAAATAATCTTCTGTGTTATATTTATGTGATGTAGATGCTTTAAATATTGGATTGAAATATATGGATTCTATCCCTAAAGTGTATAAATAATCTGAAGAATCTATAACTCCTTGTAAATCTCCGCCATAAAAACCGAATAATAAAGAGTTTAAATCATGTGGTCCATTCCAATTATTTGAAAATAAAGGATCGTTTGAAGTATCGCCGTTTTTAAATCTTTCAGGAAAAATCTGATATTGTGTAATTCCTTTTGTCCATTCGGGAATATCAAATAATTTTATAGAAGGTCGGTTAAAATCAAATTCAAAAAATTCGTGAGAACTGCTGTAACCATAAATTATACTTTTTCCATCTATAATTTCAAATTTATATTTAAAAATATCTGCAGGTGTTTTTAGATGGAATCTGTAAAGTTCAGTATTTGAAGTTATTATATGTTCTTTATTAAGTATTATTCCATTTGAATGTAAAATAACATCTTCAACATCATTTTTTTCAAATTCTATCGAAATGTATATTTCGCCACGTTTGACAGGGTTCACATAACGTCTGTTTAATTGATGGGTTATTGTTTTTATTTTTCCATCACCTTTTCTAGGGAAATAAAGTGATTCGACTAATCTTGTGTTATAAATTTGACCATCGCTTAAAGTTATATTTCTATTGTTAAAATCAATAGTTTTTTCACCATCAACAATAAATTTATATTTATATATTCCTTCTTCCAGATCTGCTATATATCTCCAAAGACCTGTGAATGTTTTTTCCATATCATCGGGTATAAAGTTGTTAAAATCGCTTATAAATTCAACTTTTTCGGCATCATCAGCTGAAAATAAAAAAGTTACACGAATAGGAAGAATAATAGTAAATAAAAGTAAAAATAATGATAAAATAAATTTTTTTCTCATATTCTTTCCTCCAATTAATTAAGGGCGTGCTATTAAGCTACGCCCGATTTTTTAGTCAACAGATTTGTTAATAATTTTCTTTCCTAATAAAACAAATGGTGAAACTATTTCATTGTTCCCAAAATAGGCACTTGACATACCTTTATCAGAATTTTCTCTTATTATTTCATTTATAGGAATTTCCTGTAATAATTCTAAATCATATTTTTCTGAAAGTTTTTTCGCACCATCTTTTCCAAAAATATAATGTTTTGAACCGCAATCTGAACATTTGTAATAAGACATATTTTCAACTAATCCCAAAGTTTTTTGATTCATAAGTTTTACAAAATTAATTGCTTTTTCAACGTCATCTTGAGAAACTACTGAAGGAGTTGTAACAATAACCGCACCTAAAATATTCTGGATATTTTGAAAAACTGTTAAAGGTTCATCGCCTGTACCAGGAGGGCAATCTACAATTAAAAAGTCGAGATCTTCCCATGCGACTTCAGAAAAAAATTCAAGTATAGTTCCTGTTTTTAAAGGGCCTCTCCAAACTATAGGGTTAGTTTCCTCTTTTAAAAAATGAGATATAGAAATTACTTTCACTCCATTTACTTCTGGTGGAACAAGTTCATCACCAACTTTAGTAGGGTAAACATCTCTTCCGCCCAACATTCTGACAACATCCGGACCATGTAAATCTATATCAATAATTCCTACTTTTTTTCCTTCAAGAGCAAGAGCAACAGCTAAATTAACTGCCACTGTAGTTTTTCCTACGCCACCTTTTCCGCTCATTACAACAACGGTATTTTTTACTGTTTTCATTCTTTCATTAGCTTTTTTAATTGTTAATTGAATATCTTTCATAGTAGCCATTTTATACCCTCCAAAAAAATTATTTTATTATTATTTCATAAGATATTTCTGAAACGCCTTTAAATATTGCAGATGCTGTGCAATATTTGTTTTGTGATAATTCTACTGCTCTTTCTAATTTTTTTAACTGTAAATCATTTCCGGTAAATTCATAAATTAAATGAATTTTAGGGTAAGTTGTTATTTCTCCACGAACTGCTTCAGGTTGTACCCGAATTTCTAAATTTTCAAAAGGAACTTTCATTTTTTCTAAAATCATCGTAACATCTATACCGGTACATCCTGCAAGTCCGGCAAACATAAGCTCCATAGGAGAAGGGGCACAGTCATGTCCTCCATTGTCAATAGAAGAATCACTGTGTATATCGTGCCCCGAAGGAGTTTTTGAATAAAAATGTCTTCCGCCCAAATATTTAAATTTGTATTCCCTCATTTAGAAAGCCTCCTGTATTTTATTTTTTAAACACTAATTTATTATAACACTTTTAAATTTCAAAATTAAATGATTCTCTGTTAAAATTAATTATTTTGAATTTTAAATAAAAATGTTCTCATTTGATTATTAATGAGAACATTTTTAATGAGTAATTTTAAAATATTAAAATTCAATTTGTAAGTTTAATTCTTTTTCTGATTTTAATATTTTAAATTCTTTAAAAGAAATTATGAGTGCCCATATTATTATTATTAAATCTATTAATAAAGCACCTAAGTAAATACCCCGTGTGCCTAAAAAAATTGGAAAGATTTTCATAACTGGAATGTAAAAAACAAGTTGTCTTGCTATTCCTAGTAATGCAACAGGTTTCCCTTTATTTATAGCAGGAAAAAATGTCATTGAAATAAAAATTATAGGTAAAACAGGAATTATTGACATAAGTAATCTAAAATTCATCAAATTATAGGGGCTGAAAATTTGATCTGGCATCATTAATTTCAATATTAACTCTGGGGAAAACATCATTAAAAGCCAAAAAGGTAACATGAAAATAAATCCAGATATTGAGAAAACTTTATATGATTTTATAACTCTTAAATTTTTTTTAGCCCCAAAATTTATACCTGTTACAGGTTGTAATGCTCTCATTAAACCAAAAATAGGTGTCAATAAAAATGTGAATACTCTATAAGTGGCTCCGTAAAAAGCGATATCAAATATAGTACCATATTTTGATAAAGCATTAAATACTATAATTCCTTGTAAAACAGTCATAACTGACATTATAAAAGAAGGTATTCCCATGCTAAATATATTATTAATTATTTTTTTGTTTCTAAAAAATTTTAAAGGTTCTGATTCAAAAGTGACATTCTTTCCTGAAAAATAAATTATTCCCAAAATACTATAAATAAACATTCCTAAATTAGTTCCCCATGCAGCACCTTTTACTCCAAAATTTAATATTGTTATAAAAACATAATTAGCTATAATGTTTATAATAAGGCCGCTTCCCATTATTAAAGCGGCTGTTTTCATTTTGCCTTCTGAGCGAACTATCATATTTAAAGCTAATCCGTGAATCCAAAAAAATGTTCCTATAATTGTTATTTTGAAATATTCAACACCAAAAATAACCGCTTCACCTTTCCCACCCATCATTAATATAAATTTCTCGGCAAAAACCCAACCTATTATCATATAAATAATAGTAAATATTATGGATAAATAATTTACATTTCCTAAAATTTTTTTCTGAGTTATTTTATCGTTTGAACCTAAAGCTATACTCATAGCAGAACCTGCACCTACTCCTATTAATGAACCTAAACCAAGTGATATTTGAGTTAATGGATAAGCTAAAGATACTCCGGCAAGGGCATTTTCTCCAACAAATCTTCCTACGAAAATAGCATCAAAAACTGTGTTTAAACCATATAATACCATAGCTATAATAGCTGGGATAGAAAGTTTCCACATTACTTTCCAAAGATTTTCATTTAAAATGAATTTTTTTTGAATTTCTCTATTGAAATCATTTTTTTTCGACATTCTAATCACCTCATATATTTTTTAGTTAAAAAAATTAGTATAGTCTAATTTTTTTAACTAAATATAATTATAATAAAAAAAAATAGAGTTTTCTACTCCAAAAATCAAAAAAAGCTTTTTTTTATTAATCTTTTGAAAATATATTTCTATAATTATTTGGAGAAATATTAGTATGTTTTTTAAACATACTAGAAAATTTACTTGGGTTTTCATAGCCTATTTCCAAAGCGATATGAGCAATTGATAAATTTTTATTTTTTAATAAAATTTTGGCTTTTTCCACTCTTTTTAATTTTATAAAATCATAAAAAGAAGTTTTTAAGTATTGATTAAAATATTTTTGTATTTTATAAGAGCTTATATCAAATTCGTGATTCAAGTTTTTTAAACAAGGCGGAGAATCTAAATTATTAGTAATCAAATTTATTATTCCTGTCATAACAGAAGTTTCGAAAAAAACTTTATTTAATTGAGATGATTTATAGATATTTATTAATTCATCTTTTATTAGAGATAAACTCTCGAAATTTTTATGAATTAAAAAATTTAAATATTTATTCATCGTTTTATTGTATGAATCAATCAATAAAAAATTATCTATATAAAAATTTTTTGAGTTTGAAATTAATCCTTTAATAATATTTTTATTAAAAGGTGTATTATTTTTTTTCTTTGATAAAAAATTGAATTTTGAAACTATTGAGAAAGAACTAAAATTATTATAAATCATTTTAAAATTTTTATATTTTTCTGGCATATAAAAAATACAAAATTTATTTTTATTTAAACAATGTGATTTGTTCGAAAAATTGATGTTTAGTTTATACTCGCCTTCGGTACAAAAAGAACATTCTAAAATATCATTATGTGAAGAAAACAATCTATTATAATTAACATAATATTTTGTAGAGACATTTTTAAAAATTATGCATTCATATTCACAATCAAATGAAAAAATTATGATTTCTCCCGAACCTATAAAATCATTTATTTTGCCTATTTTTATGTTTTTGTATTCTTCTATTTTTTTAATAAATTCTATATTTTTTAAATATGAAAAATAATCTTTTTCTGTAATTTTGCTATTAGTCATTTTTTTCTCCTGAAAATAAAATTAATGAATATATTAATTTTATCATAAAATAACTAATTTTTTTAGGGTAAATTAATTTTGTTGATAAATAATAGATTGAAAGATAAATTACTGACAAAATAATTAAAAAGCCTTCAACATTTGTTGAAGGATGATTTTTCTGTAGTTTTGTATAAAA
>Ga0334898_1004202_pt1 | contig 10922 bp, 11 predicted proteins | sample GraSluR3_MG_10_FD_207228 | JGI IMG/M metagenome (GOLD analysis project Ga0334898, IMG submission 207228) | Sludge microbial communities from methane-producing bioreactor in Wageningen University, Netherlands - Granular Sludge_3_08-R3 | ecosystem: Engineered > Bioreactor > Anaerobic >... | reverse complement strand
CAATTAAAGACTGGGGATATAGCCCCCCCTCCAGTACGTTTCTGAAGTCATAGCACGGGCAAAGGTGGAAGGCAGGAGGGTAGACACCATGGAAAAAATGATAACGATAATAAGGGATACACGGTGGAAACGAAAACGAGAAACAAAAAAAGCAAAGAAATCCTTCATTAATTCACCTCTATATATGATTTAATTAATAAAAGCCTTTTTATGTAAACAGTACGTATCATTTCACAAAGTTCCTTCCAAGAAAACTTTCTATTTGTGTATCACAAACATAAATAAAAGGCAATGTTTTTTAGTAATTTTTTTGTCATTCATTTTGAAAGTATGGTAGCATGCAATACAAAAGCAGTTGGGTATTGATTTATGAAAGGGGGTGGGGTTGATTTTTTTGGCGTTCATAATCTTAATCTTGATATTGCAAACGAAACAATGCAGATTGCATCGTACCAATATCCTGTGGTTGAGGGTATTTTCTGGTTGCTAGTATCATTTGGTCAGGAAGAGAGGAAAGTAAATAGAATGAAATAGGTCCTTGCGAATTTTGAAGGAAAGAACCAGAAAATTTGACTGAGCTTCTTTTTATCGTACCATGTATGTTTAGTAGCCCGTCGTTATCTGTAAAATTCAACACTGGAAGAAACGATTCTTTTTCTGTACTGGCATTTACTGCTTTTTCGATGCTCATGTTTTCAATGGGACTGGGTTGTATTCTAAGAAGTGCATGCTTGGAAGTCTCTGAAGTTCCATCGTAAGAAATAATGTACAGGCTTCCAGTATCTTTATTTACAAAAACAGCGTCTTCAAACCAATGTTTTCCAATGGTGGCTAAGCTTGCAAGTAGTCCACCTTCAACCAATACATAGCAATAAACATGGTCTGCCATTCCAATGGTTGTCAGTGCAGGAATTGCCCAAAAACCTTTATTGGTTGCAGTTTCAAAAGGAATAATGCGAGAAAAGATTTCTTCAGAAAAGGATTCCTCCTCCGTATTCCCATTACTACAATCTGTGCTGAAGATTTGATCGCGAGTTGTAGGTGACCACAGCAGTTGGTTTATTTCGGGATAATAACTGATAAAAAAAGTACCTGAAGGAATGGATGGAAATTCAAAAGAATGATAATATACTAAGCGGGATTCTATATCCGGATTTGATGATACAATGACAGAAAACAAGACTTTGTTTTCATCACCATGCCCCAATCTTTTACGGGTGGTAGGAGTGGGAAAAGTCATTCTTCCAAAATCGTCATCTGTAGGTTTTTGAATCTCAAAAAAGGAGCCTTTGTATCGTATTTGACCAGGCATTTGAGCTGTCTCATATCCAAATACAAGAAGCCCTTCAAAGGCCCAAAATGATGTCACTGAATGATCAAAAGATATGGAATAATGGGAATGATCTTCAAGATTGTAAAGGATGTATTCTCCAGAGACCACCTCTGTATTATCAAAAAGAACCCAAGGAAGAATAGTATTGTTGTATCTGGTTGTAGGAATCAAAGATCCAAATGTAGTACTGAGTTCTTCGAAATCATGAGCGGGAGTTTTCAGTGTAAGAGAATCCATTTTGTTCCAATAATAAATCTCATTGGACTGGTTTACGTAGTACAAAAACAACCAATCTCCTGATGGTGGTTGCTGTGTATCATCCAATGCCTTGATCGTAGAATCATCATATTGGTAGCAACGGATGTAATTCTGTATTGTTTGAGTCGAAGAAACACTTTGTGCTTGAGGAAGCGTTTTGTGAAAAACAAACTCCTCCAATACCATTCGTTGATCGTTGAATGCAGCTTCATAAAATCCACCACTGGTGGAATGAATTTCCTCCAAAACTACCTCTGAAGTTTCATTAATTTCAATAGGTGTATTTTCTTCAGTGGATACATCGACGTTTACAGAGGTATCACGTGGAGTTTTATTGCACGAGGTGCAAAGAACACATAAAGAAAGCAAGCATACTCCAACCAATCTCAAGTTCATATCTTTCCTCCAGAAGTCATTTCCATTGTTTATAATACAAACATAAATAAAAGGCAATGTTTTGAAAGAATATAGTGTCAATTTGCATTTTTTTTTGCTTGTTATATCGTTGTGGTAAGGATTGAAGTATAATATAGTGATTTGATGCTATGTTTGAAATGCACTTGAGATTTGGGCTAAACTTTTTGTGGGAGCTACAATATGACGATGTTAGAGACCATTGAACTTTACCAAAATGCAATTAATAAGGAACGACCCTTCCAAGGAACATTGCTGAAAGAATTACGGAATTACTACCGCATTGGACTTACTTGGTCCAGTAATGCTATAGAAGGAAACACGCTTTCTGAAAGCGAAACGAAAATTCTTTTAGAAGATGGTTTAACAATTGGTGGTAAACCTTTGCGAGATACGTATGAAGCATTGGGTCACGCCAAATCCTATGATTACATGTTTGGAATCCTCCAAAATCGCTCTATTACCGAAAATGATGTCCTTACAATGCACAAGCTATTCTATGAACAAATGGATGCAGATTCTGCGGGAATCTATCGAACATCAAAAGTGATTATAACAGGTTCAAAGTATCCGGTTTGCCCTCCGGGTGAAATACAATCCAAAATGGATCAGATGTTTCATTGGATCCAAACAAAAAGGGATCGGTACCATCCCATAGAATTTGCAGCTCATCTTCATTTGCGATTTGTAACCATTCATCCTTTTGTGGACGGTAATGGTCGGATTGCAAGATTGTTAATGAATACATCTTTATTGCAAGATCAATACATGATCGCCATTATACCTCCCATATTGCGACAGGAATATATAGAACTCCTGGAAGAATCCCATTCAAGTCCAGATGGTTTCATTGCATTGATGATGCGGTGCGTCTTAGAAACCCAGAAGGAAATCATGCGGTTGTTGCATATACCAAGTCCAACATAGAGATATTTTTATAAAAGATTTCTATGTCTGTTAATAACTCATAACGGACATGGATACATTCCTATCTTTGTAGAATTATTCTAAGACATTGTGTTCATCAAATTTTCATTAAAAATGTACAAGAATTTCCTCTTCATCTTCGCGTTCTTCAACAACAAGAGGAACTGCTTTAAAAAAATCCACAATAGGCACTAAAAATTGAGCCTTTATAACATGCGGAGAAATCTCTTCAGATGGGTCTAAGACAATAGTATTCCATACGACCTGTTTCCCATGAATGTTGAGCAGGACTACATCTTTGTAGTGTTCTTTTCCCGGTGTGGTGTCGCGATAAAAAGTAAACTCCCATGTCTTTTGATATCGATCAAGCCCTGTACATTTGATTTGCCACTGATGAGGTTCAAACTCCTTCTTTTCCCATGTTACCGTTTCTAAATATTTGTACAGCACAAAATTCAGATCTACCCGAAACTTTGTATTAATTTGCGTTGTAGGGTGTCCCAGTTGATAGTGATACGCATACATGGTTGCTTGCTTTATATGTATTTGACGAGTGGAAGGATATAGTGTAAAAGACCGTCCTCGCGTGTTTTTAATGACTACCGGTTGGTTGTCTTCCTTTTGCATTTTATACCCAAAGAAAAACGCCAACTCATAAATGTCAATATATATTTCATTTTCACTCAAAATGGGTGGATGATTCCATTTTTTTTCTTCACCATCAAAAATGGGGTTGGAAAATATCTTTTTATCATCCAGACTATTCAAAGAAAATTGAAGTCGATGATTGGCATGATTTTTAAATTCAAAATGTTCTGCACTATCTGATGTCCATCGACGGAATGAAAAATCAAAAATATCGGCCTTCAAATCATTTATGTGAATGTAGAAGGTATCCTTGGGGGTCAAAGGCGAGGGAAGAGCATTCTGAAGGGTAATTTGTCTTGACCAGGCATATGTTTCTTCTTCTATTCTTGCAGTATCAAGTCCATTCTTGAACAAACAACTCACCATTTTTGCCGAGGGAACTCCTTCCATAATTTCAAACGGTTCTGAATTCACCCAATCGGGTTCTGCTTCTGTTCGTACAGCAAATACATACGATCCAGGTTTTTCGGGATTGCATATCTGGAAGCTAGTAGGAATGGTAACCTGGATGTCTTGATACCCCTCCAATGCAGGATTTAATTCCATATTGATATCAAATTTGATGGTTTTATTTTCCATATCCCACTGCGAATCAGCATATGGGTCTGGACAACGAGGATTAGGATTAGGAATATCTGGTTTTTCAGAAGGAAATACTATTTCTTTGGGAAACTTTAACTGAATCCACTGCCTTATTTCAAGTTTCTTTTGGATGGTGAAGCTAAACTTATACTCTGCATTTGTTCCGGTGAAATTGGGTGTTATATCCATGTATACCTTTTTCACTGCATGTGCATGGGGAACAATAACCGTCATTGAAAGCAAAGAAAATATAATAAACAACACAATATTCTTTTTCCACATCATTACAAACCCCTTCCAGGTCAAAAAAAGACCTTTTCACCCATTGTATAACCAAACCTATCAAGATCAATTCAGAAAGGTTACATTTTGTTAACTTCGCAAAGCTATTGAAAACAACACCGCTTGATTATTTTAGTCTGGGAGCCACAGTTGAATATCTAACAAAAAAAGCCACATGGGAATTAGTTGTATTTCAATCCCCTCGTGCATCACTTTTTTGTACACATTTTGAGTAACAAGAAGGCATTGATAGTCTTGTATAGGATTGGAAGTAAGAAACATGGAAAAAGCTTTGTACTCCCGTTGGGATATTTCATTGGTATACGAGACATTGCACAGTACAGTTCGATTCTTTCCCTGAATGACAAAATCAATCTCTGCACCGCTCTGATCATCTTGCCAAAATGTAATTTTCTTTGTTTCTCTTCGAAGGTGCAGAAAAACGACATTTTCAGCATGCCGTCCAGTATCAGGAGAAAAACTGCTTGCCGTAGCATTGCGAAGACCTTCATCGGAGATATATATTTTTTTTGCATACCGCGTTTGTTTCTTTAATGAAGAAGAAAAATGTTCAATCACAAAGAACAAATACGCTTTTTCTAAATAAGATAGGTATTCTTTGATCGTGTTTTCATTGCTCCCCACTGCAGAAGCAATTCGGTGGTAACTAAACCGAGAAGCAAAAGTAGTGGAACAATAATAGGCCAATTGTTCGATGGTTTTGCTATTGCGTATAGAAAACTTCGGAACAATATCCTTAAACAAGACTTGCTGAAAATATTGACGCAGAATTTCTTCTCGAAGGTTCAAATCTTTTACATTGATAATCTCTGGAAACAATCCTATCTGGAAGACTTTTTCAACATAATGTTGAAGTGAATCTTTCATGGGATAAAGAGTTTCGTATTGAACGATACCCGGGAGTTCTACATCGGGTTGATCTTGAAGATATTCATAGAAGGAGAAGGGAAAGTTTTCAAAAGCAAGGACCCTTCCCGTTAAATGGGATGCGAGTTCTACAGAAAGAAGTTCGGAATTGGACCCGGTGATAAAGACTTTCACATCGGAATGTCGATCGTATAAATCGCGCAACCAACGATGCCATTGGGAAATATTTTGAATTTCGTCCAGAAACAGAAACACTTTCCCAGAAGGATTTTTCATCACTCGATACTCCGATAGCAAGGTATCAAGAACTTTCACATCATCATGATTAACAAAAAAGGGATCCTCAAAATTCATCGATACAATATTAGACGCTGGGATATTAGTTCTCAATAGATGCATAATCAATTGTTTCAATAAGAACGATTTTCCAGATCGCCTGGCACCACTAATGGCAATGATGTGAGGAACAGAGAGAAAAGAAACAATAGGATGCAAAGTGCTTCTTTCTATACCTGTTTCCAACTGCTGACCAAACCAAATGGGATTGTGCTTGCGCAATAACTCCTGCATAAAACACCCTAATTCGTATTTTTATACGTTTTTTCTAATTGTAATTAGAATTTCTTCCATGTCAATGAAATGATCCCACCAAAACATGGGAAGCATCGGGGAAGCTACTGAATAAAAATCAAATTGACTCTTTCCAAAACTGCATTCAGTAAATCCGGAGGAATGCTTTCCACAAAGGTTGCCTTTCTAGCTCTTAAATCCATTGATTTGAGATGTTCACAAAGGATAAATCCAGTGGTAGAGGTTTGTTCATCCAAAGGAATATGCATAGGAAACCCATTGTCGGTATTGGTAATGGGGCACACTACAGCAAGGTTTGTATGGCGGTGATAGGCTTCATTACTGATGACAAGAGCGGGGCGTTTCCCATTCTGCTCATGTCCCTTTTGAGGAGTAAAATCAAGAGTAATGATATCTCCCTGTTTAAATCTAGTTCTTTTCAAATAATCTCGTTTCCAGCTGGACTTCCTGTATCCATTTCTTCACACAGATTGTTTCCATCGTATCCAGCAAATAACTCATCAAGGTTTCGGTATTCTCTATTCTTTTTTTTAATGGTAATCCTGTTTTTCTCTGCGATAAACTCTACACTGTCGTTCTCTTTAATGCAAGCCGTATCAAGAATTGTTTTGGGAACTCTCAAAGCCAAGCTGTTTCCCCATTTGCTAATTTTTGAACGCATATACACCTCGCAGTATTCATGTAAGAAATATATACATTATATATACATGATTTTTCCGCAAATAGCAACTATTATTTGTCAAAATCAAAAGTTTCTAGCGATTTGTTGTAGCAAAAGACGAAAATACAAGAACAATCCTTCCTGTTGAATTTCTTGTCAATGGAATCAATCATCGTACAATAACTGATGAAGAATAACATAATGGATGGTTTTTAAGAATTCAATTGAAATACAGAAATAGAGAGGTACGCAGTGATGAAGCCTTTACAATTTGACTACATAGATGCTTTGAGAGCTGGATGTTTCACAGAAGACGAAATAATGAACTACCAAACCAAAGTAGATACACTCCACCAAGATCTGCACAATGGTACTGGTGAAGGAAGTGAATACACCGGTTGGGTAAGCCTTCCTATCGTGGACAATCAGCAAGAGATACAGCAGATTCAGCAAGCCGCCAAACGTATTCAGGATAACTGTGATGCCTTTGTTATGATTGGAATCGGTGGATCGTATTTGGGTGCTAGAGCCGGTATAGAAATGCTCTGCAATCCTTTCCATAACGAGATTCCCCGACACCTCCGTAAAGCACCCAAGTTGTATTTTGCAGGGCATCAAGTAAGTGCTACCTATCTATCGCACCTTTTGGATATTCTGCAAACGCAAGACATAGCCCTGAATGTCATATCCAAATCAGGCACAACCCTTGAGCCTGCCATTGCGTTTCAATTGTTACAAGATCTGGTTCAGAAAAAATACGGGAAAGAAGAAGCAAAAAATCACATTGTAGTGACCACAGATAAAGAAAAAGGATGCTTGAAAGAATATGCGCAAGAAAACCAGCTACAAACGTTCGTAGTCCCCGATAATATTGGAGGAAGGTATTCGGTATTGTCCCCCGTTGGCTTGCTTCCATTTGCAGTGGCTGGTATTGACATTCAAAGCATGCTCCAGGGAGCCAAGGATGCGTATTATGCCTACCAAGATTCCTCGTTACAAGAAAATGAATGTTACCAATACGCTGTCCTTCGCAACATTCTTCTTCACCAAGGCAAATGTGTAGAAATACTAGCTGCTTTCGAGCCCTCTCTTTCCTATGTAGGACAGTGGTTTGAACAACTGTTTGGGGAAAGTGAAGGCAAAAACCATATAGGAATCTTTCCCACCTCACTCAACTTTACTACAGATCTTCATTCCATGGGGCAATATATACAAGAAGGGCAGAGAATCCTGTTGGAAACTATGATAACAGTTACTTGTCCTCCCCAAGATATTCTTGTAGCCAATAGGACCGACAATCCTCTTCCTATTCCAGAAGAGATTTCCATCAATGAGTTAAACACCATTGCGCTACAGGGAGTGCGAGAAGCCCATATACAAGGAGGAGTTCCCACATTCACTATTCACATCGAAAAGGCAACGGCCTATCATTTTGGCTATATGGTCTATTTCTTTGAAAAAGCTTGCGCCATGAGTGGTTATCTAAACCACGTCAACCCCTTCAACCAACCTGGTGTAGAAGAATACAAGAAAAACATCAAAAAGCTTCTCCAAAAGTTATAGGAAGCTTACTTCGTCTCGATCACTGCCATAACTGCATTCTTTTGGGCGTTTTCTCCGGGGGTTACCAGAATTTCTTTGATTTTTCCATTTTCAGGGGCAATGATCTCGTTTTCCATTTTCATCGCTTCCAAAATGAAAAGTAGGTCTCCTTTTTTCACAGTAGCGCCTTTGGTTTTTTCTATCTTCATGATCACTCCGTACATAGGCGCTCTAACATAAAGGCATGTGTCGCTTTCTGGTTCTAGGGTATCCTGACTTTTCAAATCGGTGGAAAGAGAGGTGGTGTTGGGATCATTCTCTGCTAACCCCCGCAGGGTTACCTGGGAATCGTCTACTTCCACGCGATACTTTTTTCCTTTAAGTTCAACGATATATATCATGGCTTACTCCCGTATTTTTTTTCATCATACTACATACGCTGATAGAATAATAGTATCAGCAGGTATTACTTGGGTATTCGGAATATTGTTCTGGAAAGCAATAATCGCAGCGAGTAAAATTTTCTCTTCCCCAATTGGATCCTCATTTCGCTGAATCTCACTTTCTGTAATGAGATCAAACACTTCGTTCATATTCCCTATATCCCCCACTTCTTTCACTTGGGATTTGTGAAGCTCTCGATGCACTTTGGCATTTTTGGCAAGAAGCAAGCTTCGTTTTTTCAAGGCTTTCAAGTCCAACTTCGAGATCGTTTTGGAAAGAAAAGAATGACTACTCCTTGAAGAAAGAATGTTGTAGCTAACAGGGGATTGCTCTTTACAATCGTCTTTCACTGTCTTTCTATTGTTTCTCATAATGGTATATTCCCATGTTTTTTCCCTGGTATTCGAACATCTTTGTCTTGTAACATCTCAAAAGCATCCATCAATTTTTTGCGGGTAACTTCTGGCAGAATGACTTCATCTACAAATCCATTGGCGGAAGCAACATAAGGATTCATAAATTTCTTCTTGTAATCCTCAATGTATTGATTTCGGGTAGCAACAGGGTCCTCGCTATTCTCAATTTCCTTACGGAAAATGATATCAACAGCACCTTCCGCACCCATCACTGCCACTTCTGCAATGGGCCAAGCAAACACAACGTCAGCTCCCAATTTCTTGCTGTTCATCGCTATGTAAGCGCCGCCATACGCTTTTCGAAGAATCAAACTCACCTTGGGTACCGTTGCTTCGGAAAATGCATACAGCAGTTTGGCTCCGTGACGTATAATGCCATCTTGTTCTTGGTCAATGCCTGGCAAGAATCCTGTCACATCCACCAGTGTAAGTAGGGGAATGTTGAAGCAGTCGCAGAATCGTACAAATCGGGCTGCTTTATCAGAGGCATTGATATCAATTGCGCCGCCTAAGTGATAGGGTTGGTTGGCTACAATACCGATGGGTCTTCCGTCAAGTCTTGCAAACCCCACGACCATATTGAGAGCATATTCTCTATGGACTTCTAAAAAGCTGTCTTTATCGGCTATTTTTTGAATCACTTTTTTAATATCGTAGACCTTTTTTTGATTGTCAGGAACAATATCGTCCAAACCAGGACAATCGGTATGATATTTCCCTTTTTCCATGGGGGGCTTTTCTGTATAGTTTTTTGGCAAATAGCTGAGAAGTTGTTTTACTCCTTCAAGACATGTTTCATCACTGGGGTATGCAAAATGAACCACACCACTTTTCTGAGCATGGATTTTTGATCCTCCCAGATCTTCCAGAGACGAATTCATACCGGTTACCGTTTTGACAACGCGGGGACCCGTGATAAACATTTGGCTGGTTTTTTCAGTCATGAAAATAAAATCACAGATGCCTGGCGAATAACAAGCCCCTCCAGCACAGCTCCCAAGAATCACCGAAATCTGAGGAATCACGCCGGAAGCAAGGGTATTTCGTAAAAATATTTCACTATATCCACTAAGGGAATGAACTCCTTCTTCAATACGTGCTCCGCCGCTATCATTAATGGATATGACAGGCGCTTTATTGTCCATTGCCTTGTCCATCAAATTGCAGATCTTTAACGCATGAGATTCACCCAATGAACCTCCTGCTACGGTGAAATCTTGAGAAATGACGTACACCAATACATCGTTCACTTTTCCATAACCCGTCACAACACCATCGCCAAGACATTCGTTGGGTTGTTTACCAAAACCATGATTTTTGGATTTCACAAACGAACCAATTTCGTTGAACGTACCTGAGTCCAAGAGCTTATCTATGCGCTCACGGGCTGTAAGTTTTCCTTTCAAATGCTGTTTGTTAATTTTATCTTTACCTCCACCTATATGGGCAAGTTCAATCATTTTTTTTAATTCTTCAATTGCTTTTTGAATCCACATAATCGTTCCTTTTTGAGTTGCATTTTACGATTTTCTAACTCGGTCGATGGTTTGTTTCACTAGGGGCGTAAGGACCATAAAAATGATGCCATTGCTCACAATATGAATCAGTCCAAAAGTCAAACCAGCTAGTAAGTATACTAGTAGTGTACTACTGTTTTCGCTAAATGAAACAAAACCACCCAGGTTTGTCAAGACATCATATACAAGAGTGATAACCAATCCAAAGGCTAGATAAGATAAGCACCGGTCATAGGGAAGAGCCGAAGAAAACGAAGTTTTTTTGGATCGGACGACCCATCCACCAAAAAACCGGTAGTGCAACTTTTTGTGTGTAAATTTTTTTATGCCTCCTTTTCTTCGATGATTTGAAAGAATGGAAGATTCTTCTTTACTTTACCAAAGCGATTGCTCTTCCAATGCAATTCCATTTTTAACGA
>Ga0334898_1004196_pt1 | contig 10932 bp, 8 predicted proteins | sample GraSluR3_MG_10_FD_207228 | JGI IMG/M metagenome (GOLD analysis project Ga0334898, IMG submission 207228) | Sludge microbial communities from methane-producing bioreactor in Wageningen University, Netherlands - Granular Sludge_3_08-R3 | ecosystem: Engineered > Bioreactor > Anaerobic > Unclassified... | reverse complement strand
TCTTAAAACCTTCCCCTTCCTTGCCAAGAAGGTTCTCGGAAGGCACTCGGACATTCTCATATGTGACCACACAGTTCGATGCGGCACGAAGACCCATTCTCGGGATATTCGGGCTGACCGTCAGGCCGGGGGTTTCTTTTGGTACGATGAAAGCGGATATCCCCCTTGTTTTCATTTCTTTGTTGGTTGCCGCAAACACCAGGAAGGTGTCTGCGAAACCGGAGTTGGTAGTGAAAACCTTTGATCCGTTGATGACATAGTGCCCGTCAGTAAGGACTGCCCTTGTTTGCTGTTCAGACGCATCGCTTCCCGCATTCGGCTCGGTAAGGCCGTAACAACCGATTTTGCTGCCGTCGATCAGCGGCCTCAACCATTTTTGCTTTTGTTCTTCGGTTCCGAAATCAAAGATACACCCGGCGCAAAGCGATGTGTGTACGGAAATGGTAATCCCCGTGCTCGCGTCCTGCTTTGATACCTCTTCCATGCAAAGCGCGTAGGTTAGATAATCCGCACCGGCTCCGCCGTATTCCTTGGGGAAAGGGATGCCAAAAAAACCGCAGGCTTGCATTTTGGAAAGCAATTCCTTCGAGTAAGTTTCGTCTTCATCCATATCCCGTGCGAGGGGTTTAATTTCGTTTTCCGCGAATCTGCGGAACAACTCCTGTTGCAGAACATGTGTTTTTGAAAGCGCAAAATCCATAGTTATCGATCCTTTCTTTCATAACCTCTGAAAGACGTCCATCGTGATTACATATATTTTATTTGTATACAAAATATTTGTCAACAAGCAATATTTACTCCAAATTTAATGTGGCGAAATTTCTATAACGAGTCTGACCTGTCATTTAGGCGCGGTATAAGCAAAGTAGAACTTCCTGGGAGGAGGTATGCTTTAAGGGTAACATGGGAAATTTAGCCAGCGGCAGATGCAGAACTAACTTAACAATAACCGTATGCGCTCTTACTTCATATTTTTCGGGATTTTGTCCTAAATGTATTGTAGTCCTATAAATTCAATGAAACAAAATGAGATTGCCTATTCTTCATGCATTGTGTTATGCTATTCATGCGGGTTACGGCTCCTTTCGGTATAGTATTGTTTTGCTTCGGTGAGTCCGACCTGCGTCCCTATTTATTAGTCGCTTTGTCCAATATGTATTGTAGTCTCACACCTACAAGCACAAGTTTATAAAAAACCTATTGTTCTTGTGTGTAATATGGGTTAAAATTATTGAGTTGCCGAATGTTTGTATAGCAATAAATTGGTTGCTGAAAATCAATGGCGAGATAACATAATAAATTGCGCAGAGAGATGATAAGGAGAGCGTTTCATGCAGTTAAACGAGTGTATTAATTATTTGTTGTCCAAGGCTCAAAAGAATGTAACGCAGCGTTTCGCAGAGAAACTGGGAATAGTTGATGTAACTCCGGTGCAATATGGTGTATGGAAATGTCTATGTGAAAACGGTACATTGACCCCCTCACAAATTGCGCAAATGCTATCGGTGGATACGTCAACGATTACCGGTTTGTTGGATCGGCTTGAAAACAAACGATTACTAAAAAGAACCCCGGACCCTGACGACAGACGTGCGTTAAAAGTATCGCTCACACAGAACGGCAGGGAGTTGGAAGATAAGATGGAACAACTTACTACCGAGGCGCATAATGAGGTATTATCGGTTTTTTCAGAAGAGGAACAAACAAAACTGATGGAATACCTCAACCGGATAATAAAAAGCATGAATTCATAACAAAATTAATTAATTATTTCGATTAACAGACATTGGCTGACATTTGTGGTTTAGCCAATGTTTTTAATTTCCAAGAATAGACGTAACAAAATATCTATTGACAAATTATTGGCATGTCAACTATAGTTAAAATATAAATAAAGAAACGTTCCAGTTAGCCTGATTGTTTTGAGGTGATAACCCAATGGAACACAAACCTTTAATCATCATTGGCGGAGGCCCGGGCGGCTACACCTCTGCGATAAGAGCATCCCAGATGGGCATGAACGTAACGCTGATTGAGAAAGGTGAATTGGGAGGCACTTGTCTGAATGTCGGGTGTATCCCCACGAAGGCTCTTTTAAAAAGCGCACATTTGTATAACGAAACCAAAAACTCATCGCAGTTTGGAGTTGATGTTCAGGGCGCAACCTTCGATTTGCCCAAGATAATGGAGCGCAGGGAAACGGTGGTCAAAAGGCTGACCGGCGGCGTGCGCATGCTCCTGAAAAAAAACGGGATCGAAGTTATCAAGGGAGAGGCCAGTTTTAAAGATGATTCCACAATCACTGTAAACAATATGGATTATAGTTTTGGTCATGCAATTATCGCCAGCGGCTCCAGGCCGGCCTCGGTACCGATTCCGGGGCTAGACGGCGAAAACGTGATTTCGAGCAGTGAAGCGCTGCAAATTAATAATGTTCCTGAAAGCCTTGTTATCATCGGCGGAGGCGTGATCGGGATAGAATTTGCCAGCATCTTCAATTCTTTCGGAAGCAAGGTTGCCATCGTGGAGATGATGCCCAGTATTCTGCCGCTGATCGATGAAGAGCTATCCGGGGCCCTTTGCAAGGTGCTTGAGCGCCGCAATATTACAATTTACACCGGCACCAGGGTTCAACGAATCCGCACTGGCGCCGTTATTATTTCCGTGGACGGCAAAATGGAGGAAATCGGTTGCGGCACCGTGCTTCTCGCGGTGGGCCGCCATCCTAACCTGGATTGCCTGTTGCTGAAAAACACCGGAATAGAATACGATAACAAAGGCATCAAAGTGAACGAATATATGCAGACCACCGTCCCGAACGTTTATGCCATAGGGGATGTGGCCCCCACTCCTCAGTTGGCGCATGTGGCGTCAAAGGAGGGCATCGTTGCGGTGGAGCATATCGCAGGGGGCAGAGGGCGTATGAAGTATCATTGCATACCGTCCTGCGTATACACTGTGCCCGAGGTCGCGTCTGTGGGCATGACCGAAGCCGAAGCACGGGGAAAAGGGATACCCTACACTGTTGGAAAATTCCCGCTAATGGCCAGCGGCAAGGCTGTCGTGGAAGGCGTTGGAGAAGGCTTCGTGAAGATACTTGCAGGTGAGGACGAAGAAATACTGGGGGTGCATATAATGGCCCCGCATGCTTCTGAATTAATCTATCAGGCGTCGTTGGCCATGTCGATGGAAGCTTCCGTCGAAGAACTCATTGAGGCTGTGTATCCGCACCCGACGATAAGCGAGAGTGTGCTGGAAGCAGCTTTGGCCGTGAGAGGTAAAGCGATTCACATATAACCGTAAGTTATATCGTTGAAATATAAGATTTGCGTTTGAGGAGGTAAAGCTATGGCTGTACAGGTTAAAATGCCCAAGCTGGGAATGATGGAAGGCGACATTCAGCTTGTTTCTTGGGAAAAAAGGGAGGGCGACGCCGTAACAGAGGGCGATGTCCTGGCCACTGTCGAGAGTCAAAAGATCACGAACAATATTGAAGCGCCAATAACGGGGGAAATTCTGAAAGTTTTAATCATGGAGGGGGAAACGGTTCCGATCGGTACGGTTCTGGCAATTGTCGGCGAGCACGGGGAAGACTTTTCCGGGTTGATTCCTTCCGCTTCGCCGGCCGCAAAGCCTGAGGAACCGGCAGGTACCCCTACTATACAAATATCGACTGAAAAGCCTCCGGCCGGTGATGATGGCGTTATCAAGGCTTCTCCCGTGGCGAAGCGGCTGGCCAGGGAGCATGGCGTGAACCTTGAGGATGTGGCGGCGTTCATCGGTTCGTCGCGGCGGATTCAGGGCGACGATGTTCTGGCATATGTCGAGGAAGGACCGGCTCAGGGCACCCCCGGGTACACGGAGACCAAACTGATGGGCATGCGCAAGACGATAGCCGAACGCATGCTGTACAGTTCCAAGGAGACGGCGCCGGTCGTATTGATGCGGTCGGTGGATATATCCGCGCTCCACGATCTGCGTCAGCAAAAGAAAGCTGAATATGAAGCCAGAGGCCAGAAGCCGCCATCGATCAACGATCTCATGATGAAAGCGGCGGCGCTGGCGCTCGAGCAGCATCCAAAACTCAATTCGACATTTGAAAACGGCGTTATACGCACCTATGAGGACATCAACTTCAACATGGCCATCGCGATCGACACGGGGCTGATTACCCCCGTGATCCGGAACATCAACAAGCTCCACATAGACGAGATCAGTAAAAAGGCGAAGGAACTCGGGCAAAAGGCGAATGCGGGAACCATCTCCGGCCAGGACATGCAGGGCGGTACGTTTACCGTGACCAATCTGGGAATGCTGGGCATAGAGGTTTCCACGCCTATACTCAACCCCCCGCAGGTCGCCATAATGGCTTTTGGTTCCATACAGCCTTATCTGGTGCTCGAAAACGGACAGGTTGTTCAGCGGTACAAAACGTTTTTCAGCCTGACACTCGACCACAGAATTGTCGACGGCTATCCGGGAGCGCAGTATCTTTATACGCTCGCGGAGATCCTGCAATCTCCCGAACAGCTTTGGCTTTGACAGGTGTGTTCTATGATAGGCATCATTGCGAATCCGGCTTCGGGCAAGGATATACGGCGTTTGGTCGCCCAGGGCACCGTGTTCGACAACATGGAAAAAGTAAATATTATTCAGAGGATCCTGGTCGTACTGCATTACGGCGGCGTGAAAGACATCTATATGATGCCCGACTCGTTTCACATAATGGACAAAGCCCTGTGTTTCCTCGAGCGCAATCAAAAGGTTCAGGTGGACGTTAAAGAGTTGGATTTCGACCTGAACTTCGACCAGAGCGATTCAATTAAGGCGGCAACGCTCCTTAGGGAAATGAAGGCAAGCTGCATCATCACGCTTGGAGGGGACGGTACCAACAGAGCGGTTGCCAAGGGTTCGGGAGATGTTCCGCTGTTGCCTTTATCGACGGGTACGAATAACGTTTTCCCGGCCATGCTGGAAGGTTCTGTTGCAGGATTGGCGGCGATGGTTGCCGACAAGGATATGACACGAGAGTGCCTCGTGCTCAGACAATGCAAGCGGATAAACATCTATAAAAACGATGAGCTTGTGGATATAGCGCTGATCGATGCCGTTATCACAGACGATATGTTTGTGGGTTCGAGGGCGCTTTGGGAAACGGATTCCATCAAAGAGATATTTGTAACGGCGGCCAAACCAGACAGCATAGGGATTTCCGCCATTGCAGGGAGCTTTCGTCCGATGTCCGAAGCCGAGCCCGGGGGCCTGTACGTCAAGATCGGCGGCGGTTCTTTCCGAACGTGGGCTGCGATCGCCCCAGGACTTGTGCGGCCGGTTCCCATAAGGGAATTCAGAGAGACAGATTACGATACCAGGGTTAGGGTCGAGACTCCGTGCGGGATGATTGCCCTCGATGGCGAACGGGAGGTCGTGTTCAATAAAAATGACAAGGTGGAGATAGAGTTCACCGATAAGGGACCGCGTGTCATCGACGTGCAGGCTACTCTCAATGCAGCGGCGAAAAAGGGAATATTCGTGGATAAGGAGGTGGCGACTGAAACAGCTAATTGCCCGGGTGTATGATTAGAGGAAAGGGGAATTGTTTCACCGACAAGAGCAAAAATTCTTAGGGGGTATATTTGTGAAACTGACAAATAATGATCTGATCAAACTATATGGTGATATGTGGTATATCCGGCATTTTGAGCAGCGGCTGGCGGATTTGTTCGCAGAGGGCGTGCTTCCCGGATTCATCCACCTGGGCATCGGGCAGGAGGCCTGCATGGCCGGCACCTGTTTCAACCTCGGAGACGGAGACATTATCGGCGCGACCCACCGCGAGCACGGGGTGCTTCTGTGCCGTGGTGTCAGCGGAGACGCCATCATGGCGGAGCTGTACGGGAAAGTGACCGGCACCTGCAAAGGAAAAGGCGGTTCGATGCACGCCTGCGGCCTCAAACAGGGCGCTTTGGGTAACAATGCGATCCTTGGTCCGGCCCAGACCATTGTCAACGGGTTTGCCTATGCGCATAAAACCCGCAAGAACAAGAAGGTGGCCGTGTCTATGTTCGGTGATGGCGCGGCTAACCGCGGTGAGTTCCATGAAGGCATGAACTTTGCGAGCATGTGGAACCTTCCTTCCATCTACATCATTAACAACAACGGCTATGCGATTTCGGTGCCGAAATCGAAACAGCAGAAGATTGACGACCTTTCCGCCAGGGCCGCAGGATATGGAATCCCCGGCGTATCCATTGACGGAAACGATCTGATAGCGGTTATCGAAACCACCGGCGAAGCCATTGCACGTGCACGCGAAGGCGGCGGCCCCTCTCTCATTGAATTCAAGACTTATCGGTGGAGAGGCCATTTCGAGGGAGACCCGACGCCCTATCGTACCGACGAGGAAGTCGCCGAATGGAAGAAGAAGGACCCGATCAAGCGCTTTGAAAAGATATTGCTCGAGCGTAGCGTAGCCACAGAGAAGGATATGAAGGGCATCCACGATCAGATGCTTGCCAAAGTCGATGGGCATCAGAAATTCGCTGAGGATAGTCCCTGGCCTCCCATGAGCGAGATGTATACGGACGTTTATTATTACGAAGAAGGGAGCGATCAGAAGTGAGGGAAATTACCGTAGCTGAAGCCATTCGAGAAGCTCTGACTGAAGAGATGGAGCGAAATCCTGAGGTATTTGTCTTCGGTGAAGACGTTGGTGCCTTTGGAGGTTGCTTTGGCGTCACGACGGGGCTGTATGACAAATTCCCCGATCGCGTCATTGACACTATGATCGCGGAGACGGGCATCCTCGGGATTGCATGCGGCGCGGCCTATTCGGGCATGAAGCCTGTACCCGAGATCATGTTTTCTGACTTTTTCAGCGTCTGCTTTGATTATCTGTTCAACCAGTCGTCGAAGGCACGCTATATGACGGGCATGCAGGAAGGCGGTAAGAATGCGGGGTTCGTCCTGCGTGCGCCAAACGGCGCCGGCGTGCGTGCGGCTGCGCAGCACTCCCAGTGCGTCGAGCAGTTCATGATGCCTGTTGTGGGCCTGAAGATTGCTATCCCCTCGACGCCCGCCGACACCAAAGGCATGTTGAAATATGCCATTCGCGGCAACGACCCTGTAGTTTTCCTCGAGCATAAGATGATGTACGGCATATCGGGCCCGGTGCCCGACGGCGATCACCTTGTTCCGTTTGCCTCGGCGGATATCAAGCGCGAGGGCACCGACGTGACCATAGTCGCCACGCAGATGATGGTGCACAAGTCGCTTGCCGCGGCAGAGACGCTGGCCAAGGAGGGCATCAATATCGAGGTGGTTGACCCCCGAAGCCTCAAACCCCTGGACATGAAGACCATTCTGGCGTCAGTAAAGAAAACGAAACATCTTGTCCTGGTCAACGAGGCGCCCAAGACCGGCAACGCACTCACCGAGATCGGCCTGAGAGTGGTCGAAGAGGCGTTCGATTATCTGGAAGCGCCGCCGGTGCGCGTTTGTGCCCCGGATACTCCGATACCGTTCAGCCCAGTCCTGGAAGATGCATGGATCCGGAGCGAGGCCGATATTATCGAAGGCGTCAGGAAAGCACTTGCATAGCAATACGGTCAGGCGTATGCTAGAATCTAATGACACGGTGTGCAAGAATCAAGGGAAACAGGTAAACAACCGAAGCTAAGCATCAAAGGAGGCCTGAGCGTGAATTATCTCTCAGGCCTCCCCTTGGTTCTTTCGGGAATTTCCCCTTGGCGAAAGGAGCAACACAAAAATGGAGAACGTAATGGTCGACATCAAAGGCCCTTTGGCAGAAGTAACCATAACGAGACCTAAGGCGCTAAATGCACTGAATTGTTCAATGCTTAAAGAACTGAAAAGTGTGTTTACCGGATTCGCAGAGAATGCGCAGGTCAAAGTTGTGCTCATTACCGGCTCGGGTAACAAAGCTTTTGTTGCGGGTGCAGATATCGCTGAAATGAAGGATTATGACGTTCTTCAGGCGCGAGCCTTCGGAAGGCTGGGACAAAGTGTTTTTTCATTGATAGAAAAAGCTCCGCAGGTGGTAATCGCCGCGGTTAACGGGTACGCTCTGGGAGGCGGCTGTGAGCTTGCCATGGCCTGTGATATTCGAATCGCTTCCACGAAGGCAAAGTTCGGTCAGCCGGAAGTTTCGCTAGGTGTGATCCCCGGCTTTGGCGGGACGCAAAGGCTTCCCAGGCTGGTAGGCAAAGGCAGGGCCAAAGAGATAATTTTTTCAGGGAACATGATTGACGCGGCGGAAGCCCATCGAATCGGTCTGGTCAATAGGGTGTGCGAACCCGAGAAACTCATGGACGAGGCGCGGGCGCTTGCCGCTGACATTCTGCTTAGGAGCCAGTCTGCGGTAGCTTTAGCCAAGCAGGCGATAAATACCGGCTTAAACATGGATGACGAATCGGCGTTCTACTTCGAGTCCGAATTGTGGGGAGCATGTTTTTCTACCGAGGACCAGAAAGAAGGAATGGACGCCTTTTTAAACAAACGTTCGCCGGAGTTCATAAAAAAAAACGTTCGGAACGTGAGCAAGGACATATACGTTGTCGTTGAGCAAAGGGACGGGGACATCCAGAAAGTGGGCATCGAGCTTATCGGCGCCGCCACCGGCCTCGCAAAGGAACTGGGCCAGAAGGTAGTGGGCGTGCTGATGGGGAACGGCATCGCCGGCAAGGCCGAGGTGCTGATTCAATACGGCGCGGACTCCGTGCTCGTCGCCGACCACCCGTTGCTTAAAGAATATATGACGGAGCCGTATGCGAAGGCGCTGACCCATATCATAAAAACCTATGAACCCGAAATCGTGCTGTTTGGCGCGACCGCCGTCGGGCGCGACCTTGCGCCCCGCGTCTCCAGCCGGATAAAAACCGGCCTGACGGCCGACTGCACCGGACTGGACATCGACCCCGAAACGAAGCTCCTGCAGATGACGCGTCCGGCGTTCGGGGGCAACATCATGGCCACGATTCTGTGCAAAAACCACCGCCCCCAGATGGCCACCGTCCGGCCCGGCGTCATGCCGGCGCTTGCGCGTGACAAATCGAGGACGGGCGATGTCACCAACGTTGAAATCAAACTCGACGAAAAGGACCTCACGGTGGAAATACTGGATGTGGTTAAATCAGAAAAGGCCATATGCGATATCACGGAGGCGAAATACCTCATCAGCGGCGGCCGCGGCATCGGCGGACCCGAGGGGTTTGAACTGCTTCGGAAACTGGCCGAAGCGCTCGGCTCCGGTGCGGATATCTCCTCGTCAAGAGCCAACGTCGACGCGGGCTGGATCGCGAAGGACCGTCAGGTGGGCCAGACCGGTAAGACCGTGCGGCCGAATCTGTACATGGCCTGCGGTATCTCAGGCGCAATCCAGCACCTGGCCGGTATGGAGGAATCGGAGTGTATCATCGCCATCAACAAAAACGAATCCGCACCCGTTTTCGGCGTAGCCGACCTGGGCGTAGTCGGGGACGTTAACGCCATCATTCCCAAGCTCATCGATGAAATCGCCAGGGTAAAAGAAACGAAGATGGTTCAGTAGCGCAAAGCGGCGGTCAATGCCGCAGCTTAATACCTAGATTACCGGCTGTTTAACCGGTGCGCTGTTTTCTTATCAAGCGAACTGGCTGGCACCGGGGCGCTGGTCTGTCGAGGTGCTTTTAAAAAACATCGGCTTATTTTCCGCCCGATGGAGACGCTGCAACTTCAGCGGCTGGGGAGCCTTTCCATCGAACCGTATCCATCGACGACGCGCAGAACAAAGCGTACAAGCCCGGACTGTACCTTCAGGTCAAGACTTTAATTGAGCATCCGGAGGATCCACAACTCTTGCGAATCGAAGCGCAGGCAGATTATTTCAAATGCAGATTATTTCAAATTATATCAGAAAATATATAGCGGTATCCGGCGATAAACTCCGAACGATTCTAAAGACATAGGAGGATCGGCTTTTATGCTTGCATTTCTTCCGATCACCCTGATTGGATATTATCTTAACTTATTTCTGGGCAAAATGCTATCTGCTGCTGGCTTCGCTGTTCTACTACGCGTATTTCTACGTCCCCTACCTGCCGATCATCCTTGGCAGCAGCGGGAGGATAAAGGGAAGCTGCTGTTCTACCGGCCTTCCAGATGCCCGCCTGTACCGCTATTGCGCGCCTTGCCGCTCACAGGCCTTCCTGTTCGTTGTTCCAGTAGACGACCTCTACTCTCGGGCAGGAGGCCTGGTTGCCGTTCGCATCCTCGTATTCGTATACGCCGGTCACGACGCCCCACGCGTTAATCCAGTCGTCCTTGGTCATCTTTGCTTCGTCTACGCCATAGCGGTACTCAAGACATACGGGATAACTGCTTTCACCCATATGCCCGATGATGACCGTCCCCTGTGCCTTTTGCTCGTTTATACCGAGCGTAAAGCCCCAGACCGCGACCGAGCGGCCCACGTCATTGCCTTAGAGGCAGGAAGCATACAGTTGGGCGTTCATATTTTCACATTGACGCTGGAAAGCCTCACCGCGTTTTTCCCTTTCGGCTGCGCTTTCCACCAGCATGTCGTTTTTAAACGTTCCCTCGAACAGCAGGCTGCCGCTCCCGGTATACAGTTTGCCCTTTCCCTGCAATTTGTTGTTCTTGCACATGCCTTCGTAGCGTAATACACCATCGTCCGTGATCTTGAAGCTGCCATTTAGCAGGCCGTCCCGGAAAGTCCCCGTATAGACCAGAGCGCCTGAAACCAGAGTTCCTTTCCCGGTGATCTTTCCGTTCTCCCACTGCCCTTCATAGGTAGTGTCAAATCAAGTTTGCAAAATCACTCCGAAAAAAATGGATCAAGCGGCAGATAAAAAGGCGTCCTGAATGGACTGTGCACTCAAATATGCCCTTGCGGACGACCAGTCTTCTGAGTAT
>Ga0334898_1004195_pt1 | contig 10933 bp, 7 predicted proteins | sample GraSluR3_MG_10_FD_207228 | JGI IMG/M metagenome (GOLD analysis project Ga0334898, IMG submission 207228) | Sludge microbial communities from methane-producing bioreactor in Wageningen University, Netherlands - Granular Sludge_3_08-R3 | ecosystem: Engineered > Bioreactor > Anaerobic > Unclassified... | reverse complement strand
AAACCGGAGCAAGAAATCCGGTTCGGTTTTTTATGAAAGTTTCGGCACCCGGGCTAAAAGCCAGACCGCCGGTAATTAAAATGGCGTCGATTTTTCCATCGAGCACCACAGCCATTTCGCCAATCATTTTTGAAACCTGGTAAAACAGAGCCTCCTGAATCAACCGGGCCTTTTCATCACCCGACAGTGCGCGCTCTTCAACTTGTTTGGCGTTATTGGTACCCAGGTAGCCCACATAACCACCTTCGCCAACTACCATACGCCGTACCTGTTCTTCGGAATATTTACCACTGAAACAAATTCCGATTAACTGCCCCACCGGCAATGTACCCGACCGCTCGGGACTAAAAGGGCCTTCACCATCAAATGCATTGTTTACATCTACTACCCTACCCTTTTTATGCGCACCAACCGAAATTCCGCCTCCGAGGTGAGCCACAATAAGGTTCATCTCCTCGTATTTTCTGCCCGCCGTTTTGGCATGAAGTCTGGCTGTGGCTTTCTGGTTCAGCGCATGAAAAATGGAACGCCGTTCAAATTTTGGATGTCCGGCAATTCGGGCCACCTCATCCAGTTCGTCGGTTACCACCGGGTCGGCAATATAGGCGCGTGCGTTTGGAATTTGCTGGGCAATATAATCGGCAAGCAACGGCCCCAGATTACTGGCATGTTGCCCAAGCACGCCGTCCCGCGCATGTTTCAGCATCTGGTTATTAACACTGTAAACGCCCGATTCGAGGGGGTAGGTTAGCCCGCCCCGGCCAATCACAGTTTTTATGGAATCCACGTCGATTCCTTCTTCCACCAAAGCATCGACAATAAAACCTTTCCGAAAATCAAACTGATCAACCACATTATTGTACCGCATCAATTCGTCGAGGGAATGACGAATGGTTTTATTCAACACACATTTTTCGTCGAAATAAACCGCGAACTTAGTGGAAGTAGAACCTGGATTTATGGCGAGGATTCGATGCATAAACATTATTTTACTCAGCTCGTCAGAGAAGCCAGCGCTATTGAATTCAGTTTGGTCTTTTCACTGTCGCCCCGCGATGAGACAATTGCAGGAACTTTGGCACCTGCAATAATCCCGGCCATTTGAGCCTTACATAGTTTCGAATTGGTTTTATAAAACACGTTGGCCGCATCGATGTTGGGAAACAGCAGGCAATCGGCATCACCCGCTACCGGCGAAGTAAATCCTTTAATGCGTGCTGACTCGCGGTTAATGGCCACATCGAGCGCCATTGGACCATCGACCAGACCTCCTTCAATCTGGCCGTGTTCCGCCATTTTTGCGATGGTGGCTCCGTCCATACACGACTGAATTGAAATGATTATCTGCTCGGTAGGAGCTATTACTGCAATTTTCGGAACTTCAATACCTAACGAATGAGCTGTTTTTATCAGGTATTCAGTCATTAAAATTTTCTGCTGTAAATCGGGATAAGGAATTACACCTGCATCGGAAAAAATCAGCATTTTGTGGTAATTGGCATTCTCCATCAGCGCAACGTGACTTAAAATTCCTTTTGCCGGAACGAGGCCAAATTCTTTTTTCAGCAATACCTTCATAAATTTGTCGGTAGATACCAAACCTTTCATTATCAGGTCGGCCTGGCCATCGTGAATCAACTCCACAGCTTTTTCAGCAGCTTCCTTTTCCGACCGGGAATGAATGATTTCATATTTCCCGGCATCGATATTCAATTCGCTGCAGGTTTTTTCAATTTTTTTGCTGTCTCCGGTCAGAATTGCGGAAACCAACCCCAGCTCAACTGCTGCATCCAGTGCCTCCAATGTGTTGGCATCCACTCCATTAACGGTTATCAAACGCTTCCGTGGTTGAGTTTTAACAGCTTCCAGCAGGTTTTTAAAGTTTCGTATTTCCATAGTTCGATTTTCCCACGAAATTAAAACAATCCTTTTTACAAATGGATAACATTTCTCAGCTTTCTTTATGTTTTAAACCATGAACCACCGAATTCCAAACCCGTTTTACTGAAAAATCCCGGGGCGTTTATTTTTTATCCAGCCCGCCACTTCACGGGCAATCATCAACTCTTCGTTGGCAGGAACAATTACTATTTTAACCTTCGCCCCGGGTTGATTCAGAACTGTTTCGCTTCCGTTATTTTCAGCGTTTAAATTTTGGGAAATCCTGATTCCGAGAAACTCAAGGCCACTGCATATTTCCGCCCGGGCATAAACGCTGTTTTCACCAACTCCGCCGGTAAAAACAAGCGCGTCGATTCCCCCCATTGCGGCAGCATAAGCGCCAATGTACTTTTTTACACGGTAACAGTAAACATCGAGTGCTGTTTGGGCCGCTTTATGCTTTTTTCTTGCTGCTTCTTCCACGGCCCGAAAGTCGGAGGAAATACCTGAAAGTCCCAGCAGACCACCCTCGTTGTTCACTAATTTCTGAATTTCGGAAACAGAAAGGTTAAAATTTTCATGCAAATAAACCAGCACACCTGCATCGATGTCGCCGCAGCGGGTTCCCATCAAAAGTCCTTCAACAGGTGTCAATCCCATTGATGTATCTACCGATTGACCGTTTTTTACGGCCGCCAGCGACGCTCCGTTTCCCAGGTGACAGGATACAATTTTGCTGTTTTCCAAAGGTAAACCGGCAATTTTACAAGTTTGCTGAACGGCATATTTGTGCGAAGTACCGTGAAAACCATGCCTTCTTATTCCATGATTCAAATACCAGTGCAAAGGTATTCCGTACAAAAAAGCCCGGGGTGGCAGCGTTGTGTGGAAAGCGGTATCGAACACACCGGCCTGAATCACCTCCGGCAGAAGCTTTCCAATGGTCCGGATACCTTCGAGATTAGCCGGGTAATGCAGAGGCGCCAGCAATGTGCATGATTCCATGTAAGCAATCACCTCAGGTGTAATAACCGTTACATTCTTTGTTTCATTTTTGTCTCCACTGTGAATTAGCCGGTGACCCACCACATCCAGTTCGTTTAATGCGTGAAGACAGTTATTGGATGGACGAACCAACTCCTGCAAAATCCGGTTCAAATTCTGCTGATAAGAAAATCCAGTGAATTGGAATTTTCTGTTTTTGCCGGAAACTTTCATCAAAAAGCGGGTATTCCCTGATTCATTCTTTTCGGCTTTTCCCTGCGTAAGCAAAACCTCGTCAGGCATTTTAAACAACTGAAATTTGATGGAAGAACTTCCGCAATTCAAGACCAGTATATTCATAGGCAAAAATACTTTTGTTTGAAAAAAAAGCCTGGTAAAACCTTTGAAGATAGATAAATCCATTCGATTTACCATTCTGCAACTCAGATTTATGAAAAAAAACCGACGTGTTATACAATATAATATATTCTTTTCTTTTTTCCTGATTTTTTATGTAATTTAACCGCGCTGTATTACAACATGGTTTTAACAATTCAAAAAAAGCTGAAACGTGCCGAACGTTTTTTACCATACATTTTTTGCCGAATGAAATTTGAATTTTCAAGCGAAGCCGAAATATACGTCACCCCTTTTGATCGATTTTCCACGGGAACAAAACGATCGTCAGGAGTGTTAAAGGTTTAAATGCTTCGCCTGAAAAAAGAGAAGTATTCAAGTTTAATCATTCAAAATTATTTAAATTCTAAGCTATGGTAAATAAGATAACCAGTCTTGCCGAGTATTTTCAAAAGTACCAGGAGAGTGTTGCCGATCCCGAAGGTTTCTGGGGCGGCATAGCAGAAAATTATTACTGGCACAAAAAGTGGGATCGTGTCCTCGATTGGAAATTTGAAGGAGAAGGAGCGCCCGATGTTAAATGGTTTGTAAACGGAAAACTGAACATTACCGAAAATATTTTCGAACGGAATATGTTCATGCGAAAAGATCAGGTGGCTATTATCTGGGAACCCAATGATCCTAAAGAAAAAGAAGTAAAACTAACCTACGGCGAACTTTTCAGCAAGGTAAAACAATTTGCCAATGCACTGAAAAGCCTGGGGGTAGAAAAAGGCGACAGGGTGGCTATTTACCTTCCGATGGTTCCCGAACTGGCCATTGCCATGCTTGCCTGTGCCCGAATCGGAGCAATCCATTCCATTGTTTTTGCCGGTTTTTCAGCATCGGCACTGGCCGACAGGATACTCGATGCCAAATCGAAAGTTTTAATCACTTCTGACGGCGGATTCCGCGGCACCAAATCTATTCATTTGAAAAATATTGCAGATGAAGCACTGGAAACTTGTCCAACAGTTGAAAAGTGTATCGTTTTACACAGAACCGCCGAAGAACACGTACACTGGGTTGACAATCGGGATATCTGGTGGCACGATTTAATTAAGAGTGTCGATTCGGAAAACAAAGCCGAAGAAATGGACGCGGAAGATATCCTTTTTATCCTTTACACATCGGGCTCTACCGGAAAACCCAAAGGCGTTGTACACACCACCGCCGGGTACATGGTATATTCGGAATATACATTCAAAAATGTTTTTCAATACAATGATGGAGATATTTACTGGTGCACCGCGGATATTGGCTGGGTGACCGGACACTCCTACATTGTTTACGGCCCGCTGCTTGCCGGTGCAACCAGCATTATGTTCGAGGGCGTCCCAACCTGGCCCGATGCCGGGAGATTCTGGGACGTTGTGGATAAATACAAAGTAACCCAGTTCTATACTGCACCTACCGCTATTCGTGCATTAATGGCGCAGGGCGACGAATTTGTAACGGGCCACGATCTCAGTTCGCTGAAAGTGCTCGGAACCGTTGGCGAACCCATCAACGAAGAAGCCTGGCGCTGGTACCACGATACAGTTGGAAAAGGAAAATGCCCCATTGTGGATACCTGGTGGCAAACGGAAACCGGTGGAATTATGATAACACCACTGGCCGGAATTACACCCACCAAACCGTCGCTGGCCACACTTCCGCTGCCCGGGATCCAGCCTATTTTAGTTGATCCGGAAGGCAATGAACTGAAAGGCAACGGCGTAGAAGGAATTTTATGCATCAAATTCCCCTGGCCCGGCATGTTGCGCACAACTTATGGCGATCATCAGCGTTGTTACATGACCTACTTTTCGGCCTACAAAGGACTGTACCTCACCGGAGACGGCGCCAAACGCGATGAAGAAGGATACTACCGGATTATTGGCCGAATCGACGATGTAATTAATGTTTCCGGTCACCGGATTGGAACTGCCGAAGTGGAAGATGCCATTAACCAGCACCCAAAAGTTGTGGAATCGGCTGTTGTTGGTTATCCGCACGAAATTAAAGGTTCAGGCATTTATGCTTATGTGATTTGCGAAGATTTAACCGACAAGGAAATGGCCGGCATTGAAAATGAAATCAGGGAAACGGTCAATAAATTTATTGGTCCGATTGCCAAACCCGATAAAATTCAGATTGTAAGCGGCCTGCCCAAAACCCGTTCAGGAAAAATTATGCGGCGTATTCTGCGGAAAATAGGCGAAGGCGACGCTACCAACCTGGGAGACACTTCTACCCTGCTCGACCCAGGTGTTGTTGAAGAAATTATCAACGGAGCCAAAGTGGAAGTTAAAAGATAGACTTATTAGCTAAAAGGCATCTTCGGTTTGAAGATGTCTTTTTTATTTTATCAACCAAAAAAACCAGGAATGAAAAACCAAAAAACATTTAACCGTGGATTTGTTGTACTCGGAGCGATACTGATCCAACTTGCCCTGGGTGCCATTTACGCCTGGTCGGTTTACACCAGACTTTTGGTGGAAGCAGGCTGGAGCAAAGCTGAAACTCAAATGGTGTTTTCGGCCGGACTGGCAGTTTTTGCTGTTGTAATGGTTCTTGCCGGAAGAATGATGCCCAAAGTGGGACCACGAAAACTTGCCTTTGCCGGAGGAATTGTTTTAGGACTGGGGTACATTTTGGCCGGTCTGCTGGGGGCTGAAAACTTTATAACTACATTTATTTTTATCGGAATACTGGGAGGAGCCGGCATCGGACTCGGATATGTGGTACCCATTGCGGTTGGCATGCGCTGGTTTCCCGATAAAAAAGGAATGATAACCGGACTGGCAGTTGCCGGATTCGGGTTTGGAGCTACACTTTGGATGGCCCTCGCTGACCGTCTTGGCCCCCTGGGCGGAGGTCAGCTGCTGACAAACATCGGCCTTTCCAACACCTTTGTCGTTTATGGAATTGCCTACCTGGTAATTGTTTCCATTGGAAGTATCTGGATGGTTTTTCCGCCGGATGGCTGGCAACCCAAAGGGTTTCAACCACCGGTTGCCACCAGAAAAAATTCAGCAGGAACCATCAATTTCACCAGTGGCGAAATGCTGCGGACCCCACAATTTTATCTCATTCTTGTAACGTTTACCTTTGGAGCCGCCGCCGGTTTAATGAGCATTGGTTTGATGCGCCTCTGGCCTCAGGAAGCGCTTACCAAAGCTGGAGTATCGCCCGAAGCAGCCGGCGCTGCCGCAACTCTTGCCATGGCTGTGTTTTTTGCGCTCTTTAACGGACTCGGCCGCATTCTGTGGGGATTGATAAGCGATAAAATCGGCAGAAAAAACTCCATTATTATTATGATGGCCACACAGGGGTTGTTTGTTATCCTTTTCCAATGGATGGCCGGAAACGAACTTACTTTATACCTGTTTGCCATTTTAATCGGATTTAATTTCGGTGGAAATTTTGCGTTATTTCCAACAGTTACAGCCGACACGTTCGGCACAAAATACGTCGGGCAAAACTATGGCTGGGTATTTTTAGCCTATGCCGTAGGAGGTATTTTAGGACCGGTAATGGGAGGCCGCCTTGGAGATTTAAATAATTTTCCGCTTGCATTTACCATTTGCGGAATATTGTGTTTCGTAGCTGTAATATCCATCAGCCTGCTTCAACCGGCATCAAAACCGGAAAAAACCCTGACAGGCCTGTCTCACGAAAAAAGTGCGGGGACAGTAAAGCCGACCGCCGGGTAAATTTTGAATACGACCTGTAGCTATTGTGCCGGTTGAAAAACGTTGTGTAATGTTACCGGTTTAGGCCCGGACAAATTTGAATTTTCCGGGCTTAAATTTTTAAGAAAATGCCCTCCAAAACAGCATTCATTTAAAAATAATGTTGTGAAACAGGTTAATGCAGGATTGTTTTTAAACATAAAATCACAAAATTTGCCTTGCAAAATCGCTGTAATCTGTTGAAACAAAAAATATTCGACCAATTACAGCAGATTCAGGCACAAAGTGTGAAAAATTTTTAATCCTGATTTTTTTTCGTGATTTTTATGGACAAATTCTTTCATCTTTAATTACACGTTAAACAACGTTCAACATTTAAAATATATACCAATGGCCATTAAAAAATTAGACAGCATTTTTAAACCGAAGCGAATCGCTTTAATAGGAGTTTCCAATAACCCCGACAGTGTAGGCGGAATTACCCTGCGCAATTTAGTGGGAGGAGGATACAACGGTGTGGTTTACCCGGTTAACCCCAAACGTGAAGCGGTGTTTGGGATTCCTTGTTATCCCGATGTTAAGAGTTTACCGAAGGTACCCGACCTTGCGGTAATAATGACAGGCGCCAAACATGTACCGCAATTGGTGCGCGAATGTGGTGAAGCAGGGATTCACGGAATAATTATTATGTCAGCAGGTTTCAAGGAAGCAGGCAAAGAAGGGAAAGTCCTTGAAGAGCAGGTTAAAGCGGAAAAAGCCAAATTCCCCGACATGCGTGTGATTGGCCCCAACTGCCTGGGAATTCTGGTGCCCGGATTAAGTATGAACGTGAGCTTTGCCAACGGGATGCCCGAAAAAGGGCACGTCGCATTTATCTCGCAGTCAGGTGCTTTGTGTACGTCGGTTCTCGACTGGGCTTACGAATCGCATATCGGGTTCTCCTATTTCGTTTCCATAGGTAATTCAATGGATGTGAATTTTGGCGATTTAATCGATTATTTCGGACAAGACCCCAGCACCAAGTCCATTGTGTTGTATGTCGAATCGCTTTCTTATGCCCGCAATTTTATGTCGGCAGCCCGAGCATTTTCCCGCGAAAAACCTATTATTGTTTACAAGTCGGGACGGTTCCCCGAATCGGCGGCAGCTGCAGCTTCGCACACCGGAGCGCTGGCCTCTGAAGATTCCATTTACGATGCGGTTTTCCGGCGTGCCGGATTGGCCAGAGTGTATGATTTCGGAAATATTTTTGATTTTACCGACCTCGTCGGCCGCAAACGAATTCCCAAAGGAAACAGGCTGGCAATTGTTACCAATGCCGGCGGGCCGGGTGTTATGGCAACCGACTCGCTCATTTCGTGGGGGGGTAAACTGGTAAAACTTTCCGAAGAAACTATGCAAAAACTGAATGATTACCTTCCTCCTTTCTGGTCGCGCGGAAACCCTGTTGATGTATTGGGGGATGCCACGCCCGAGCGTTTTGCAAAAGCTACTGAAATTGTTTTGGAAGATAAAAATGTAGATGCTGTTCTTGTTCTGCTTACGCCACAGGCCATGACTGCCCCGACCGAAACTGCGGAAGCTATTGCTGAAATGGCCTCAAAAACATCAAAAACTATTATGGCTGCCTGGCTGGGAGGAGCAAGTATGCGCGAAGGAATTCAGGTTTTCAACCGTTCGGGAATTTCAAATTATCCCACACCGGAACAGGCTATTCGCGCATTTATGACACTTTCGCATTATGCCAAAAATCTGAAAATGCTTTTTGAAACGCCAAAAGAAGTTCCGGTTTCGTTCCAATACGACCGTAACGACTTAAGAGATAAATATTTAAAAGAAATTTTTCCGAAGACAAAAATTCTGAACGAAGACGATTCCAAAATGCTGGTAAACGATTACGGAATCGATACTACTCACCCGACTCCTGCCGCAACCGAAGATGAAGCCGTGGCTATTGCACAGAAAAAGGGATACCCGGTTGTAATGAAAATTTATTCGCCGGATATTACCCATAAATCGGATGTTGGCGGTGTGGCACTCAATATAAAAGATGACGAAATGGTGCGGGCCACATTCAGAAATATGGTAAAAACCGCTGCTGAAAAACGCCCCGATGCTAAAATAGAAGGGGTTACCATTCAGATAATGGTTGATACCAAAGATGCAGTCGAATTAATTGTCGGTACTAAAAAAGACCCGGAATTCGGAACGGTTATGCTGGTAGGAATGGGTGGAACCAGTGCCGAACTTTTCAAAGATAAACGACTGGAATTTCCACCTCTGAATGAAAGTCTGGCACAGCAAATGCTCGAGTCGCTGCAAATTTACCCACTGCTGGAAGGTTACCGGGGTGCGCCGCGGAAAAACATCGAAAAACTGGTGGAAGTGCTCATTCGTATGTCGTATCTCGCAGCTGACTATCCGGAAATCAAGGAATTGGACATCAATCCGTTAATAGTAACAACAAAAGATGTGATTGCGCTTGACGCCCGCATTGTGGTGGACGAAGAAGTAATGAAAAAGCCGGTTAAAGAATATTCTCACCTGATTTTGAGGCCTTATCCTGAAAGCCTGATTAGTTCAGCAAAATTAAAAGATGGTTCGCCTGTTAGCCTTCGACCTATAAAACCCGAGGATGAACCCATGTGGCTCGAGTTGCTGGCAAGCTGCTCCAAAGAATCGATTTATCACCGTTTCCGGTACGACTTCTACTTCGATTCCCACGAAGTGGCCACTCAGTTCTGTTTTATCGATTACGACCGTGAAATAGCTATTGTGGCAGAGGTTGAGGAAGAAGGAAAGAAAAAACTTATTGGTGTTGGGCGTCTGATTGCCGACCCTGATGTGGAAGTGATGGAATATGCCATTTTAATAACCGATAAATGGCAGAAAAAAGAACTTGGCCTTATATTAACTGAATACTGCATGCAAATTGCAAAAATCAGAGATGTAAAACTACTGGTGGCTGAAACGACCCGCGATAACAAACCCATGATTTCGGTATTCAGAAAATTGAACTTTAAAATCAGGTTTAACGAAGACGGGACCGTAACGGTTCGAAAAGACCTGACGGAAGATTAACATTTTAACTGACGAAACGTTTATACTCCCGGCAGCGCAATATTTGCTGCCGGGAAGTTTTATAAACAAATTTAATGGATGTAAAAAAAATCATCGAAGCAGTTCAACTTATCCGGAAATCGAAATATATGGTGGCCTTTACAGGCGCCGGGGTTTCAGTAGAAAGTGGAATTCCACCTTTCAGAGGCGCCGGAGGTTTATGGAACACTACGCATCCCATTTTTCTCGAAATTGAATTTTTCAAAAAAAAGCCGCTGCAGTCGTGGAAAAAAATAAAAGAAATTTTTTATGACAAACTGGGCGATGCCGAACCGAATATTGCACACGAAGTGCTGGCAAAAATGGAGAAACGCAGCTTTCTGGAGTCCGTTATTACCCAAAACATCGACCACTTGCATCAAAAAGCCGGAAACAAATACGTTTACGAACTGCACGGAACATACAGACAACTGGTTTGTACCGAATGCGGCTCGGAATACGATATGAGTTTCGCCGACCTCAATTTTCTTCCGCCAACCTGTTTTGTGTGCAAAGGAATTTTAAAACCCGACATGGTTTTTTTTAATGAAGTTATTCCCTGGTTCGCAAAAAAACGTTCGCTTGAAGAGGCGCAAAAAGCCGACCTGCTCCTTATTATAGGCACCAATGCAGAAGTTTTGCCGGCTGCCGAAATTCCAGAGCGGGCAAAAAAAGCAGGTGCTAAAATCATCGAAATCAACATTAAACCTTCGCCATTCACCCATACCGTTACCGATGTTTTTATTGAAGCCCGGGCTACAGAAGCCATGGAAGCAATTGGCAGGGAGTTATATTTGTAACCAATTCTGATTTCAATACTTCGTTAAAAAATTAAGCGGCAATAGTGCCATAATATAAAAGTTCATTGACATGTTTTCGATTTTTAGCAGAGTATG
>Ga0334898_1004194_pt1 | contig 10934 bp, 12 predicted proteins | sample GraSluR3_MG_10_FD_207228 | JGI IMG/M metagenome (GOLD analysis project Ga0334898, IMG submission 207228) | Sludge microbial communities from methane-producing bioreactor in Wageningen University, Netherlands - Granular Sludge_3_08-R3 | ecosystem: Engineered > Bioreactor > Anaerobic >... | reverse complement strand
AAACTATCAAAAAGCACCAAAGACAACGGGATGATAAGGGTCATTAGAATGATTAGTAAGGTTGGAAATAATAAAAAGAAATGGAACCCACGTTGGGAAATGAAACGTTTTTGCATTATTTTTTCGTTTTTTCGTATGAAACCCTGTTGATTCATCTTATTTGAATTTTCCTTTTATTGTTATTGGGTGGATAGCTATAAGCTACCCACCCAAAATGTAAAAATCTACTCTCTACCTTCAATAACAAATCTTGTATAGACATCCATGAAATCTGGTTGCACGATTTCACTTTCGATGAACAACCTGAAGTCGTTTCCGGAATGGACAATCACATCGCCACCTGGCAAGAAGTCTTGTTCTTCAGCGGGAGGAGTAACATCTGATCTTGGAATCAAGAAACCGACGAGCTTTGCTTTATTATAAGCGATTTCGTATCCCTTGGCAGAAGTGATGAACTTAACCCATTCAATTCCAAGATTCCTATTTTTTGCTTTGTCTGCGACTACCCAGTTAGTGTCTCCCCAAGAAATAGTGCCTTCTTTTGGAAAGGTAAACGCAACGTTGACCCCTTTACCACTCTCAACTATTGCTTGATTTGACCACCAGAGTGAAACAAGACTTTCTCCCCTACTGAGCAATGGCCGGATCGTTCCTGAACCTTCAGTTAAAGTAAGAGAATTCTCGTACCATTCCCTCACCTTCTTCAAAGTGGGTTTGATCGCTTCCTTATCAAGTGTACCATCATCATTCCTCCAATCTTCCCAGTTGGCACCAATAGCGATGGCAGCTGCCTGAACAGCAAGATATCCACTACCAACTTTCAATGCAGAGTCAAAAGTCATTCTATTTGTCAACCGAGGATCAGAGAGATCATTCCAGCTAGTAAACTGAAATGGGATCAAATCCTTACGGATCACAGGTCCATAGTAAATTCTATCATAAGGGATACCAAAACCTTTATATTTTTCATATGCATTCTTATTCAACCCATCTCTCTCAGCATCTGAAAGATAGTCATCAATTCTTGCCCAATATCCTTTTTCTATGCCTTCATAAAGTAGATTCGGATAAACTACATGTACGTCGGCTGAAGGATTCGGCCACTCGGTTGTAAATTTTGTCCAGCGTACAGCCATCGCACCTGGATCAAGAATCACTTCAACATCTTTATTATACTTCTCCTTGATGTAAGCTTTAAAATCTGGTATCGCAGCCTCAGCCCAATCAACGTCTGGACCAGTACTAGTAGCGATTACGAGTTGGTCTTCAACACTCTCACCAAAAACAACAACTTCTTCACTACTTTCCTTTGAGCCCTGTCCAAATAATGGTACGGCCAAAACGAGTAAAGAAATCACACAGAATAGTAACACCTTTTTCATCGTAAACCTCCTTGTTTACCTTTCCATTCTTGTTTTTCCTTTTACTATAATGATAAAAGAAAATACATAATAAATACAATATGTATTGTATTATGCATTTCTGCACTTGTCAAATAAATTTCTGTAAGTTATCATGTTTTTATTCCAATACACGAATATTAGAGGTACTGATGAAATTAAGTGACAAAGCCTACGTTCAGATCAAAGAAATGATTAAAGAACGAAAATATAGGCCAGGGGACCCACTCACCGAAATAGAATTATGCAATCTATTGACTATGAGTAGAACTCCTATACGTCAGGCGTTAAAGAAATTGGAAGAAGAACAAATTGTAAGAATCAAACCACGACACGGTGCATATGTCGCAACATTGGACTTGAAAGAACTATGTAATATATATGAATCAAGAGAAGCCATTGAAGGAATGATGGTGGCGTTGAATTGTAGACGTGAGATTAGGTTGGATGAGTATATTGACTTGAAAACATCGCTTGAAAAATTGATTTCCCAACCAGAATCCGTCGAAAAATATAAAGGGCTTGATGACACCAGTATAAAACTTATGGCACTCATCAAAAAGAACTGTGAAAATCCCATCCTTGAACGAATGTTAAACATAATTACTGAACAGATAGATACATTGGCGTATATTACCCGGACAATCCCAAAATTCCCTGATGAAAGCGCACCAGAACATCTTCGGATTATCGAAGCGATAATAAATAAAGATCGAAAGAATGCTGAAAATGTTGCCCGTCAGCATGTGAGAAACACATTTAAAAGAATATTGAATTCTATGTAGTCATCGAAATATTTGTTTGATCAACTCCTGAATTGATTGATCATGAGGCATACTGCGCATATGACGGGAGAATTGGAAGATTATGACGATACCTCTACAACGAGAATGAACCACTTCTATTTGAAATACAGATAGTAATTCATAATGAGGCATCTAAAATTTTACCTGTGTCCAGACATGTTGATCACGTATACTTGAGTTCGCAATTTGAAAAGAAATTGAAAATGGTCATGAGAAGACCCATACTAGTACGTAACCAAACCACACTAGGAGGGCAAACATCTCATGACCGACTCAAATGTTACCAAAGAGCTGGAGAAAAAGCTACTGTCGTTTATCACTGAAGAGGATCCGATGCTGTACATGTTGCAGTGGATCACCGAAAAGTTCATGGAGATCGAGGTGGCCAACAAAGTGGGGGCCCAAAAGGGCGAACACAGTCCGGATCGAACCACCCACCTCAGTTGTGTTTGGTCAAGTATGTTTCCAATAAAAAATCATCTAAAATCCAATTCCCGATCAATTGGAAATCCAATTTTTTATCAAGTCTAGCAGCACTTGAAGGTTCCAATATCAATCGATCATCAAAGAGTGGGACAACCGCCAGTCCTTATCCCCCGTTTTGATCATATGGCCGTAGTGGACGATCCTGTCGATGATGGCTGCGGCAAGCTGTTCATCAGCGAATAGCGGGCCCCACGCATTGAAGGGGAGGTTGGTGGTGACGATAAGGCAATTCGTCGAGGAAGAGGATTCCCTTGTGGGCGAGTGTGACCTCCCCCGGCTTGGCATAGGCTCCTCCACCGATGAGCGCTTGTGAGGACATGTGGTAATGTGGTGCTCGGAACGGACGGGTGTGCTTCAACTCGTGTCCGTCCAACTCACCTGCGATGCTGTAGATGGAGGAGACTTCGAGCACCTCATCGTCATCCATGGGAGGGAGAATGGTGGGCAACAGCTTCGCCATCAGTGATTTTCCGCATCCGGGGAGTCCTACGAGCAAGAGGTTGTGGTTTCCGGCTACCGCGGCTGCGAGGTACGGAAGGAGGTCCCCGTGGCCCACCACATCATGGAAATCACCGGTCTTCCGGTCCTTCTCCCCTTTTCCATGATCATGGCCTCGATGGTGGGGACTAATGTGGTGGCGTGCTTCGAGGTAGGCGACCACCTGCTGCACCGATTCGCATGCGATGATGGCGACATCGGATACCAGTGAGGCCTCATCGGCACATTCGAGCGGCACGACCAAACGTTTCCATCCAAGCCTGCGTGCCTGAATGGCCATGGGAAGGACGCCATCGAAGGCGACGAGTGTTCCGGTGGTGCTGATTCCGCCCACAAAGGCAATCTCTTCCCATCGGTCCCTTTTGGGCTGCACCTGGACCGATTCTATGAGCATGCCGAGCAGCATGGGAAGGTCGAGGTAGGCTCCCCTTTTCTTGATGTCGCTGGGGCTGAGGTTGACCACCACCTTCTTGATGGGATAGGCATAGCCGAGTTCCTCGGTGCAGGCCTCCATGCGGTCCTTGGCTTCCTTCACCGCACTGTCGCCCAATCCCACGATGGTGGTGGAGGGTATGCCTGCGATGATGGATACCTCCACCCCCAGCGGATACCCGCTGATACCGGCAATGCCGAGACTCCTGATCACTGTTGCCATGTGCATGTGCTCCTGTTCATACCAGTATTACCACAATGAGGATGATTCTGATTCAGAATCTCTTAAGAGGGTGAAGAGAAATCGGTTATTCGTATCGTTTCATGGTGGCTTCGATATAGAAGGGAAAGGTCTTTCCCTACGATACTGTTGGCTGACCAGCTCTTCTGGTCCTGCTCCCATTCTGTACGCAGGGAATGGCAGGCCAATGCATCCTTCCCCTTTCGGGATGTGATGTTGGTGAGAGAAAAAGCTGCTTCTTTGTTATTGTTATCAATATTGTTTTAATGCTTCGAAAAAAAATTTGGGATTCGTAGAATGTGGAGAACGTGGAATCTGTACCTGGTACCTCTGTAATTCAAGGAAAAGAATATCTTCATTTTCTCCCTTGACAACTACAGACAAATAAAATAGCTTCATCCCAATCCGATGGGATCATTCCTGCCTACAAATTATCAAGTATAACTATTTACTGCATTTCGCTTGTAAAATTGTTTGATTTTATTATATTTTGGCACTATAATACATCTACAGGTTAAAAACGATAGTAAAAGGTGAGAGTGTAAAATGAAAATAAAAAGTATCTCCATAGGTGGATTCAAGAATCTGAAACAGACAAGAATCGAGGTCGATCGCATAACCGCGCTGGTTTCACCTAATAATTTTGGTAAATCCAATTTTCTCCAGGGATTTGACTTTGCATTGACGTTCTTGAGTGCCGGGGAGAAGAGCCGCAAGAAGATGACTTCTTGGAAGAAAGGGATTCCATTGAACCCGAACGCCGCGGATGATCCGTTCTTCTTTGAGGTTGAGTTCTATGAACCTTCATTGGGTGAGTACCAATATGTCCGATATGGCTTCTCCTTCACATGGATGCGCGATGATGCATCAGGTCAACGGATTGTCGATGAATGGCTGGAGATGAGAGAAAGCGAGAGTGTTAAATATACAAGGTATCTGAAGCGAAATGAAGGCCACTACCGGAAAGCAAAATCCACAAACGCCTTCAGGAACATCATCCTTGGTGATTATCAGTTGGCGGTCGACACCCTGTCTTCAATCGATGACATCGCTTACACCCTTGTGCTCGATCGCATCAAGCATCTCTCGTTCAAGACATGCTCATCCCTGGATATGGATACTCAATATCAGGATGTTCCATTTGAACTGGATGAGCCGGGCATTCCTCTCTCTTACACCAACGATATCCCTAAACTGCTCAACGCTCTCAAGGAGACCAATCCTGAAAGATTTTCTTTGTTCAAGGAAGCCATAACAACACTCTTCCCAGAGATCACCGATGTGGAAGTGGTGAAGGCAAGGTTCGATCCTCCTCAAGGATTGATCAAGATGTACTCCATGAAGAATGGAGAGGGGCTTCAAAGCAACGATACGGAAATTCCCCCATTCAAATGGAAAAATGAAATCCAAAAGATCTTTGTGACAAACAAACATATGAACCAGCCTATGGACATCACCATGTTGTCAGCAGGGACGAAGCGTCTGTTCTGGATCATGACCATCCTTTTTTCCAGCAACTCGGATACCCATCTGATAGGCATTGAGGAACTGGAGACCAGCATCCATCCGAGACTCTTGAAGCAGACCCTGGAGCTGCTCAACGAGCACCTAGGAGACATCTCCCTTCTCATCACAAGCCATTCACCCTATCTTGTCCAATACTTGAAATTGGAGAGGATCTATATCGGCCTCCCCGATGAGACAGGTCTGGCCTCCTTTCAGAATATTGCCAAGAACAAAGCAAAATCTTTAGTCGGCACATCCCAGGATCTTGGGCTCTCTGTGGGAGAGTACCTGTTTGACTTGATGTCGGGCGATTACAAGTCCACCCTCATCCTTAAGCAATTCATCAAGGGTTGAGCCAATATGAAGAAAACCTATTCCAGCGGTGTTGCATTCATTTTCGAAGGAGATACGGAGCAAACTTTCTATGAGATACTGATCAGTCAATTCAGAGGAAAACACCCAGAATATTCGTACTCGGTCAGTTTTGATGATATAGTCAACGAAGTCATCTCAGAGTCGAGCTGTGGATCTTATTCTGTGATCATTCGCATGAATTCCGTGAAGACGATCACTCAAGTAGCTCATTCTGCCGATTGGTTCAACAACTCTTGCAAGAAAAAACATCCTGGTATCAAATGGACCGTCTTTTTATGCTATGACACCGACTCCCATCTTGCTGATATCACAAAATTCTATGAAGGGGACTGGCTCACCTTACGGAGGAAGTTGAAGGGAAAGAACGTGGAAGTCATTGATCTGGCCTCACGAGCGATGATCGAAGATCTTTTTCTCTATGATAAGGAAGGAATCTGCAACTACCTGGAAGTTCCGAATCAGAACATCCCTCGCGAAGGAAACGGCAAGACTACCCTTAAGCAGTTCTTCCGCAAATTTGGCAAGGTGTATCACGAAGGGGAACGAGCTGCGGATATGATATGGGGCTTGGTCATGGATCTGATAGTCGCCAGTGCTGAGATACAATTGAACCTGATTGAAGAGCGTCGTTTTCCTCTCGTTTCCGAGAGGGTCTTCAGAAGCTGATCGACCCTGACCGAACGGTTTGTATAGGTGCGCTGTTTCCTGTCCCTACGTTTTCTACAGCTACACATCAGATAATCATACTCGGTACCCTTGCACTCGGAGCCGTCATCTTTCCTGTAGGGCAAGCCGCATTCACTGCAGTATACCAACCCATACAGGTAATGCGATTACAAGTTCCGGTAGATGCCGACCTTGCGCTCTTGGTCGACCCACTCAAGCCGTGCCTTCACCCTGCATGCACAACATGTGAACGAGCTTCGATTTGACAATCTAATATTTTCACTGTTATAGCAGCTTTCACCACCGTGGTGAAAGTGCCATATTTAGTGAAAATACCATTAGTTAGTATTGCATCTCCCGGTTTCACTATGTATACTGGTTTCACCACCGTGGTGAAAGAGGGCTTTTTAATGAAAGCAGCTTCCACAGATTATGTGAAGGAGTATGAATTACTCCGCACCAGCTTGTCAAAAATCCCTGTGATCGACCGATGTGACCATCTGCGCGACAAGAAAGAGGGGTTCCTCGCATATATTGTCTTCAAGGATGCTTCTACGGTGAGCCTTGATGTGACCGTCCTGAACAGGGCATTTCCCTCCATTATCACTGAAGTTTTCAACCGACAGAAACATGAAAATATCAACCTTGAAAACAGGTATTCTATAATCATGGCTCCCTACATATCCGCTGAATCGGCCAAGCAATGTGAGCGGCTTGGCATCGGGTACCTGGACATGTCGGGTAACTGCAGGTTGCACGTCCGCTCCATCTATGTAAACGACCAAGGACACCCGAATAAGTTTGCTGAGAAACGTAAGGCAAAAACCATATTCGATCCTTCCTCGAAAGTATCGTCGCTGATCCTCAGGGAAATCATGCGCGATGTAACACATCGGTGGAAGCTGAGCTTCTTGGCAGATACACTGCAATGCAGCATCGGGCAGGTCTCCAAGGTGAAGGACTATCTCTGCGAGCAACTCTGGGCCCGGATGTCTCCGGATGGATTGCACGTCTTGGAGGTAAACGCGATCATGTTGGCTTGGAGTGAAGCATATGCGCAGAAGTCGGAATCATTCGAGATGAGGGGTTTCCATACCCTTCTTCCGGTTCCGGAATTTGAGGACAAGATACGCCAGATCAAAACCGATTCAGGAATCGACTGTTATCTCTCCGGTTTCGCGGGTGGGGTCAGGTATGCGCCTGTGGTTCGGTACAACAAGATTCATCTGATGGTAAGGGAAAGGGACCTCAATGCTTTTCTGGAGGCCGCTGAATGCAAGCAGGTTGACTCCGGTGCAAATATACAGATCCAAGTGCTTCCCAGCGATGAGATACTTCATGACGCAAGGCTAATCAAGAACCAACAAGTAGCCTCTCCAGTGCAAGTGTATCTGGACTGCATGCGCTTGAAGGGTCGTGGAGAGGAACTAGCCGAGGCTATCCTGGCAAAGGAGATAGAGAAATGATCAAGGTTGAGGATCTGCACAGCAGTATCGATTATTCTGGGGGTCAGAGGGAAGCCGCCCACAGAATACTGATCGAACTATGTTCTCTTTTTGCACAATACCAGGATGACCTCCTCGTCATCGGTGGATGGGTCCCCGATTTGTTGTACCCAGATCGGGGACATGTGGGGAGTGTCGATGTCGATATGCTGATAAATCACCTGACATTGAAGGACGAAGGCTACCAAACCATGGCGAGAATACTTTTGAATAACGGATATATGGAACATCCTGACAAATACTTCTCTTTCATCAAGCAGGTGGTGATAAACGGTGTACCATTTGATGTAGATGTGGATATCCTTGCCGGCATGTATGGGGGGACAAGAAAGGGAAAACGCAGCCAACATGTCCAAGGACTAAGGCTATGAAGGCAACAGGCGGGGATTTTGCTTTCAAGTTTGAACCGCGCCAAGTCACATTGGAAGCACCCCGACCTGATGGAGCAATTGATGTTGCACGGGTTAACGTTGTCGCTCTCGTCCCGTATTTTGTCATGTAAACTGCCGCTATGGGGAGAGGCAAGGCAAAGGATGCCTACGATCTCTATTTCTTGATCAAGCAGTATCCAGGTGGTGCCAAGCAGCTGGCGCTTGAATTCTCAAGTTTTTCTAAAACTCCCACAGTTAATGCAATGAAACCCATGGTGAATTTATAGCATAAATGCACACAAAACTCATGTTCTTCTGCGAAGGGGCCTTGGCAATGAGGTGAATCCATGGTAGATTAAAAGTAGGGATTTCCCTACTTTGGAGGTAAAGTATGGCACAACAGTTCGTTGACAATGCAAAAGTGATGGCCAAAGGTCAGGTGACCATCCCTAAGGACGTCAGGGAAGCCTTGGGGGTCGGAACCGGGGACCGTGTGACCTTTTTAGTGGATGGAAGCACTGTGAGGATTATCAACTCAGCGCTCTACTCCATGGAGATTCTGCAGAATCAGATGGCTGGTGAAGCACAAAAAGCAGGCCTTAAGGATGATGAGGATGTGATGGCTCTTGTTAAAAACTTGCGCTCTGAAGATACTGAATGAGAGTCCTCATCGACACCAACGTCTTGATTTCAGCGGCACTGTTTCCTCAAAGCACACCGGCCCAGGCTTTCTGGAAAGCCAACACCTATCCATTTCAGGCTGTAATTTGTGAGCAGAACCTTGACGAGATGAAGCGAATCTTCACGAAAAAGTTTCCTGACAAGCTTCAAGCCCTAGAGTCGTTCATCTCCAACTCTCTTCTTTCAATCGAGATAGTCGATACTCCTGAAATTCCCGTAGAAGAAGAGAGATCGATACGCGACATGATGGACAGGCCGATATTGCGTAGTGCGATAGTCTCTGGTGTTGATATCATTCTGACAGGGGACAAAGACTTCCTTGAATCTGGAATAGATCACCCTCGAATAATGACTCCATCGGATTTTTTGTTTGTTCGTCCGTCTTCTGAGAAGTGACTCCATCATGTGAGCACATGTTTAGGGTTTGAAGCATATCCGAATGTGATGGCAATCCTACTGCATCTATGTAAGGGATATATGGGAGGAATTCCTTTCTGGTAAACGACTTTCTGAAAACCCGCAAAACCAACTGACTTTGGCCCATTTGTGTAGGAAACGAGACGAGGAATCGGTACCTGGTACCTTCGCCTTTCTCCCACAGGGATTGACTTACTCCCAAAAAGGAGTATTCTATGGGAGAAAAGCAGAGCAGGTGGGAGAAAGATGCACGAATTCGATTACAGCAAATTGAGGGAAAGTTCCTGGGACGCCGAAGTACTCTCGTTTGTCGCACAGATACGTGAGCACAAAGGAAGGCAGGAACTGTACCTCAGGCAGAAGCCGGTCGAGCTGAAGCGCTTGGTTGAAGTGGCGAAGATCCAGAGCACCGACAGCTCGAACAGGATCGAGGGCATCGGGACCTCTAATGCCCGGATGAAGCAGCTGGTGGAAGATCGGACCACGCCGCGGACCCGTGACGAGCAGGAGATAGTCGGCTACCGCGATGTGCTGAACACGATCCACGAGAGCCATGAACATATCCCGCTCAAGGGCTCCGTCATCCTGCAGCTGCACCGGGACCTACTTTCCTATACCGACAAGACGTTCGGGGGAAAGTTCAAGAACACCCGGAACTACATCAACGAGATCCATGCTGACGGCAGTTCATTCACCCGATTCGCTCCGCTCGAACCGTTCGAGACCCCGGAGGCGGTGGAGACTATCTGCACAAACTATCGCGATGCCCTTGAGAAACATGTGGTGGATCCGTTGATCTTGATCCCGATCTTCATCTGCGACTTCTTGTGCATCCATCCGTTCAATGATGGTAACGGACGCATCAGCCGACTGCTCACCACGCTACTGTTGTACCAAAGCGGTTTCATGGTGGGCAAGTACATCAGCATCGAGCAGAAGATCGAGAGAACGAAGGATACCTACTACGACGTATTGGGGAAGGTCTCCAACGGATGGCATGAAGGTGAGAACGATTACACTTCCTTCATCAAGTATTTCCTTGGCATCATCCTGAGCTGTTATCGTGACCTTGAGGACAGGCTCGGTTCGGTGGATCGCAAGGGTACTCCGTATGAGATCGTACGAAAAGCTGTGGACACTACCTTGGGGGTATTCACCAAAACTCAGATTCTTGAGCTCTGCCCAAGCATCGGAAGCTCCTCGGTGGAGGCTGCGCTCAAGCGCCTCAAGGAAGAGGGGTATATCCTCAGCCAAGGCAGAGGCAGGAGCACCACCTACGTGAAGAATCCTGATCATGTATAATCTCCCACGGGAAGGATTCTGTGGGAGATTAATGAGACTCATGGGAGAATCCATTAAGCTCATGGAACCCTCAACAGATCCAACGCTTTCCTATGCAGGTGGTAGATATAGTTCTGGCTGTAGTTCAACTGAGAGGCGATTTAATCCCAAGCAAGGAGAGGTGCGAAGAGGGAATGGAGGGAAAGGAAAGACTGCGCCAGCTCGCTTCCCCTCCCTACGCGCCTGTTGGCTGTTCAGCTCTTCTGGTT
>Ga0334898_1004193_pt1 | contig 10934 bp, 7 predicted proteins | sample GraSluR3_MG_10_FD_207228 | JGI IMG/M metagenome (GOLD analysis project Ga0334898, IMG submission 207228) | Sludge microbial communities from methane-producing bioreactor in Wageningen University, Netherlands - Granular Sludge_3_08-R3 | ecosystem: Engineered > Bioreactor > Anaerobic > Unclassified... | reverse complement strand
CCAAAGGTTGCAGAAAGCTCAGTGCTCTGTGAAAAACGCAGGTATCCGGGGGTGGCAAGGCGTAACATAATTTCGCCGAATGTAACAACTTTTTTCTTCATCGGGTTCAATTTAAGTTGGAATTGCAATCGATTGCAAATATACTATTCTGCGGGAAATAAAAAAAGGAATCCGGTATGTTATTCGAAATTAAAATAGGCTTTTGCATTGTAAAAACAGATATTTTCAACCATTTCACCCAACAACTTCATATCATGGGGAATTTCACCGTTTTCCACATCATTTCCGATTAAATTGCACAGCGTTCTTCGGAAATATTCATGCCGCGGATAGGACAAAAAGCTTCGGGAATCGGTAAGCATTCCCACAAACCGGCTGAGTAATCCTAAATTCGACAAAGCGTTCATCTGTTTTTCCATTCCGTCTTTCTGGTCGAGGAACCACCAGCCAGAACCGAACTGCATTTTCCCGGGTACCGAACCATCCTGAAAATTGCCAATCATAGTTGCAATCAGTTCGTTATCGCGCGGATTCAGGTTATACAAAATGGTTTTAGCCAGTTTGTTTTGCAAGTCGAGTTTGTCGAGAAATTTCGAAAGCGGGCGGGCAATCTCAAAATCACCAATGGAGTCGAGACCTGTATCGGGCCCCAGTTGTTTGAACAGGCGGGTGCTGTTGTTCCGCAACGCTCCCAGATGAAATTGCTGCGTCCAGCCGCGGGAGTGGTCCATGATGCCAAACTCGTACAACATGCACGATTTGAATTTCAGCATTTCCACCTTGGTCAAATCATTTCCTCCCCTTATTTTTTCAAAAATATCGCGTACTTCCTTTTCGGTATAATCTTCGGCAATGGCCGTTTCCAAACCGTGGTCGGAGAGGCGGCAGCCGTTATCGTGGAAGAATTGATGACGTTTTTCAACGGCCTCCATAAAACCGCTGAAACTATCGATGGCAACATTCGAAACTTCTGCCAGTTTATCCACATACAGATTGAATGCTTCGGTATTTTCCACGGCCATGGCTTTGTCGGGCCGCCATGCGGGCAAAATCGAAACTTCAAAACCACTGGCTTTAATCCGCCGGTGGTATTCCAGATCATCCACCGGGTCGTCGGTAGTGCAGATGGTATGCACATTGGCCATACGAATAATATTGCGAACCGAATATTCCGGCGTTTGCAGTTTTGCGTTACACGCGTCCCAAATCTCTTTGGCGGTGGACGAATTCAATAATTTATCGATACCGAAAAACCGTTTCAGCTCCAGGTGCGTCCAGTGGTACAGCGGATTCCGAAGGGTATGCGGAACCGTTTCAGCCCACTTTTCAAATTTTTCCCAGTCGGAAGCATCGCCTGTGCAGTACCGTTCATCAACACCGTTGGCACGCATTGCCCGCCATTTGTAATGGTCGCCATACAACCAGATTTGAGCCATGTTCTCAAACTGCCTGTCTTCGGCAATATCTTTTGGCGGAATGTGACAATGGTAATCGAAAATGGGCATTTTTGCCGCGTGCCGGTGATACAGATTCTGCGCTGTGTCAGTCTGCAACAGAAAATTTTCATCCATAAATTTTTTCATCGGTATCGTTTTTAAAGGTCGAACAATCTTTTCAGGTGACGGTCGTAAATGTTCTCTTCCACACACCCGCCAACCACGTCGGAATACTTTTTCAGCAGACTGGTATATTTTTCGCCCATTTCGGCAGCCACTTTGTAGCCAACGTGCACCAGTTGTCTGAAATTGGGATTGTAATCGGGATGGCCGGGAATGTGTCGCAGGGTGCCGGCAAATTTTTCCCCGCTCCAGCCGGCAACCACCTCCGGCGACGGAAGTTGTGCATCGTTAATGTCGATTACATCGGCATAGGGTGCGCACAATTCATCTTTGCGGTTCAGCGCTTTGGCATAAATTTCTTTCGCTACCGTCAAACCTTCATCTCCGGCAACTGCCAATCCAATTACCTCTTCGAGCCAGGTTGTGCCGGCGGTTTTTACGTGCAATCCCTTGTCGTATTTTTTTATGATTTCGGCCATGATAGGATAAATGGTGAATTTATCGGAACCGGAATGTACGCTCAGCTTCAGATTTTCAGGAAGGCCGAAAACTTTTACGGCGTAATCAATCACCAGTACGTCCTGTTCAAACTCTTTGGCAAATTGTTCTACATCGCCCACATAATCAACACCTTTGTTAAATCTTCCGGTAAATTTCGGGGCAATTGTCTGCGCCGGAATTTTTTCACCGGCAATCATTTTCAGAATAAAAAACATGTCAACCGGTGTTTGCGGCGCTTCCACCTCGTCCATAGAAACCTCTGTCACAAAATTGGCTGCTCCTTTTTTGGTTTCGATATGCCGGTAAATTTTGCCGGCTTCTTTTATGGCAGCCAGGTATTTCCCGGCCACTTCTTCCAACAGTTCATCTGAAATTTGAATGGGTTCCGGAATTCCGGGAATGCTTATTTCCGTTCCCAATGCTGCACAGGATTTTTTAAATGCCGCAACATCTTGCGGCGAAGAAGCATTGCCAATATACATGGCCACATCGAGCGTAAAAAAATCGGCATGGTCGATAAACCGGTCCACATTGGTTAAATTAATGTGGTCGGCATCTACAAAATAAGGTTTGTTCCAGCCCAGCTTCTTTACGGCGGCGTCAGCTTCTTCGCGAGTGCCCTGTGGTTCGGAATGGATGGTGTTGTGCTCGCGGTTCGACTTGTTCCAGACCGGCGCTACTTCTACTCCTTTTTTAGTGGCTTTTACAATGGCCCGTAACTGCGCCTCGCCCTGATGATTGAAGCGGTCTCCCACTCCAAAACTGTATTTTTCAAGCTTCATTTTTCAGTATTTAAAGTTTTTGATTTTAAACCGATTTTATTTTCCGTGTACGAACACGAAAGTAGGGATATATTTTAGATTCTCAAAAAAAATTTTGATGATTTGGAATTTATTTTTTGAAATGCGGTGTTAGCAGGAATTAAAAGCCGACTGGTTGTCAATTCGTTATTATTTATAAACAGGCTAAAGTCTGGAGCTATTTTTATTTTTTCAAAGCCAGCGCCAGGCTTTAGCCTGGTGGTAATAGCGGCCGCCCCTGGTCAGGCAGCCGGCTTTCTACCGAAGGTCCAGCAATACCTTCAAATATTTTTCCTTCTCATTCTGCACCAATTCGAACGCCTTTTGAATTTCCGAACCGGGCATTACTTTCGAAATAAGGGCGTTTGGTTTCAATGTACCTTTATTCAAATGTTCCAACACTTCCGAAAACTCTCCGTGACTCACACGCGAAGTAATAATTTGCCCTTCTTTCCAGATTAGCTCTTTAAACACCACCGGAGAAGGCTCGTCGCTGAGACCGAGCACACATACTTTTCCGCCGCCGGTTAAACTCTGAATGCAACTGCGTACCGGTGTAAAAGCCCCTTCAATTTTTTCAGCATGGCCAACGGCTTCAAAAGCAATGTCAACGCCTTTGCCTGCGGTGTACCGTTTTATAGCCTCTACCGGATTTTCTTTCCGGGGATTTATGGGAATCACATTGTCGTAATTGCCGGCAGCAACAGCCAGCCGGTTTTCCAACGGATCGACCATAAAAACTGTTCCATTGGTTTTTGTACGGGCAGCCTGAAGAATGACCTGTCCTACCCGGCCGGCACCCCAAATGGCCAAAACATCGTCCTCTTTTGTGTCGGCACGATTGTTGGCATGAAAGCCGATTCCGTAAATTTCAACCAAAGCCACATGCTCGTCGGGCAAATGCGGTGCTGCTTTAAAAAGCATGTGTACCGGAACAGAAATATATTCGGTAAATCCGCCGTCCATGTCAACCCCGAGTAACTTCAAACTGGTACAGGCCGGATAATGACCGCGCTTGCAGGCGGGACATTCACCGCACCAGATAATCGGATCGATGGCCACTTTATCGCCTTTTGCAAAACCGGCGGCACCTTCTCCCACTTCGGCTATTACTCCGCCCATTTCATGTCCGGGAATAAACGGCACCGGGGTTCGCGGATGAAAATCGCCGGGGAAAATGTGCATATCGGTTCCGCAAATACTGGCAAACTGAATGCGCACCAACACCTCGCCGGGTTTGACTTTCGGGGTTTCAACTTCTTTCCACTTAAAATGGTTGTAGGATTCCAGGACGGCTGCTTTCATAAAATGTTGGATTCTGATTTCAACCTCGAAAATACACTTTAAATTGAAAATTTGCGTCAGACACCTTTTAATTCCGAAATATTCCCTCTTAAAAACAGCATTCAAATCAATGAATCTTAGTAACTTGTAAATTCAATAACCAAAAACAAAATATCATGAAAACTCATGCTGTGGCGTACGTAAAATGGGAAATTTTCAGGCCGGGAAAAGGCACGGGAGGTGTTGCTGTTTACGATTTTGGCAGCAATAAAAAGGAGTTACAAAAAAAAGTTTCAGACGGAGGAACGCTCTGGCTAATAACCAGTACACGTAAAAAAAAGCAACCCAGAAAATATCATTTGGCCTACAAGCTTGTAAATTGTGAGTCCATTCTTCCCGGGGAATCCATTTTTTCGGGCAGATGGAAATATGTAGTTCGCGCACAGGACTGGAAAGAATCGAGGCATTTTAGCTACAATGATGCCACAGATGTTGTGGGTCGTCTGCGGTTTAGTTCGGGAAAGTCAATGGCAGCGGTTTCAAATTATGGCCTCCGATTGCTTAGTATTCCTGAATTAAAACCTGAAGATATTACGTTACTCGAACGTTTTCAAAATAAAATTGAGTATGGCCGTGCAGTGTTTCTCAGCTATTCACGAGGGGATTCCAATCTGGCAGAAGTGATTGAATCTGAACTGGGAAAGCGGGAACTCAGCGTTAGTCGTGATGTAACTTTTTTAAAACCGGGTCAGGAATGGGCAGAAGCGCTCAGGAAAGAAGTTTCAGGAACAGATTGTTTTATCGTCCTCATCAGTCCGAATTCAGCGAAATCGAAATACGTTCGCGATGAAGTTAACTGGGCGTTGAATGAATACGAAAAGCAAGGTTTGGTAAAATCAATTATCCCGGCAGTTACTCCGAAAGGTGGCTGGGAAGAATTTCCTGAATTACACCGGTTTGAAAGGTGGGATTTTCCTGAAACCAGTCAAAAAGAAGAAGGTTTTAACAGGCTCGCAGAAGGCATATTCAAAAAATCCTCTACGAAATAAGTTTTGGAATAGCCGCCAGCAATTTATTCAAATCGCCTTCGCGGCAATCGAGGTAACTGTAAATGCCCATTATCAGCGGCATCTGATCTTCGTACCTGTACAAATAAATGGTTTGAATTACCGACCTTTTTTGATTGTATTCCAGCAGTTTGGCACACTGAAATTCGTCCCAGCAAACTGGAGATTTGTCATAGTCGGGGGAAAGAAATACCAACACTTTTTTCGATTTCTGAATGGTGTCTGAAATTTGTTTTATCCACAAACCGCCGGGTGGAATGGAATCTTTGTCGTAAAATATTCTGAGATTTCCGTTCTTTTGTTTCAAATGTTCAACAAATGAATTGATTAAGTCGGAATGTGTATGCGCATAACTGATAAAAAAATCATAACTGTCTTCTGTTCCACCTCCTGAACGAGTAGCTCTTTTAGCTGCCGGATATTCAAACTCCTGACTAAGTTCAGGATAAATCTCTTCTTCCCTTTTTTTACTTCTAAGGCTACGGGTTCTTACTATTTCTGATAATCTGCTGATTTTTCTTCTTGCAGGAGCAGCTTTAACTTTTTCTGCCGGAAAACTTAAATCTTCATACTCCCTCTTAATTTTCCTGAATTCCGGAACCGCTGTTTTCACTTGTTCATCGGAATAAAGTACCAATTTAACAGATTGAAGCGGGAGTCCGTTTTCCAGCCAGAAAAGGGCAGCCTGAACAATAGCAGGAAGCATTTTTTCAACTTGTACCTTTTGATTTCCGCTGGCAACAACCGGCATGGCAATCACGTTGTTTTGGTTTTCGAAAGCAAAGGCATTTATACACCGGAAAATATTTCCGACCACAGTTTTATCCTCATGGACTTCCAATCCTGGTTCAAAACAAAGTACTTGTTTAAAATGAAATTGGTTTTGCTGTTCCTGACTTAAAGGTTTTGAAAGCCAGCACCCCAGTTGTTTTCGCAGGTCAATCTCTTTGTGCTTCGCCATTTCGCCAACAATAATTCCTTTATGGTAAAGCGCTGCCATCAGCGTACCGGTTATTGGAGCGTAACTTTCGGGATAGGCCGATACAACCAGAATATCTGAAGTGTGTTCTTTCGGGATGGCAGAGAGATCGCCGTGCAACAGCTGAATTGCTGCATCGTTTTGTTTTCGGCGTACTGTGATTTGTGCCAGTAATTTCATTGCTGTTCAATTTTTGTTCAGTAAAATCCGTTATTTATTCACCATAAACAAAAAAGAAACAATTTACCGAAATTTTATTAACGGGCTACATTATTTGAGCAGATTCTTCAGCCCCTCGCCTATTTTGTTCAGATTTTCTTTCGTAGATTTTCTCACTTCTTCGGTAATCATTTTCCGGGCATCTTCCAAATCGATTTTCACTTCAGGTTTTCCAACCGGGCCTTTCAACACCACGGTTGCGGGAATGAGTTGGATGCGCTCCTGCCCGGGCAATACACTTAAAATATTCTGTATATCATTTCCAAATGCATCGCGCTGCACTTTAAAATCGAGGCGCATATCAATCAGGTTTTCGGTATTCAGATTCCCTGCGATGGTGGTTTCCTGGCCCGAAATTCGTGTTGTAAATGGTTTCAGCTGAATGGTACCGTTTTCCACCTCCACAAAAGCGCGAATGTCGTCGATGGAAACGTTATTTAACCGCTCTGATTTCAAAATTCCTTTCAACTGGTTAAACAGCGGCGAGTCGATTATTTGAAGATTTTCTGTGCTAAACAGCCCACTTCCGTCTATGGTGGAGGCTAAAAGCCCAAATCCAGGGCTCAGTTGCCCGTTTACTTTAAGGCTGGTATTGAATTTTCCCTTGCTGGTCCGCGCAATGGGAATCATACGCTGCACACTCGGCAAAGTTTGATAAGCCCGTGGTATATCAATTTCAGTCAGATCGAATCCGAAATCGAATAAGGGTTTGTTTTCCCCGGTATTCTCATACGAACCGGCAAGCTTCAGTTCTCCGCCGAGCATGTGCATGTTTAAGCCGTCGAGCACCAGTTTTCCGTTGCGCGCTGTAATTAATCCGTTTACATCGGTAATGGGCAGCCGTTCAAAAATCACCCGCTGAATGTTGGACTGAAATGTAAAATCAATGTTTTTGGGTATGTCGAACACCAGTACTTCTTCCTCTTCTTCTGCACTTTGTACCACAGCAGCAGTGTGCGCCTGTCCCTCCGGGCTTTCCTGCGCAACTTGTAAACGAAGCAATTCGTTCAAATTTACCTGCGAAGAATTGAGTTGCAGATTTCCTGTCAGCGTGCCGTCTTTCAGCACACAATTCAGGTAATTAGTAACTCTTCCGGCCAGTCTGAAATCGCTTTGCCCGATGTTTACATTCAAGCCGCTCAGAGTTACGGCCTGCGGAGTAAAATCCATTTTGCCTTCGGGAACTAAAATCCGTTGTGTAAGCGACGGCGATTCATACACAAACCGGCTCAGCAACACAGTACCATTCGACTGAATTTTTTCGTACTGCTCGTTTTCGATGGCCGAATAGTTTCCTTTTACTTTCAGGTTGGCATCGATAATTCCAGCCATATTCACACTGTTGAGCGGCAGGGCATCTTTCAGTTCATCAAAGTTTACTTTTCCGATGAACTGGCCGTCGAAGGAAAGATCAGATACCAGGTTTTTCAGCACAAGCGATAAATCTACCGGACTGTTTTTCACTTCGGCATGGGCTTTTGAAATATTCACTTCGGTTAAATCGAGTACTCCCTGAGGCTTTGTGATGCTTACATCAGCCGAAATGTTTTTTATTTCTTCGGGCAAATCGGCATAATGAACATTTCCATTAGCCACATCCATTTTCAGGTTGAAGGCCGGATAATCTTCATCGAAATAAAATCCCTTCACTGATCCTGAAATAGTTGCAGTGCCGTTGGTTTGAATGTCGTCGAGGTACGCTTCATAATCGGGAGGTACCAGGGCCAGAAAGTTGTCGAACCCCGATTCTTTGGTTTGAATATGCAAATCGAAAAACATAGTGTCGCCGGGCATTTGAATCAACCCCAGAACCTCAAGCGGAAGCCGGTTTATCAGCAGTTCGTTTTCCTGAATTTCGATGTCCATCTTATCGTAATCCACATTCAGTACCGTACGGGTTTCCACTGAAGTATTGGAAATGTAGTTCACACCGGCATAGTTCAGAAAAAACTGTGCGGCTGTTCCTTCTGCCAGCAGTTGTGCGGCTGTTCCGTACATTTCCCCGGAAATACCGATGTCAATATCTTTTAACTTCATCAACATATCAGTTTCCCGGTCTTCGTAAATAAAATTTGCCTTGATGATTTCAATTTTTTCAAGCTGAAGTATGAGGCCATCCTCTTCAGTTTCGCCGCCTGACGAAGGGACAGCAGCAGTCTGATCAGATTCGGGCATCAAGTCCCAGTTAACATTGCCGGTTGGACCAACCACCAGTTTCAGCACCGGACGATCGAGAATAATTTCTTCAATGCCGATATTTTCCTTTCCAAACAACTCTTTTAACGGTGTTTTTGTACGCAGCGACGGAACGGTAAACAGCGTGTCGGTCCGGAATTCGCCTTTACCTACCACCAAAATATCGGTTAATTCAAGCGTTACTTTGGGAAAACTCCGCAACAGCGATAATTTCAGGTCGGTAAATTCCACCTCGGCATTTACATTTTTATTGATGGTGATTTTCGCTTTTTCGATTAAAGTCTGTTTTAAAAAAAACGGAATGGCCGCCAGGGCAGCAACCAGCACTGCCACAACAATTGCAATAATAATGAGTATTTTTTTCATGTTCTTTTTTGTTTCTAATTAAACGTTGGCAAATATCCAAAATAATGCCATGTTTCAAAATTAAAGAAATCCGGGTTATTTTGAGGGGGATAAGTGTTAAAGAGTAATAATAGTTCTGCGCAAAATCTGCAGCGCCGTTTGGCTCGAGCGGATGATATTTCGTTCGCGGTTATCGCCAAACACAAACTTTTCGGCAAAAATTTTACCGGGAGTCGCAACTGCAATCCACACCGTACCCACCGGTTTTTCTTCAGTCCCTCCGGTTGGACCGGCAATACCGCTGGTTGCAACGGAAAAATCAGCTTTCATTTTACGACGGGCGCCTTCTGCCATTTCACAGACTACCTGCTCGCTAACGGCTCCGTGCTTTTCAAGCGTTCCGGCTGAAACGCCAAGCAGCTGCTGTTTTATTTCGTTGGAATAAGCAGTAACACCGCCTTTGTACCAGCCCGAGCTACCGGAAACCGAGGTAATGAGATGCGAAATGTAACCGCCGGTGCAACTTTCAGCTACGGCAAGCGTTTGGCCATTTTCCAGCAACATTCTTCCAATCACTTCAGCCAAAGTTTCATTATCGAACCCAAAAATATGATCAGGAATGAGTTGCTTCAGGCGTTCGATTTCATCCTGAACTTCTTCCTTTAGTTCGCTTAAATTATTACCAATAGCCGATAACCGCAACCGCACCGACATGGGATTGGGAAGGTAAGCCAGCTTAATGTTTTTGGGCAGCGAGTTTTCCCAGTTTTCAATACGCTGGGCCAGCATCGACTCGGGAAGTCCCTGCGTTTGAACGGTTTTGTGGAAAATAGCTTTGGTTTTCCCGTTGTTTTGCAGGCGCTGCAGAATTTCGTTTTCCACCAGGTATTTCATTTCAAACGGAACTCCCGGCACCGAAACAAAAATGGTATCGTTTTTTTCGAACCACATGCCAGGTGCCGTTCCCGCTTTGTTGGCCAAAACCGTGCACGCCTCAGGAACGAGTGCCTGGTCGCGGTTGAGTTTGTTCAAATCGATGTTCCGGTTTTTAAACCGCTGTTTGATGTGTTCGAAAGTCGGTTCGTGAAACACTAATTTAGTGTTGAAATATTCACAGAGCGCATGTTTGGTAATATCATCTTTTGTGGGGCCCAGTCCGCCGGTTAAAACTACCAGATCAACCTTTTCTTCTGCGTTTTGCAGTGCTTCTTTAATGTGTTCTGTATCGTCGTGCACCGAAGTAATCTGGTAAATTTCAATTCCGCTGAGATTAAACTGTTCGGCAATCCATGCCGCGTTGGTATCCACTATTTGTCCGATGAGAATTTCATCGCCAATGGTTATGATTTCTGCTTTCATTTTTTACTTTCAATAATAACTTGTCCTTCAAAAATAGGAATAAATCAGACTAAAGCGGTAAAAAGGAACCGGAACAGATTAAAAGAAAGTTGTAACAGCCGGTTGATATATTTGGAATTAAACGCTAAATTAGCAGGAAATAGCTTTATTCTAAACCAAATAACCGTGGATAAAAATTCAGAGTCCGGCCCGACCCCCGGAAACCCATCCAGCACAAATTCTCTTAATCGTCGCAGTTTTATTGGAGGCGTAACTTCCGCGGCTGTGGGATTAACCGTTGTGCCGGCCCATGTTTTGGGCGGAAGTAAACACGTGGCGCCCAGCGATAAAGTAAATGTAGCTTACATTGGCACAGGAACGCAGGGATTACGCGAATTACCTGACCTGCTCCGGATTCCGGAAGCACAGGTTGTAGCAGTTTGCGATCCACAAAAGGAAGCCATCGGGTATTTGGACTGGAGCCCGAGCGGATTGCTTAGTGAACTCCGAAAAACCATTAATAATCCCAACTGGAAACCCGGCGGCGACAACAAAATTCCGGGCGGCCTCGATAACGGAAAACAAATCGTGGATGCTTTTTATGCCAAATCATCGGCATTGGGAAGTTACAAAGGGTGTGCAACTT
>Ga0334898_1004186_pt1 | contig 10946 bp, 5 predicted proteins | sample GraSluR3_MG_10_FD_207228 | JGI IMG/M metagenome (GOLD analysis project Ga0334898, IMG submission 207228) | Sludge microbial communities from methane-producing bioreactor in Wageningen University, Netherlands - Granular Sludge_3_08-R3 | ecosystem: Engineered > Bioreactor > Anaerobic > Unclassified... | reverse complement strand
CGGACAAACAAGCGCTGCTGAAGCTGCCCTGGAAAACCTCCGAAGGCTGGCTGATCAAAATTTCCCCGGGAAATCTGAGATTGAAGTCATTGATCTTCAAGGTGATCTTAAGGAAGCAGAGTCGGAAAATATAATCGTCACGCCCTATTTGGTATGTGAAAACCAGGAATTCACACATCAATTTTTTGGCGATTTTTCTGAAGCCGATCCGCTATTGGATGTTCTAGGTGTTGGACAGGATGCCTGAACCCTGATTTTTAATGGGATTGACTCAGATGAGTATTGAATTATTATGACCATGGCAGAAACATCAATTCCCCAATCCAACCCCGATCGGGTTCTGGAATCCCTGGCTCTTGGGATCCGGGATGGTATCCTGGTTATTGATTGCGGCGGCATTGTCCGGTTTGCCAACTCAACAGCCCGAGAAATCCTCTCCCCTCGGGTTGAGGAACTGGTGGGGTTTGAATTCGGGATCCCGGTCAGTGATGAGCGGGCTGAGATTAATCTGATAAAGGATACGCCATACACCCTCGATATGCAGGTGAGCGAGATCAGGTATCACGGAAAAATTGCTTATCTCGTGTTCCTTCATGATATATCTGAACAGAAACAACTTGAAGACCACTTGATAAATCAAGAACGGTTGCTGGAAGCCACCGGGAAGATGGCTCGGGTCGGTGGGTGGGAAATTGATTTGACCAATAGGACGGTCTGGTGGTCCGAGGTCACCCGGGAGATCCACGAGGTTGAGGCCGATTTTGTGCCCAGCCTGGAAGATGCATTGAGCTTTTATCCGGAGGATGCCCATGACAGGATCAGGCAGGCTGTCGAGAAACTGATGACCGCTGGCGAGCCTTATGATCTCGAATTACCATTGGTGACAGCCATGGGAAATAGCTTGTGGGTGCATACGCTGGGAAATGCTGAGTTTGATGGCGGGAAATGCGTCCGGGCGTGGGGTACGTTCCAGGATATCACCGAAAACAAGAAAACGCTTCTGCAGTTTCAAAGAAGTGAGCAGCGTTATCGAAGATTGTTTGATAACTCGCTTGACGGCTTTGCCTTAACTGAAATTGTGGTTGATGATGCGGGAACCGTCATTGATGCCCTTATTCTTGACATCAATAAAGCATTTACAGAGCTATTGGGTATTCCCAAAGAGAAAGCCGTTGGCGCTTCTGCCGGCGCTGTTGTGCCAGGGATTGACAACACACCGCTTTGGGAAACTTTCACCAAAGTTGTTGAAACCGGAGAACCTCAGTATCTGGCGTTTTATTCGGATATCTATGATAAATATTTCCGGATTCTAGCCTATCATTCAATTGAAAACCAGATCGTCACGATCTTCAATGATGTGACGGACCAAGTTCAGGCTGAGAAAGAACTCCGGCAAAGTGAGCGGCGTTACAAACAATTATTTACAAACGCCATCTTTGGATTTGCACTGCATGAGGTAATTCTTAATGAGGATGGAGAACCGGTTGATTTCGTTTATCTTGAGATCAACGAGGCCTTCAGCGTCCAGACAGGGCTTGATCCTGAAAAGATCATTGGGAAGACCATAACAGAATGCCTTCCGCATGCCAGGGAAACCGGTTTGATCGATGTTTATACCAAAATCGCGGAAACTGGTAAGCCCAATCAGATTGAATATTTTTCTCCCGATCTCGGACGGAATTTTCAGATCTCTGCCTATTCACCTCAAAAGGACCAGCTTGCGTCCCTGGTGAGCGACATCACTGAGAGGATAGAAGCAGAAGAGGAAACCCAAAAAAGCGAAGAGAAATTCAGGTTGTTGTTTGAGACGATGACCCAAGGCGTGATCATCCGGGACAAGGATGGCAAGGCTATCTCGATTAACCCGGCCGCGGAGAAAATCCTTGGTCTAAGCGCTCAAATGATGGTGGGTAAGACCATTAAGGATTTAAGTTGGTATGCTATCCGCCAGAACGGTGAAATGATTCCAGGGGGAATGAGCCCTCCAATGGTTGCCTTGCGCACCGGGCGGCCCATCAAGGATTTTGTTTATGGGCTTCATACCCCCTATCGAAAGAATATTGTCTGGCTTAATTCGAGTACTGTACCGCTTTTCCGGGAAGGCGAAGAAGAACCCTATCAGGTCTTCACGACTTTTCTGGATATCACGGATCAGATCCGGGTTCAACAGGTTCTTCAGGAGCGTCTGAAGGAAATGCGCTGCTTATCAAATATTGGCAGCCTACTCCAGAAAGACCCTTCCATTTCGGTGATATGTGAATTCACTGCGAAAGAAATCGTTAATGCCGTGCAACACCCCGGCGTTGCGGTAGGCGTGGTCGAACTCGCAGGCCAAGAATACGTTGAAAATGCTTCTGCTGGAGAGGGCGTTCGGCAGTTGGCCGCCGAGATAAAGAGTCATGACGAGACATTTGGGAAAATTTACGTTTGTTATGTTGAGGACCGCGATTTTATTCTTCCCGAAAAACAGGAGATGCTTGATCATGTTGCGGAACGCCTGGCGCTCTGGTATGAGCGGCGGCAGGCTTTGACGCGGTTGGAGGAATCGGAACAGCAGTTCCGAAATGCCATTCTGTACGACCCGTATCCGGTCATGATCCACGCGGAAGACGGCGAGGTATTGACCCTCAATAGAGCCTGGGTTGAGGAATCCGGATATTCTCAGGAAGACATCCCCGATATTTCAACCTGGCTCGGGCTGGCCTATGGCGATGGTCAGGAAGCTTTAATCGAGATAATTCAAACGCAATATGAACCAGACGCCGGTGTGAGTGAACAGCAATCAAAGATACGCACAAAATCTGGCGAAATCCGCAGCTGGGTCTTTACTTCTGCACCGCTTGGCACGACCCCCGACGGGCGGAAGACGGCCATCACCATTGCGCGGGATGTCACTGAAGAGGAGCAGTACTACAACCGGATCAAGGGGCTTCAGGAAATTGACCAGGCTATCGGATCAACACTGGATCTTGATGAAGTCCTGGAGTTGATCACGTCCGGATTGGGCGACCTGATCGCATTCGATTCGATGGCGGTTTTGCTGATCAATGGAGACGAGCTGGAAGTCATTGCCTGCCAGGGGTTCGCTGAACCGGACAAGATTATCGGACTCAGCTTCCCGTCCAAACCGAAGTACCCGAATTACGATGTGTTGGTCAGTCAGAAACCTTTGAGTCTTAAAAATGTTTCTGAAGCTTATCCTCTCTTCCACCAGCCGGTCAATTCTGGGTTAGTAGGAAGAATTAATGCCTGGCTGGGTATCCCGCTGGTGGACCGGGACCGTGCCATTGGGATGTTCACTGTTGATCGTCGTACTGAAGAAGAATTCACAGAGAATGATATTGACATCGCAACGCAATTTGCCAATCGGGCGGCGGTCGCCATCACCAACGCCCAGCTTTACGAGCGGACTCTTTCCCAGCTCAGGAAGCTGGAAATCCTCAGAGAAATCGATGCCGCGATCACCGGCAGTCTGGATCTTAATGAGACCTTGCTGGTCGTCCTGACCCACATCATCCAGGGTCTGAATGTTGATGCGGCTTCCGTGCTGCTCTATGATGCTGAAACCCGGACACTCGGCATGGAGCAGGGGGTTGGATTTCAGAGTGAAATCCGGCCAGAACTGACGATCAACCTGGGACAGGGCTTTTCGGGCCAGGTGGCGGAAACACGGAAACCGTTGTTTATTCAACATATTGAGTACACGGATGATGGTCATTCCTATCCGGTTGATCTGGAAGCGGAGGGCATTGTGTCCTTTTATGCCCTGCCTCTCAGCGCCAAAGGAAACCTTAAGGGTGTTTTACAACTCTATTCCCGCAGTAAGTTGGAGCCTGATCAGGACTGGTTTGATTTTGCTGAAGCGTTGGCCGGACAGGGCGCAGTCTCGGTCGATAATATTATGTTGTTCGTTGAACTGGAAGAAGCCAATGAAGGTCTGCTGAAAGCATATGATGCAACGATTGAAGGCTGGGCCCATGCCCTGGAGCTTCGGGATCAGGAAACCGAAGGTCACAGCCAGCGGGTGGTCGGACTAAGTCTTCTATTAGCGAAGGAATTTGGATTTGACGATCAGGAACTGGCCCACCTGCGGCGCGGGATACTGCTTCATGATATCGGGAAGATGGCTATCCCGGATAAGATCCTGCACAAGCCCGGCCCTCTGACAGAAGACGAATGGACGGTGATGCGTCAGCACCCGGTCTTTGCCTATGAGATGTTGAAGGAAATTGATTACCTTAAGCCCGCGCTTGATATCCCGCATTTCCACCATGAACGCTGGGATGGTTCAGGTTACCCTGAAGGTCTTAAGGGCGAGGAGATTCCGCTGGTTGCCCGGATCTTTGCCGTGGTGGATATCTGGGATGCGCTGACCTCCGACCGGCCTTACCGCGGGGCATGGTCCCAGGAGAAAACCCGTCAATACCTCAGGGACCAGGCGGGAAAGGAATTGGATCCTGAGATTGTGCGGGTCTTTCTGGCATTGATCGATGGGGATTGATCATGCTCTCGTTGCTGATGATGGATCTGGATAATATTAAGGATTTCATTTACACCTGAAATAAGATGGCTGCTTCAGAAAGATTAAAATTCCCATTGCGCTTTGAAATAAAAGGACTATAATTGCCCGTCGTGTTCAGGAATCATGTCGATCAATGAATAGCTTCAGGATCTTTTCCACAGCCTTACTGAAATGCGATAACAGGAAATTCTTTCTTATGTGAATCTGAAACAGGAAGTCACGAGGACGGGTCATTATCATGGCTGGAAGAAAATTAAAGAGACAATTAAGCCTGCTGCAGGTCATCATGCTGGGGACCGCCGGTACGATTGCGGCGGAAATATTCGTGCTCACGGGGCACGCCGCCGGGATTGCCGGGCCGGATGCTGTGCTGGCGATCGTGATCGGCGGGGTGTTGACCCTGAGCATTGCGCTGAATTACTGCGAGTTGGCGACGACCTACCCGGTCACGGGCGGGGCGATGACGTATGTGAAGGAAGCCTTTGGAAGCAATCTTCCCATGTTCCTGGTGGGGTCTCTGGATGGACTCTCCAGCACCTTTTATGCAGCGCTATCCGCGGTCGGGTTTGCCTATTCCCTCAAAGTCTTTTTCCCGATCCTCCCGGTCATTCCGGTCGCCCTGGTGGTGATCGTCGTTGTTGGGATCCTCCATATCCGTGGGATTTCCCAGGTGGGCAACCTGCAGATCGTGTTAGGTGCTTTTTTGCTCGTTGTTTTTGGTTTGTATATCCTTCTGGGCCTGATCCGTCCCGAAGGGTTCAACCCGGAAACGTTCCAGTCCGGGCGGGTCTTGTTTGAAAACCGCTCCTTAGCGGCGAATTTAGGGCGGATGATGACCACGGTTGCGCTGATTTATAACGCTTATGTGGGTTTCGAAGTGATTGCTGATGATGCAGAGGAGATCAAACGCCCAAACCGGAACATCCCGATAGCGATTCTGGTCAGCCTTGGTGTGACCATGCTGATATACACTTTGGTTACCTATGTTACGATCGGCGTGATCCCCTATACCGACCTGGCTGGGTCGGAAACCGCATTGACGGATGCGGCGCGGGTGTTCTGGCCCAGGGTCGGGGTGCCCATTATGGGCGCGGCGGGGATTGTGGCAACCCTCACTTCCATCAATTCAGCGATGCTATCCGCGACCCGGGAAGCCTTCACCCTGAGCCGTGACCAGATCTGGCCGCGGGTCTTGTCACGGCTGAGCCGGTGGCGGACTCCCTATGTCTCGATCCTTATGGTTGTGATCATCAGCGGCCTGGTGACGATTATCGGTCTGGTTGATTTCCTCAGTTTCATTTCCAGCGCCGGGTATATGTTTGTGCTGTTTTGGGCCTCGCTGGCCATGATCCGCCTGCACAAGAAACACCCCAATATTGAGCGCCCCTTCAAGACGCCCTTTTTCCCTCTGACTGCCTACATCGCAGCGGGCAGCGGGGTCCTGATTGTCCTGTTTGCCAACCCCCAGGCCTTGTTATTCCTTGGGGTGGTGATTGTCCTTCTCACAGGTGTATACTACATCTCCAAATATTTCAAGCAGAAAACCGTTCTGCGGACTCAACTTGAAGAACAACTGGGCGGGGGAAGGATTCTGGTTGCCGCTGTTAACCCTGATACGGCAGAGGGGCTGGTGGACATCGCCGCCCAGCTTGCAGCCTATCAGGAAGATACGAGCATCAGCCTCTTATCGGTGGTCAAAATCCCACCGAGGCTGGCCCCAGGTGAAATCGAGTCCTTCATCCAAAAAAGCAAAGCAGAGCGTGCGGACCTGCTGAAGCTCACCGCGCCGATTGCCATGGCGAGGAATGTGGCTTATTCGACTAAAACCAAAGTTGATTCAAATGTAGAATCAGCCATATACCGGGAAATTCAATCGCCAAACCCGGTTCGCATGGTCATGCTGGGATGGCCGAAAGCCGAGAAAAAACTGCGGCTCCCGCATAATATTATCAAAGAGGTCATGGTGAACGCCCGTAAGGATGTGGTGGTCTTCCGCAGAAATGGCGTTCGGCAATTTAGGAGGATTCTGGTGCCGCTGGCAGGGGGACCGAATTCAAAATTCGCCCTGCATATGGCAAAAGCACTCGCCCAGCAGCCGGAGGTCTCAGTCGTTGTATTCCACGCCGCTCCTGCCGGTCTGGATGAGGAAGGACTGGATGATGCCACCCTGGCGATTCATGAGATTGTTGAAACAGAATTGGGGGAAATCCCCAGTTGGTTGACGGTTAAGGTCGCCGCTTCTGATACGGTCCTAGAAGGACTTCTGGGTGAGATTGGGGTTGATCGCTATGACCTGGTGATCCTGGGCGCGGGCGGGGATGTCTTCTCCCCGAGATATATCTTCGGCGCGCTGAATGATGCTCTGATTGAGTCGGTCAAATCCCCCATGATGATTGTCCGCCACTACCAGCCCGGCACCGTCACCTGGCTGCACAAACAGCTTCGGAAGCTGGAAGCGTGAGGCAGTTATTTAGTAAGAGTCGATCTGGTCCCAATCGCCCTCAAAGTTCGCTGCTGCTTCATCAACCAGGCCCTGGGTAAGGTAGCTCTCGACGTCCTTGTCCCAGATGAAGGCGGATTTAACCCCGTGTGCGGCGTAAACCGCAATTTCCGTGGCATCGTAAATCCCGGTGCAGATCTCAACATCGTACCCCTGGATGTCAATGATCTCCTGCATGGCGAAAACGCCTTCCATTTTGGAGAGGATATTGCGCTTCTGGAGCATCCCGCTGTAGGGGGCGACCGCAACCGCGCCGGCGGCGACCGCAAAGATCATCCAGGTGCTGGTCGGGACGGCGGTAGCCATCACGGGCAGGCCCCGCGCGCTCAGGCGGCGGATAACGGCCAGACCGTTGCGGGTGGCGGGGACTTTGATCCGCATTACCTCAGGGTCAATGGACAACATCTCGTCCGCTTCCCTGAGCATATCCGCCACTTCGCCCGCATGGAGCTGGTAATAGGCCGCCGGGGCAAGCTTGCAGAGATCGGTGAAGACGGCTTTGGCGCTGCGGCCTTCCTGGGCGACGACATGGGGATTGGTGATCACGCCTTCAAAAACGCCATACGCCAGGCATTGTTCGGTTCTTGCGGGATTGGCGGTTGCCAGCCAGAATTTCATCATTGACTCCTATAGTTTCGCAATCAGTTTTTTATGGGCTTCAAAGAGGGCTTCCTCTTTGGCGATCACCCCGTCCACGCCTTCCGAAACGTTGTGGCTGGGGTAGATCTGGAAGGGGGTGCCATTCTCGTTTAATATACGGATGGTTTCTACAATAATGGCATTCATGATCACCATGGAGGCGATGGTTGATCCCCCTCCGGCTTTGACCTCGCCCGGCAGCGTCACGAGAGCGTCCCCTTCCGGGACGTGGGTGTTGATGTGGAGGTCGGCGACTTCCATCAGACGTTTGCCGAGGGAGTTTTTGGGTGTGTTGGCACGGGAATGAGCGGTGGCGCTGACACTGATCGTGGTCAGGCCCTGCTGGTTGGCCAGGTCGCAGATTTCGACAGGCAGAGCGTTGATGCCGGAATGAGAAAAGACGATCAGAGTGTCCTCGGGCGTGAGGGCATAGTTGGAGAGGATGATCTGGGCAAAGCCGGGGGTCTGTTCGAGGAAGGACATCTGGCGCTGGCCGCCCTTGCCGGTCACGAAGCCGTTAAAGCCCAGCTCAGGTTCGGTGATCTGGACAAAGCCAACGATGGACCCGATGCGGGGGAAGGCTTCCTGTGGGGGAAGGGCGCTGTGCCCGGCGCCGAACATCAGGACAACCCGGCCGGCTTCGATGCTATTGGCGCAGACTATTGCCGCGGTGAGGATGTTGGCGGTCTCGTGCTGCTGGATCAGCGTGATGATGCCCTGCATTTTTTGGATGAAGTCCATGATGTTACTCCTTATAAGTTAACTGAATTTTACCGCAGATGGGCAAGGGTGGAAAAAGAGAGGCAGGGTGCCAGGGGAAGCTGTCTGCGAAGCAGATTGATGAGGTGAAGAAAAGACTCAATCAAGAGCACCTCATCCGTCACTTCGTGCCACCTTTCCCTCCCACACCCTTGGGGTGTTCCGCTTCGCTCCAGGGGAAGGCTGAGTAATATATGTTTGGTTTGTGGAATTAATGGGATGAGGTTTCGTATTTGTTAATAGTGCTTCGCGGCAATTGACCCGCTTAAAACCCATTGGGTTTTTCTGGTAAAATAGAACACATATTCGGTATCAAGAAATAATAATAATTAAGGAATTGACCCAATGCCATTCGAACTGAACGCCCCTTATCAACCCACCGGTGACCAGCCCAAGGCCATCGCTGAAATCCTGGAAGGGATCCGGAAGGGCTACCAGCATCAGGTGCTCCTGGGCGCGACGGGCACCGGCAAGACCTTTACGGTTGCCAATATCATCCAGGAAATTCAGCTCCCGACACTGGTGATGGCGCATAACAAGACCCTGGCCGCCCAGCTCTATGCGGAGTTCAAGGAATTCTTCCCCAAAAACTCGGTGGAATATTTTGTGTCCTATTACGATTACTACCAGCCTGAGGCTTATGTCCCCCAGCGGGACCTCTACATCGAGAAGGAAACCGACATCAACGAGGAGATTGACCGGCTGCGGCTGGCGGCGACCACAGCGTTGATGTCCCGCAAGGACGTGATCATCGTGGCGTCGGTCTCGGCGATCTACGGCCTGGGCGACCCGGAAGCCTACCGGGGGATCACCATCCGGCTGGAGGTGGGTGAGATCCACCGGCGGAATGCGCTCCTGCGCCGGCTGGTGGAAAGCCAGTATTCTCGCAACGATTTCGAGCTCAAGCCGGGCGTGTTCCGGGTGCGGGGGGACACCCTCGAGGTGCTCCCCGCGTATGATGACACCCGGGCGTTCCGGATCAGCTTCTTCGGTGACGAGGTGGAACAGATCATCACCGTCAACCCGTTGACGGGCGAGGTCTTCGAGACACTGGATGCGGTGGAGATCTATCCCGCCAAGCACTATATCACCGAGGAAGAGCGGATGGCGCAGGCCCTCGATAATATTGAAGCGGAATTGGAAGAACGGCTGGCTGAACTGCGGGAGAAGGAACTGCTGCTCGAGGCGCAGCGGCTGGAACAGCGGACGCGTTTTGATCTGGAAATGCTGCGGGAGGTGGGCTATTGCTCGGGGATTGAGAACTATTCCCGCCATATCGACGGCCGGCCGGCTGGCTCGGCGCCCTGGACGTTGATTGACTTCCTGCCGAAGGATTACCTGCTTGTGCTGGACGAGTCCCATATGATGGTGCCGCAGATCCGGGGCATGTATAACGGCGATCAGGCCCGCAAGAACGTGCTGGTGGATTACGGCTTCCGGCTGCCTTCCGCGATGGACAACCGGCCGCTGAAGTTTGAAGAATTTGAGCAGCAGATGGGCATCACGCTCTACACCTCGGCCACGCCGGCGGCCTTTGAGCTTCAGAAGGCGGACCAGGTGGTGGAACAGATCATCCGCCCGACAGGCCTGGTGGACCCGGAGGTCATCGTGCGCCCCACCGAGGGACAGGTGGACGACCTGGTGGGCGAGATCAACGCCCGGGTGGAACGGAGGGAGCGGGTGCTGGTGACGACGCTGACCAAGCGGATGGCGGAAGACCTTTCGGATTACCTGCTGGAACTTGGGCTGAAGGTGCATTATCTGCACTCCGAGGTGGAGACGCTGGAACGGATCGGGATCCTGCGCGACCTGCGGCTGGGCGTGTTTGACGTGGTGGTCGGCATCAACCTGCTGCGGGAGGGGCTGGACCTGCCGGAGGTGTCGCTGGTGGCGATCCTGGACGCGGACAAACAGGGGTTCCTGCGGTCGGGGACGGCGCTGGTGCAGACGATCGGGCGGGCAGCGCGGCACCTGAACGGGCAGGTGATCATGTATGGCGACCAGATCACGGATGCGATGCGGTTTGCGATTGATGAGACAGACCGCCGGCGGGCGATCCAGGTGGCGTATAACGAGGAGCATCATATCGTGCCCGCCAGCGTGGTCAAGTCCGTGCGTGACCTGACGGACCGGCTGGCGCGGGACGCGGGGGTGGAACCGGGCGAGGAACTGCGCGGCAGGGCGGGCAGGCTGGAGCAGAAGGAATTGCTGCGCATGATCGGGGAACTGGAGAACCAGATGAAGGCCGCCGCGAAGGAACTGGAATTTGAGCGGGCGGCGATGCTGCGGGATCAGGTCTATGAACTGCGGTCGATGCTGGCGGAGGAATCCGACCTGCCGCCGTGGAAGAAGGTGCAGATCTTGACGGGGGAGGGGTGAGGGAAAAACTATAATCTTTATTATATATTGGATCGCGAAAAATAATATATAGGTTTTCAGGGCAATCGCATTAGAAATATGAGAAAATCAATGTACAAGAAAAGGAGAAGTACATTGGAGCAATCACCGACAGCGAGCATTGAAGCG
>Ga0334898_1004185_pt1 | contig 10949 bp, 13 predicted proteins | sample GraSluR3_MG_10_FD_207228 | JGI IMG/M metagenome (GOLD analysis project Ga0334898, IMG submission 207228) | Sludge microbial communities from methane-producing bioreactor in Wageningen University, Netherlands - Granular Sludge_3_08-R3 | ecosystem: Engineered > Bioreactor > Anaerobic >... | reverse complement strand
CCAAATTGCTGTGGAGCAACTTTATTTCTTTTTTTCTGTCGTAGAATTTCATGAATTTGATTTTAGTAATGGTTGTTAATATAATGGCTGTTACAAAAATATAGATTTTTTTGATAAACTACAAAAAGAACTCCCAGAACGCATCCAACAGAAAATTCTTTTTGGACATAGCAAACTTTTCCCGGATTCGGAAAGCCCGTAATCCCGGGCTCCTGGACGGGGTAAGGCAGCTGCCGCCAACCATCGACCCGGAAGGGAGCTTGCCGTGGAAGCGGTCTGGTGATGGCTCAAATTTGGTGGATACAGGCATTTTATGTGAATAAATTTGGTGGGGGAGATATGTGATGTTAGCGCTATGTGGGATGTTGGCGCTGTGTGTGATGTTAGCCCTGTGTGGGTCCCGGCCGTAGCTGATAATATCGCTCAAAGGGTACCGCAAATAACGCTGGAAAGAGTACCGGGCATAGCGTTCCAATAGGTACCGGCGTAACGATCCAAAGGACACCGGGCGTAACGATCCAAAGAATACCGGGCCTCGATTCTGGCGAATAATGGTCCAACGTTTTGGAGGATACCGGGCCTCGATTCTGGCGGATAATGGTCCAACGTTTTGGAGCATACTAGGCCTCGATTCTGGCGTTTAACTTGGTGGCGTTCTCAATTCATATGATAAATGCATCGGGCAGACGCTGCTACTAAAGAGTTGCGAAAGGGTTGCTAAAGGGTTGCTAAAGGGTTGCTGCATTTTCAGAAGACTGCCACCATATGATGCTGCCACTATTTGATGCTGCCACCATAAGAAAAGGGAAGCCTCGGCTTACATAAAAAGCTTCCTGTTCTTTAGGTGGCAGTGGCCGTTTGAATTGGAAGACCCACACACACCAGGCGCACTTTACCCCCGATTTCGTACCTGGTGGGGCCCAAAACCAGCCCACCAGGCGCACTTTTGCCGGGTTTTCGCACCTGGTGGATATTTGTTGGTCAGGCATTTATGGGCTGCTGTTATTGTGTGTAGTTAAAGAAATACAAAAATATTTGCACAATTTGAAAATATGTACCAAATTTGTACCGAAATAGTACATATTTATATGTTGTTATGTTAGTAGTTAGTTCGAAAGAATTTCGTGATAACCAGAAAAATTATCTGGATAAAATAGATGAAGGCATAGAGATTTTACTTCATAGAGGCAAGAATAAGGCTTATCGTATTATTCCTGTTACAGAAGATGATACACTCATGTCAAAAGAAGACTTTTTTGCAAAGATTGACAAATCTATTGCAGAAGCACGTGATGGAAACCTGGAAACTTACGATACAGTCGAATCCCTAAAGAACTTTCTTGAAAAGCTTTGATATGTTTAAGATTTCTTTTACCGGTCAGGCAAAGAAAGATCTGAAAAAATTAAAAGACAATGAACCCTTCGCTTTCAAAAAGCTATCTAAGTTACTACTGGAACTCACAGAACATCCAATGACCGGTACAGGTAAACCAAAACCACTTGGAGGCGATAGAGCAGGACAGTGGTCAAGGAGGATCACGGATAAACATCGTTTAGTTTATCTGATTGAAGAAGAAATGGTCAACGTATTGATATTATCCTCCTACGGCCATTATAACGACAAGTAAATATCATTAAGAACACATGATCACTTAAGGTGTTTGATGATAGTACTGGATGGGTACCGGCTATAGCGCTCTAAAGGATACCGGCGTAACGCTCCAATAGGTACCGGCGTAACGATACAAAGGATACCTGCGTAACGAGCTAAAGGATACCGGGCCTCGATTCTGGCGTTTAACTTGGTGGCGTTCTCAATTCATATGATAAATGCATCGGTCAGACGCTGCTACTAAAGGGTTGCTAAAGGGTTGCTGCATCTTCAGGAGACTGCCACTATATGACGCTGCCACCATAAGATAAGGGAAGCCTCGGCTTACATAAAAAGCTTCCCGTTCTTTGGGTGGCAGTGGCCGTTTGAATTGGAAGACCCACACACACCAGGCGCACTTTACCCCCGATATCGTACCTGGTGGGGCTCAAAACCAGCCCACCAGGCGCACTTTTGCCGGGTTTTCGCACCTGGTGCTTTCGTCAGACTCGGCAAAGATTTTGTAAAGTGCTTTGAATGAGATATTTGTAAAAATCTGCATTTTTTGACAAGGAGCACCAGGCGCACTTTACCCCCGATATCGTACCTGGTGGGGCTTAAAACCAGCCCACCAGGCGCACTTTACCCCCGATTTCGCACCTGGTGGATATTTTGTACCTTAGTGTCGCCATTATTTACTAAGTGTGGCATTATGTCGGATCATTACGGGCCACGATTCTGTAATTTTGTAATAGCCAAGTAATTAATGAAAACTCTACAATCATGATAATCAGAGCTACTGCCAAACTTCACAACATATCCCGGCTTACCCCCATCCGCAATGAATCTGCAATTCCGGGACCCTTGCCCGGAGAATGGTACGCCTCGTTGGTATCGACCGGCTGGAAAAGAGGAGCAGCCATATACTTTGTTCATAACCCCAGTATGTTAATGGTTATTGTATTAGGCAAATCCATAAAAAAAACAATGGTAGAAATGCCGGACAGAGTTCGGGCATTACTTGAAAGAAATGGATTTTCAGCACTGACCCGGGCGTTTGAACTGGATACTCCGTATGAGATTTTCGCGACAAACGACCGAAATATATTATCCAATATGACCCAAATGAAATTCAGCCTGGAATACAGCCTGGCAATGGAGGAAGAGCTGGGTCCGGCTGAGATCGCCCGGATTGAAGACCTGTATTTGGATTACCTTATGGGCGGAAAGATTGCCGGAGAGGAAGATTATATAAGGCCTATTGATCAGCTCCGGAAATTGATGCGGCTGGACATCGGTTAGAAGCATATAATCAATTGGAATTAAGACCCAAAATTGTATATTTGTCTGGCGTCTTCTTTTTTTGCATCTTCAAGCTGATGCGCCACCCTGTGTCCATATATTAATAAATATTTAATAATCAGGCATATGAAAATTCTCAAAACAAAAGTGGCGCGGCATCTTCAAGCTGCATTGCTGCTGTGCGCCATTACCATACTGTTTGCCGGCTGCAGAAACCACAATATTGTTAAAACCAGGCTTACGGACAAGGAAGGGGCTGTGTTGGTGATGGAATTCGACAAAAAGGCCGGTACGGCCACCTTTGTATTTGAAGGAGATACGATTCTCCTGACACAAGACACCATGGCCTCGGGCATCCGCTACAGCAATGCCCAATACGTTTACCTGGAATGGCAGGGACACTGCACGCTTTGCAAAGACAGCCTGGTGGTGTTTGATATTGAGTGAGGTCCTGCTTGCATGAGCGATCATGCTTCCTATTGCAATCCCTGTTGCAATCCGGTTCTGAATAAAAAACTACTTTTGGCTGAGGATTGGTTCTGATTGATGTCCGGTTCTGATTGATGTCCGGCCTGGTTCTATTCGCGCAGATTATAATGAAAAAGCTCCCAAACGGGGGCTTTTTTCAAATGGCTTTTTTCAAATGGAATTTGATGCGCCACAGACCCGCAAAGGTGCGCCACAGACCCGCATGACTGCGCCAGAAATGGATTTTGACTTTATTCCATCCTCAAAAACAGCCCTAAATGAGGATGGATTGCGAAAATCTACAGGTCGGTCCTCAAAAAGGGGCCTAAATGAGGATGAAATCAGGAAATTCGGGGTTCGGTCCTCAAAAAGGGGCCTAAATGAGGATGGATTGTGAAAAATCTACACTTTGTCCTCAAAAACAGCCCTGTATGAGGATGAAAGTAGAACAAACCTCGTTCCGTTGGTTAATTAATATCGTTTATTGGAGCGATATTCGGAAAGTTTGTATCTCTTTATATACACAAACCATTTCTCCACTAAACAGATTAAAAATTTCAACCGATGAAAAAAATATCCCGTTTCTTCCCGGGCTTTATATAATGCTCCAGGCCCACTCGGTAATGCTCCAGGCCCACTCGGTAATGCTCCAGGCCCACTCGGTAATGCTCCAGGCCCACTCGGCAATGCTCCAGGCCCGGCCTCGGCAAGCATCCATAAAAAACTACATCGGGCGTTCAATTGTTCCCGCAACAATGTTTGAATTTTTTACCGCTTCCGCAGGGGCAGGGATCGTTTCGGCCCGGTTGATGTGCGAAAACCGGGTAATGAGAGGGCGCCGGTCGGCCGGAAGCACCGGACCGGCCGGAACCGCCGGGCTTAATGGCTTTGGAAAGTGCTACCGGCACGTTTCCTTTCAGCGTCCATCTTGGAATATTGTTCTGGTAATCCATAAGCAATTTCACGGTGTCTTGCAGGACCTGGAAGTTATCGAACACGAGCCTTTTGGATAGAAATTCAAATAGGGAATGAGTAGTCGTTTCTATCTGGATGTTGATCCAGAGTTCATGCATAAAAAGCACATTATCAGGTATATCGAACTTGTCCAGATGCCCGAGGAGTCGTTGGGAAAAGGAGTTTTTATAATAGTAACCCTGTTCCGAGGCCTCTATAAGCTCAGGTCCCTTGAATATTGCGTACTCCAGGTCTTTTCTTTGTTCAATTTCAGCGATCAATGGTTTGATATCCAAGATACTGGAATGATAAAAGAACATAATATGGTTGTCGGAATAGGTGAAGTTGTATTTTCTGCACAATCTGTTGCTTTTTAAATAGGAGAGCAGATCGGGCAGCGACAGGGTTTCCGGCAAATAACGATTGAAAAGTTCTTCCAGTTTCTTGAGCGGGAGTGCTCCGTAAAGTGTAAGCATACCAAGAAAAAGATTTTCTATATGGTATGCTTTTTTTATGTCCTGGTCCTGAATACAGCGTTGCAATTCCGGAAACAGGGTTTCTTTCATGTTGTTGGGGAGGTAAAATTTTGGAATCCCTGCTTTGTCGTCAAAAGAAATGCCCACGAGCCCGGTGAGCAGTAAGCCTTCCAGATCTTCAATGGAAAAACCAGCGGACGCGTCTTGTTCGGGGAGCCGGGGATTTGCCGAGTCGGAGCCGGAGTCTGAGTTGGAGCCGGAGTCTGAGTTGGAGCCGGAGTCTGAGTTGGAGCCGGAGTCTTTGAAAAAAATGTAAAGCGTTTTTAATTCATTATAGGAGAGGGCTTTCCTGAGCAGAGATGGATCCTGTTGGAGTTCCTTCTCAATAAAAGCCGCGCAGGTTTCTTTGTTTGCCGAGGTTTTTATCTTCAAACCAAAACTTCGTGCGGCAAAGATGATCTGCTCCTTGGTCTTGGTGTGGTATAAAATGTCTTTGTATGTTTCTTTGCTATTTACGACATCTACTTCCTCCTCTTCAGATGCGTCCTCAGATGCGTCTTCAAATCCGTCCTCAAATATGCCTTCTGAGCCGGAATCATATTTGCTCAAAAGGGAGTTTATGGCATCCAGATCAATGGCCGTCTTTCCCTTACTCCCGCGAGGTTTGTAAAGAAACGGCCCCCCTGAATCTTCACGGGGACAGGCCATCTGACCGGCAATGCACGAAGGAACTTGTGTTGAAGTATTTGCCGAGTTGTGTATTGCTTCCAGTGTGAGGGTGTGTATCCAGGAATCCCCGAAGTCGTACTCATAAATGATCTGATCTCCCTTATTCTTAAGCAGATCGCCAATAGTCATTCCCGTATAATCAACGTTAAGCGCATCGTCCCAGAAATTGTCGTTATCCATGCGTTCCGAATAATACTTTCCGTCGCTAATGAACTGATGCAAATGGCAGTTCTCCCAGCCCATAGCTATTTGAATAATAATATGAAAATCAAACAGCAACGTATCTTCATGGACAAACACCCTCCGCCAGATTTTGGGAGTGATTTGATCTAAAACTATCAGGATTTGAAATGTCATAATTTAGGGTGCAACGCACACATTGTGCGTTTGATTGAATATCAGAAAGTTATAAAATTCGACCCCCGGGGGGTTGTTTTTGCTATTGTATTGAAAATCAGCAAAATGAATGAAGTGTGCGTTGCACCCTAATTGCTGCGTTGCACCCTAATTGCTATTTAGCTGAATAAGTCTCAAGTGTGCCCTGCACTAGCTCCCCTGGGATTCGGTGACGGTAAAGGAATTTCCCGTAAAGACAGCCCCGACATTGATACTGGAGTAAGCCAGGTTCGGATCCTCATCATCAACAGATATGCTGTACTTTTTGTAATCCACGGTATGAACATAGATGGCAGTTCCCTGTTCTGATTCTCCACGAATCATGAAATCAAACTTATGTTCAAACCCGGGTGAGTTCAATACATTCATCCCGTACATCACGATCCTGGAGGCACCGGGTTTGACCAGGGTTGAGGGGCCGTTCTGTTCGTAAAGGTCTGTAATTATAAGGTAGGCATCTTTGGTGGTTCCGTTTGTCAGTGTGATTTTTACATTGACATCTACGGTTTTGTCCGGGGCACTGTCTCCTCCTAAATCAAAATCACAGCCCTGGAACAACAATATTATAGCCGCAGCCATGAACATGCGGCCGATGCGGCTGGCAAATGTGAAGGTGAGGGTTCTCATAACTAAATAGTTGAAGTTAATACTGTGGGACCCTTAATTTTTTATTATACATCCACATCTTCCAAATCTACTCCCAATAACGTGATGCTCAGCTGATTGAAAAGATCAAATGCTTCCGGCTGGCGGGCAAGCGATTCCAAAAGCAACGGAAGTGCACGCACTTTTGAGTAAGCGTTCACCGTGTCCGGGATCTCCTCGGATCCGGCTTCTCCCAATAATTGCACTGCCACCTGCAAAAGCGTTGCATTCATCTCGGGTTGACGGGAAATTGCAGCCGCACAGGCACCGATGCATTCGCCTCGGGCATATCCGAATTCCCTGCTGATGGCAGGCGCAATAGGAGCCAACTCGGCAATATTGCTGTATCCGGCCACCCGCTCCGCCGTCGCGATCAGCTGATCTGCCGCTTCCGGCTGACGGGAAATGCTTTCGAACAACGTTTGCACAGAAGTGATCTGATCTACCTTGTAATACTCCTCCGGCTCTATTTGACAATAGTTACAGGAGGTCAAAATAAGTAAACTTGTGAGGAAAAATATGGTGATAGTTGTTTTCATGTAGTAAATATATAAAAAAGTATTCAAATGGAGTTTGGTGCGCCACAGACCCGCAGTGGTGCGCCGAAAAAAATGTTAATTTATAGTCATAACCATAAAAACTATAATCGCTTCATGATCACAAGGGATTTGTATTTACATCAATTGGGGTATTATATTGACAAACCTTTCATCAAAATAATCACAGGTATTCGTCGAAGCGGAAAATCTACCGTGCTATTATTGTTGCGAGACAAGTTATTGGAGCAGGGTGTGAAAACCGCACAGATAATTTATGTCAATTTTGAAAGCTTTGCTTATGCGGACCTTACCACAGCCGAAAGCCTTTACGGATACGTTGCGTCCTTAATCCAGGAAGACAAAAAGAACTACGTGCTTTTGGACGAGATACAGGAAGTGAAGGATTGGGAAAAATGCATCAATTCCTTAATGTTAGATTTTCAGGTGGATATTTACCTGACCGGATCCAACTCTCATCTGTTGTCATCGGAACTGGCTACATTTTTGGCCGGCCGATACGTTGAAATCCCTGTTTATACGTTATCATTCAGGGAATACCTTCAATTTCGTTCCAATTACAATAAAAAAGAAACAACTCTTGCCCAATCTTTTATCCGTTATTTGCGTTTAGGCGGCTTTCCTGCCATTCATACCGGAGAATACCCTGTAGAGATCGTGTACAAAATTGTATATGATATTTATTCCTCTGTTATATTAAGAGATACGGTTCAGCGTTACAAGATAAGGGATATTGAACTTTTGGAAAGGGTAATTCATTATGCCATCGATAATATTGGGAACACGTTTTCCGGTAAAAATGTCGCAGATTATTTTAAAAGTCAACAGCGAAAAATTGACATAAACACAGTGTATAACTACCTATCAGCACTGGAAGGAGCATATATCTTGTATTGTGTTCCCAGGTACGATATCAAAAGGAAGGAGATTCTAAAAACACAGGAAAAATATTATTTAGGAGATGTGTCTATTTTGTATGCTACCATGGGCTTCAAAGACAGGCTACTCCCGGGTGTATTGGAAAATCTGGTGTTTTTGGAACTCAGAAGAAGGGGTTACGCCGTATACGTTGGAAAATCAGACACCCGGGAAATAGATTTTGTTGCTCTAAAGCCAGATAATAAAATCTACATTCAGGTAACTTATAAACTAGATAGCCAGGCAACCGTACAAAGAGAATTTGAGCCCTTATTATCGGTCAGGGATCAGTATCCAAAATACGTTGTAACCATGGACGATTTCTGGAAAGAATCAGTAGAAGGGGTACAGCACCTCCATATTTCCGACTTCTTGTTAGCAGAACGATAAATAGTGCGTGCCCTATGCCCCAAATGGAATTTGACTGAGCCACAGCTTGTTTTTCTTTGCACACTCAAACTCCATTTGTATCTTTACAAAATGAGAACAGTCATTTTTTATGCCTCAAAATACGGGACGACAGCTTCTGTCGCCAACGAAATAGCTGAATCAATAACATTGGATGAAGAAGTTGAAGTCCTTGATATTAAAAAATTTAACTGGGATTTTATCCCCGACTTCAAAGCCGTTTCACGTTTTGTGATTGGCGTCCCCATGTACGCCGGCAAACCCCTCAAATCCATGCGTAAATTCTGCGATACGTTTTCTTTCAAACTGGAAAAAAGGCTTGTGTACCTCTATGTCTGCGGTTCCGAGATCTCTCCCGAAAAGCAACAGGCAGAATTGGAAGCAGCTTTCCCGGAACATCTGCGAAAGATCGCTAAAGGAACAGCCTTTTTAGGTGGAGCTTTCCATTGGAAGAAGATGAATTTCATGGAACGTTTCATCATTAAACGCATTACCGGCCGTACCGGCGACATGGACATGATCCGTCACAAAGCCATCAAAAAGTTTGCAGAACAGATTTCAAGTGGTGTATATGAAAATTACACACCCCCAAAGATGCACCCAAAACACCTGGAACAGCAACCGAAACCCCCAAGACATATTCGCTAAGCACCGGCATCCAAATGGAGTTTGATGCGCCACAGATCCCACTTGACTGCGCCAGAAGACCCCGGCACCTAAAAGCATCTTCATTTAAAATGTATTGAATCATGAAAACAATTCTTTTAGCCTTACTTCTGATTACCCTGCCCGCACTAAGCATAAATGCGCAAAACCTCCCAGCATTGCAGAACCTTCCCGCATCCTGGGAAGAACTCACCTCGGCAGATTTTGTAAAAGCCACCGAGCGGGCTCAGGGCGTTTGCATTCTTCCCATGGGCGTGGTGGAAAAGCATGGGCAGCACCTTCCACTCGGCACAGATGTCTTCATCGCGCGCGAACTTTCGCTGATGGCAGCACGCGCCGAGTACGCTGTGGTCTTCCCCTTTTGGTACGCCGGCCAGATCTTTGAGGCCCGCCACCAGCCGGGAACCATTTCTTACAGTCCCGAGTTGCTTTTCCGCTTGCTCGACGAGACCTGCCGCGAAATATCCCGCAACGGCTTCAAAAAAATCCTGCTGATCAACGGCCACGGCGGCAACACCAACCTGATCCAGTATTTCTGCCAGGCCCAGCTGGAATCGGAACGAGACTATTCCGTATATTTCTTCAATGCCGAGTTGGATCCCGAGACCAACCGCCAAATCAGAGCCATGCGAAAATCCACCACCGGCGGCCATGCCGATGAAGTTGAATCTTCCCAGATGGCCTGGATTCACCCCGATCTGGTTCATCTTGATCGCGCAACTTTCGAATCCGGCGAAGACCTTAACCGCCTGCCGCTGCCCGGAGCCTACACCGGCATCTGGTGGTATGCCAAATACCCCAACCACTACGCCGGTGACGCAAAAGACGCCAACCCTGAACTCGGCCAATACGTCATGGAAAAACGCGTGGAAAAACTGGCCGGGGTCATCCGCATGATCAAAGCCGACACCACCACCCGCCACCTCCAGAACCGCTTCTACCGCGAAGCCACCGCCCACTAAATCTCAGAGATTCTGCGCAAAATAAATTCTTGTTATTTATAAACGCTTAATAATGTGATATCTATGTTTTGGCACCTATAATCTTGCGCAGAATCTCTGAGATTCGCTATTATGATGCGGTGCAGTGCGGTGCGGTGCGGCATCTTCAAGCTGGTGCGCCACTTTCTTTCAGCCAATTCTTAATTTGCTGCTAATCAGGTATATGAAATTTCAGAAACTTAAAGTGGCGCGTTATCTTCAAGCTGCCCAAATGTAGGTGGAACCTTCTGCGCCACAGACCCGCATACCTGCGCCACAAATGGAGATTGACTGCGCCACAAATCCGCAAAGGGGCGCCACAGATGGAGATTGGTGCGCCACAGACCCGCAAGGGTGCGCCACAGACCCGCATATTTGCGCCATTTGATTCTACAGCGCTTATTTAAAGGCAAAAACCGAATCTTCATCCTCAAAAACCGCCCAAAATGAGGATGGAAGTGGAAAAAACGGAAGTTTGTCCTCAAAAACCGCCCAAAATGAGGATGGAAGTGGAAAAAACGGAGGTTTGTCCTCAAAAACCGCCCAAAATGAGGATGGAAGTGGAAAAAACGGAAGTTTGTCCTCAAAAACCGCCCAAAATGAGGATGGAAGTGGAAAAAACGGAGGTTTGTCCTCAAAAACCGCACAAAATGAGGATGGAAGCAAAATTTGGCGTCGGGATGTGGGATTTTGCGTGTGGATGTGGAACTTGGCGCGCCGCCAGATAGTGGAGTTTTTATATAGCAGATATATAGTTAGTTATGAAGTGTGTGCACAATTAAGGCATGGGAAGGTTGCACCTCACTTCCAGCAGTATATCCCATTGATTTTTTCCTTAACTTTGGATAACCAAACACAT